>TARA_R110002050_G_scaffold41813_2_pt1 | contig 10786 bp, 10 predicted proteins | sample TARA_R110002050 | Tara Oceans TARA_R110002050 (sample SAMEA4396988) | marine metagenome | biome: Polar Biome; feature: [DCM] deep chlorophyll maximum layer (ENVO:01000326); material: water (ENVO:00002006), including particulate matter (ENVO:01000060) such as... | depth 25 m
ACGCACTAATGAGCAGGATGTTTCAGACTGGTCCTATCAAATGCGCTTGAGTTCAATCCTGCTCTCGGCAGTTTATATATTTTAAGGCTAATATCAAATTATGCAGCATTGATCTCTTTGAACCAATCGCGACCATAAGTCTATTGTCGCACCAAGAGTAGGTAAGCAGATTCTGTTTTTTACTCGCTTTTACTTCTTGGCTTATTTTAAGAGAAATGTACTTAGCAGATCTATTTTTCCTCCAGCCACATTTGTTAAGGGGCAATAGGAGGATTGGTAAGCACTAACAACACCAAGGTTGCAATGGTTAACCCTACAAAAAGCCAATGTTACCAGCGGTTATCCTCATGTTTTGAGCAATGTCCTCCTGCACCAGCTCGGGGTTGGGGGCTTTGTAAATAGTAATATCTTTTATGTCTCTCTGGTGATATTGAACGGGAACACCATCAATGGCAATGCTTATTGTGGAGTCTATCATGCTTAAAACACGACCTTCCACCGCTAATGTTTCTGTAATTTGTACTCTCGCATAGGAAACATAGGTAGACTTATCCTTTAGCGAGTCAATTGTCCCGCAGGCTGAAAGTAGGATTAAAGAAAGTAAAATAAAGGAAGGCAAAGCAAAATTCTTCATGGGAGTCGGCGTATAATCTGGTAGTTTAAATCGTAAAGTATTGCTCCTATCTTGCAAATCGTTGTTACCTATGGGGCCACTGGGGTCTTTTAAATAGGAAGTTTAATTGTTGAATACTCGCATGGTGGCATGTTTGCAAGGGTGCTCTTTGGCAGAGTCAGGACTCACGCATTCGAGATTATCGGTGCAGGCTAGGCGAGGTATGCCAGCAGGGTCTAGTAAAAGTCTGGGAAAGCAATCTTCGTCTCCTTCACATTCGACATAATTATTGAGGTGATCCCAGTTTTCGCCAGAAATGTCTTTGATTTTTAGAGTATCATCTTCAAGCACCAACCAGCGCATTAAATAGGCTCGGTGCTTAATGGAGGAAAGCTTAAGGAAATAATAAGGTTCTGAATACTCCTCAATTTCCACTAACTCCACATTGTGGTATTGCTTCGCACTAATGGACTTAAAGTGCTCTAGAATCTCTGCTTTACTGAGAAGTAAGTTTAGCTCAGAATTTTCGATGCTTGCCACAGCAAGTGAATTATTGCTTGGAAGATCAAGTGATAGACTAATCAGCAGAAAGAAAAAGGATAGAAATTGAAACATCGAATTTAGGTTTAGCCTGAAAATTAGTTAATAAAATTAAAACCCTCTTTTTTAGTTAGTTGAAATGTGCTTTTTCTAAGGTTTTATAGTGAATGATTTTTCAACTCAGGATGCGCTTTTATTTCTGTTAACCTGCGAGCTGGCATTGCAAAATCATAATTTTAAGATATGCTGAAAATTATTTGCTCTTATCAGCGGCTTTGGCTTTTAGTTCACTCATTTCCTTTAAAAATTCCTGTATATAAAAAGGTATAGTATCATACATCAATAGTTTTCGATTGGAGTCGATTAACATATAAGTGGGAAATCCTTCAATATTGAGGTCGTCTTTAATTTCCTTGGTCAATTTACCACTTTCCCATTCTATGGCAAACTTCTCTTTGAACTCGTCCATGCCTTGGCGGGAATCGCCCTGATTGAGCCCGATGATGTTTATGATATCAGCGTATTCTTTGTAAATAGCTTTTATAAACGGAACTTGCTGAGTGCACCCTGCACACCAAGTGCCCCAAACGTCAATAATTAGGTAGTCTTTCCCGTTTAAAGCGGCATCGATATTTAGGCTGTCATCTGCGAAAGGGAAACTGTAGTTTGATAAAGTATCTCCAATAATAATTGGGGCTTTGAAAGGCGTAGACGATTCTTTTATTTTGATATATTGCCCGGTTTTCTCTATTTCCACCACCTCATAAGGTATGCGGTTTATAAAGAAAATACTGGTGTCCTTTAGGTTGACGGCCCCTTTTACGATACGATAGGACAATACTTTGTCGTCCAATTTACCAACCATCAGTTTGTCCCTTACATTTCGGCTGTACATTCCATCACAATTCCAGTCATTTAGACCTAAGCTCACTTTCTGACCATCGATTAAACCACGGTAGACTTTTGTGTCCATTCTTTGCGAAGCAAACCAAAACGGAACCTTTTCACGGTATGTCTTATTCTTTAATAGGCCGGGCTTTGCCCAGTTTTCCAGCCGAGCGATATCTGAACTGTCTAATTTGGGGCGAAAGAATTTTTTATACATCCCTGCCTGTGGGTTGGTGCAATTCCTCAACTTGAGTATGGCGATTCCTTCTTCCGTCACTTGTACAGGATCTCCATCATCACTAATGTCGAAATTCCCATTTTGATCTACCCAAAGCTTAGGACGCTGCGATTTATAATCTTCAACAATTACTAGTTGCACCTTGGGGATTATACCATCTTTACAGCCAGTGAAATAGGTGAAGAAATAACCCGTATCGGTGCTTGCAAAGTTTAGGGGATATTTTACTAAGCTGCCTTTCCCTCTATACTTTAAGGTGTCTGATGTAACTCGGTAAATAGGTTCAGTGCCTCTTCCACTGGGGTTTCTTACGATAGGATCCTGCTCAAAGTAAATGGTTTTAATTTCCTGTGAGAAAAGGGGGAGTGATAGAATAATTGATAGTAAGGACAGCAATAAATTTTTCATAAATTTAAGGGAGATTAGCGAAAGAAATTATAAAATTCAGCTCCTCAGGTTTTCAAATATAGTATTAACTTGTGAAAATAATATTTTAATCCGATTTAGAAGCTAATGTCAGTTCTCTAAATAAAAGGACCCTCCAGAACATTCCTAAGAAAATTTAGATTCTTACTGTATATTTAGCCCGAATTTACGGCCATTGGATACCTTGACGATTTAGTTAAAAGCTTAGCAAAGCAAATTTCCTCTAGCCTTTTGAAAACGGTTAATTTCTAATTGTTAAGATCCAATTATGAATCCATTCTCTACTTCTTATGAAAACGATACCCCCGATGATATTTTGGTGAGTCGGATTTTAGCAGGTGATAAAAGTTCGCTCAATGGATTAATCTTGAGGCATCAGCCCTTCATCTATAATATCGCTTGGAAAATGTTGGGTGATCCGATAAAGGCAGAGGACCTTACACAGGAAGCTTTACTTAAGATTATTTCCAATTTAAGTTCTTTTCAGGGCGATAGCTCCTTCCGGACTTGGGCTTATCGAATTGTTCGCAATCATTTTTTAAATGATCAGAAAAAGCCGAGTCAGCTTTTCGCGAACAACTTTGAAGATATGGGTAATATGCTTGACGCAAGTCCTAGTGTTGACTTATCTGCCGACGAGCAGGAGCAAAAAAAGGAAGAAATACGGGAAGTTCGTTTGCAGTGCCTTTCGGGGATGTTGCTTTGCCTTAATAAGGAACAGCGCCTCATTTATATTATTGGAGATATTTTCGCGGCAGATCATACTATTGGCGCGGAAATTATGGACATTAACAAAGATAATTTCCGTAAAAAGCTAAGTAATGCACGGAAACAGCTGCATAATTTTATGCTTAATAAGTGTGGTTTGGTAAACAAGGATAACCCCTGCCGCTGTAATAAAAAGGTAACGGTGGCCCTAGATGCGGGAATCATCGATGCGAAAAACCTTCTCTTCAACCGAAAGGAGTTCTCTAATTTTAAAAAATCAATAGAGGCGGATGCTAGCTATTTGGTCGATGAAGCGGAGCAACTGTATACGGAACTGCATCGCGATCACAGTTATAAATCGACTTTTGAGAAAAAGAATTTCTTGGAGTTGGTGCTGGAAAGCCCAGATTGGAGAGACCGCTTAAATCTGACTTAATTTTTTTTCCCTAAAGTGTTCACACCTGAAGTTTTTTCTTGTCTAAGTAAGAAAGAACACAATCAGGGATAATGAAGAACATTCAAAAAGTACTTATCACAGGCGGTGGTTCGGGTATCGGACTGGCCATAGCGAGTAAGTTTTTAGCACAGGGTCACCAAGTAATTATTACAGGAAGAAACTTATCGAAACTTGAGCAAGTAAAAGCTAAGCTTCCGCAGATAAGTATCTACGAAAGTGATGTTACTAAAGAAGATCAAGTACAAAAATTGGCGCAGCAACTGGAAGAAGAGTTGGGTGGTATTGATGTGCTGGTTAATAATGCTGGAATTATGTTACTAATAGATAGTGGCAATGAAGGCAATGATTTGACGAAGCAATTTGAGGAAATCGAAATTAATTTTCAGTCTCCAATACGTTTGCTGCACCACTTCTTGCCGCAGCTTAAAAAGAGTAAAAACGCCACTTTAATCAACGTTTCCTCGGGCTTAGCCTACGTTAGTTTCGCTCAAGCTCCCGTTTATTCAGCCACCAAAGCAGCCTTGCATTTTTGGACCCAAGCCATTCGGCCACAATTAAAGGCACATGCTATTAGGGTAGTGGAATTACTGCCTCCCGTGGTTGATACCAAACTCGCTAAGGACGCCGATCTCAAAGACGATAATCTTAAACCCATGCCGCCCGAAAAATTGGCGGAGCTTTTTTGGAAAGATTACAATAAAGGTAAGGAGGAAATCACCCCTGGAATTTCGAAACAATTGAAATGGCTGAGCCGCTTCGCGCCTAAGTTTATTTTCAAGCAATTAAACAAACAAGCAATTCCTCAGAAATAATATGAAAAAAATACTCGGCTATATATCAATTATTGGTATTGCAGCTTTTGCGGGAAATATGATCAACATAGGTCTTAGTTATGGTATGCACTGGCAATCTTTAGCGCCTCTTGCTTTTAGGGAATCTTTTCAGGTGGATTTCCCCCTGCTTCTAGGACCAACCACAGCGACCTTAATGCCCGCTTTTCTCGCAACGCTGTCCTTAGTTTTTCTTAGCAAAGAAAACAAAGCGGCCAGACAACACTGGTTGATCGCCTTAGTGGCTTTACTCCTTATTAACATTCAAACCTTAGCCTATCATTTGCCTATGAATTTGGATTTTATGGAAATAGAGTTTAACGCAACAGAACTAAGTGCGAAGCTAAACGGCTGGTTATTTTTCCATTGGCTTCGTATAGCGGTGGTTATTGTAGCGGCGGTTCAGGCAATTATAGCTTTTCAAAAACAAACAATAAACAATTAAAATTCAAAAGCAAAAATGGACAATTTTATTATCATCAATGTACAAGCAATTATTGGGACCATTAGTATTATTCTCGGTTTCAACTGGTGGATTAAACCCCGTCTGGCTCATCTTTCAGTTGAAATGGCCGTATTACCATTGGTGTTCTTAAACACCTTTCGTTATTTAGGTTTATCCTTTATGGCTAAGGAGCAGTTTTACGATGGTTTCCCTAGTGAGTTCTTAAATACGGTAGGAATTTGGGATATGAGTACCGCTATTTTGGCCATAATTGCCGCCGTTGCCATAAAAGGAAAATGGAAATTAGCATTACCCTTGGTCTGGTTGTTTAACATTGTAGGCATGACCGATTTATTAACGGCCTTTCCTCAGTTTTTTGGTTTAGAATTATATAACCACGATTTAGGCTTTATCTGGCTTATGTTTATTACTTACGGATTAACCACATTTTTAAGTCATATCTTCATATTTATAAGACTGATTAAAAACCTACAAAAAAACAAGTAAAATGAATGGAAAAGTCAACTTTTGGAGTTATGTAACGGTATTGTTATTATTAGTTTTTAGTGTCGAAGCGCAGGAAATTTACCCTGGCAAAGCCAAGCAAGTTGAGGAGGATATATCCGCTGATTTCCCTTTTGAATCTAAGTTTATCAATATAGGTTCGGAGAAAGTACACTATGTGGAATCTGGCCAAGGCGACCCCATTATACTTTTGCACGGTTTACCAGCCAATTTATATTTATGGCGAAATATAATTCCGAATATTGATAGCAATAAAAGGGTAATTGCCTTAGATTTTTTAGGATTTGGAAAATCCAGTTTCCCTGCTGACAGCAATGTTTCTGTAGAAGTGCAATATAAAATGCTCTGCGCTTTCATTGCCGCCAAGAAACTTAAAAACGTCACTCTTTTTATACAAGATATCGGGTCAATTGCTGGCATGCTTTACGCGATACGTGAGCCACAAAATGTGAAAGGAATAGCATTATTCGAGGCTCCATTTATGCCAGCGGAAATAATGTATGATCAATTGCCTTTTAGTTTTAGGGCTTTTATGCGCCTTACGCGGAAACAAAAGAGTAATGATCGGTTAATGGTCAAGAGGAACTTCGCAGGTAAAAAATTGGCGGTCAATTTTTTTACGGGTCGAAAATTACCAAAGGAAGCATATGTATTTTACACCTCACCTTGGGATGAAGAAAAAAGAAGATATGCCATTACACACGGTCCAGATCCCGCAGTACTTTCGTATACAAAAGGTAAAGGGAGCAGTGAGTTTGCAAGCTTGTTAGATACCATTTCAACCGGTATGCGCAACACCCAAATTCCGATACTCTACTTTTATGCAAAGAAGGGCTTGGTGAATAGAGAGGATGCGGTGCGCTATGCAATGGACAATTTTAAGAATGCCGATTTTGTGTTTTTAGGAAAAGGCAAGCACTTTCTTACAGAAAGTCATCCCAGGCAGATGAGTAGGAAGTTTAACCTCTGGTACGAGAAATTGTAATGGCCAGAAAGTTGGGGAAATAGCAGTTCGCGCAGAAAGCGGCTTGGGTTTAAATCCAAGCCGCTTATTTAGTTTTAGCAGGAAATAGCAGCTTAGTAGGGTTTTTTAAGCTTTATTGAGTTTTCTGTGCTGTTGCCAAAATTGAATCATCTTTGCGTGATGGACCGAAATCTTTGGTTCAGCGCTTACGACCCAATCAATAATCTAATGTTTAGACATCAAGGCAAAAGCCGCACTTTGAAGCAGAATTTACAGATTGCCACGGTTTTATCTTTCGTTGCGGGCATTGTAAATGTAAGTGGTTTTTTAGCTTTTAAACAGTTAACAACTAATGTGACCGGCCATTTTGCGCTATTTATAAATGATGTGGCTGATTTTGATTTTTGGAAAGGGACTATTTACTTCCTCTATATTTTCTCATTCCTTTTTGGCTCTTTTTTTTCGAGCTTTTTAATTGAGCGCTATCGGGCTTCCAAACAGCTCAATGTTTTTGTTCTTCCCACCCTTTTGGAAGCTTTGATCTTAATTTCGATTGCGCTGTTTAGTAATTTTAATCTGATAGAATCTCCGGACCTTATCGTCTGCCTTCTTCTTTTTGCCATGGGCTTGCAAAATTCTTTTGTAACCACAATTTCTAAGGCCATCGTGCGAACCACCCATTTAACGGGGCTTTTCACCGATTTAGGAATTGATATTTCGCAATTATTTTTCCCCAAACGACACCCTTACAGGGAGAAACTGAAAGCAAATATTAAACTACGGATTTTTATAATCGCCTCGTTTTTTGCAGGCGGTTTACTGGGTGGCTTACTCTATTCACGCCTCAACTTCGAGTTAAACACTTTGGGAATTGCGGCCTTTATTTTACTAGGCAGCCTGATTTATGATGATTTGAGATATAAGTTTATCAAAATTAAAAGAAAACATAAACACGAACGAAAAAAGTTAGCATTTTGAATTCTAAAAAAGCCTTATATTTTTTCGCAAATTTGGAGATGGATTTTCAGTTAGTTTTATTTTTCAGACTGAATTAGGGGATTAAACCCAATTCTTTTAGATCACCTTTAAAGCCTTTTGATGGCAAAAAGATTTCTCGCCAAAGAAAATACCAATATTAAAATTTCACGGTCGCGTTTTCTCGGAGGTATTGCGATAGCTTGAGCTTTTCCTTTTGCTTGATACTCTTTCTTGTGCTTGTGTAGAGAGTCTTTCAGGCTATTATAGATTATACTATCCGATACCATGTAGTTTCTCGTTCGGATTAGACTTTGTAGTTTGCTTCATAAGGCCTTTTTTATTTCCAGCTAATTTTTAATTTTTTAGTTATTTTCGTCACTTTGACATAAACCGAAATCTTTAATTAATCTGCTTATGCGTTTATTTTTATCCTTAGCCTTAGTGCTCATCTTTTCAGTTACTGGCTCTGCTGCCCATATTCTTGGTGGCAGTATTACCTGGGAAAGAACTTCCCCCAATCAATATGTATTTACCTTGGAGTTAATAGGTGACTGTAACCCTTTACTGGCCTCTGGTCAGTCTACTGTGAGTATTGTTGGCCCTTTTGGCTCTATTCAACTCAATTTAGATACCTCTTTAGGTGGCTCCTACAATCTTGGCAATTGTTATACTGGCAATTGTGCTGCGGGTGCCGGCTTTGAAAGCCTAATTTATACCTCAAGCCCTGTTACTCTTAGTGGTCCCATTCCGGCAACAGGCTGGGAGTTTTTTTATTCATGGTGCTGTTATAGAACACTTACTGAGAATACCTCTTCTTCAGCTGTTTATGTATCTAGCATAATGTACCCGAACGCGCAGGGAGGGATGCCTAGTCAGAGTACTTCTCATGAATCTACTTCGGTAATTGGAATTAACGGGATAGGCAAAGAAAGCTTCGACTTAGGTGCTTACTCCATTGGCACTGCTGATTCAGTAGTTACGATTTTGGCTAACCCCAAGACCAATGCCAATACACCCCTTATTTGGTCGACTGGTTATAGTGCTCAATTCCCTTTGCCAGATGCTACCGAATCTCCACTAAATGGTGCCTTTTATTATAACCAAAGAACAGGCATAGCAAGCACCGATATTAATGATGTGCAAGCCATGGATAAAACCTATGTGCTAGGGGTTGATCACCTTTTTTATTCCGAGGGTGTATTAGTGGCGAAGATTCATAAAAATATTCCTGTTTTTTCTAGCCCCGATACGGTTAATACTCCCGCTCCTACACTGAGTGTGCAAGAAGGTTCCGATACCATTACCTATCAAAGAGGAATGGTTCCGCCTAGCTTTAGGATCGCCCCTGGTCAGAACTTCAGCTTAACATTTAGGGCTGTTGATGTGGGTGACACTCTTTTATGCGATGTGAAAAGTATTTTATTAGATACTGCTCGTTCAAGTGCGATGGGTTGGAGTGACTTTAATAACCTTAATGTAACTTACGTAAATAGCACGAATAGTGCGACTACGGCTCACTATGCCGAAGTTCAAGTTCAAATTACAGCAGATTTAGACAATTACAAAGAAGGCCGTTCTGTGGTTAACTTCAGGGTGCAGGATTTTAGCTGTCCCAATAATGTGACTATCATGCCAGTAGAGCTGTTTTTTGAGCCATCGGTAGCCATCGCCAAACCTAGCCAAAGTGATACAATTACTTATTGTCCTCCCTTTACGGACAGCATCTTTGCCTCGTCCTTTAATAATGGTGCTTATTGGAGTCCGGGCAGCTTAGTAAGTGATTCTGCTGCCCCAGTTATAACCTATAATAGTAGTAATTCCGCCTGGATTTATCTAAAAGACACTCTTGCTAATGGCATAATGGACTCTATTTTTATTCAGCCTGTTTTAGGTTCTGTTACTATTGGGAAAGGTGGCAGCGACTTACAACTTTTTGACTCAGTAGGCTTAAGTACTTATACTTGGCGCTTAAACGGGCTCAACTTTTTAAGTAATTCTTCCACCTTAACAAGGCCTTTAAATGGGGTTTACGATTTATTTGGCGAAGCCCAAGGGTGCAACTACCTAACCGACACCTTAAATCTATTAGGCGGTCCTTTTGGCTTAACTTTTAGCCCCACTAACTATGCGGTGTTGCCTAATAAGCAACAATTGGATAGTGTTTATGGAATGCAGTTTAGCGTGAGTAATGGCAATTTAGTGACCGAGAATTTTCGTTTAAATGAAGTTTACCTTTACGGGATAAGTAGCAGCCTTAATAAGAATAGCTTTAGCAATGCAACCTTAAAAGTTTTTGATGCTAATGCTGTTGAAATTTACTCACGAAGAGTGCCTTTGCAAGCAGCCAGCCCCTCGGTAGTTGTGTCTCCTCAAATTATTTTGACCGAAGGGCAAGACTATTACCTTACGGTGAGTAGCGATTCTAATAGTTACTATAGTATGTACCAAAGTCCAGCAGTTCCCTATCAAATAGGAGGCTTGACTTCCCTTAGTGGGATGGTGGAAGTAAAGGGCATTTATAGAGGAATTGACACCAGTCATGTCCCTAATCTTGGTGCTAGCAAAATGCCCGCCATGGCCCTAAGCTTCACTAGTACAATTGGTCTTTCCGAGCAGATGGAAACTGGCTTTAGTGTGTATCCTAATCCGGTGCAAGATTGGCTGGAAATTTCTTTGGGAAATAACGGCGAGAAGGAGTTTGTCTTATACAATCTGCAGGGGCAAAGGCTCATGCATTTTAAACTCAGTGGCGGGCATGAGAGAGTGGACGTATCGAATTTAGCGAAAGGGGCTTATCTCCTCAAGAGCGGGGATAGGCAAGTCAGGTTCATTAAAAATTAATAAATGTAAGGGGCAGTTTTTGAACTGCTCCTTTTTTAGCGTACCTATATTAAACCAATATAAATGGAAACAATATTGGCGTTACCTCTATTGTTCTTCAAGTTGAATTCAAGTTAAGAGTACGACCTCACTTAAGTTTTGAGAATATGCCCTTGGGCGAGAGAAAAGGTAGAGACCTGATTTCGACCTAATATTATAGCCTCAGATTTTCAATAAAAGGAAAAGACTAGTTTGGACCGTGCAGCTGTAGCGGGCTACAGCAAATAAGCTAGATGCATGATTTTCGCCTTTATTGGAAAAAACTTGTAAACCTCTTCTAAAAAGGAGTTTTTG
>TARA_R110002050_G_scaffold150158_4_pt1 | contig 10780 bp, 9 predicted proteins | sample TARA_R110002050 | Tara Oceans TARA_R110002050 (sample SAMEA4396988) | marine metagenome | biome: Polar Biome; feature: [DCM] deep chlorophyll maximum layer (ENVO:01000326); material: water (ENVO:00002006), including particulate matter (ENVO:01000060) such as... | depth 25 m
CTGGAGGCGGGTAGTTATGGTTTTTTAATGCTGGGCGCAATTATCGGTTTGATTAATCTTTTACTGATGATATTTATTAAGCCGGCCAACTTTAATCGCTTGCGTGCCATTATTCGCGAGATGTCATTTATTAGTGAAATGACCCTAATAGGCGGCTTGTTTATGTTAAGCGTTGGTACCTATCTGGGCGGCGTTTGGGCCAATGAATCGTGGGGACGCTACTGGGGCTGGGATGCCAAAGAAACTTGGGCTCTCGTTAGTATTTTGGTTTACGCCTTTATTTTGCACCTGCGTTTAGTGCCCAAAGTATCGGGACTGTTTGCTTATAATTTTGCGACCCTTTTCGGTTTGAGCTCGATTATAATGACCTATTTCGGGGTGAATTATTACCTCTCAGGTTTACATTCCTACGCGGCAGGCGATCCGATTCCTATTCCAAATTGGGTTTACTATGCGGTGGCAAGTCTTGTGGTAGTAAGTATTATAGCTTTTTGGCGCGCCAAAAAGGCGGGACTTAAGGCTTAGTCCAAATGTCCCAACTTGCTTCGGCCTGAAGAATCAACATTCCTTGGCCGTTGCGGGTTTGTGCGCCTCTCAGACGGGCTTCTTTTAGCAGGCGGGTTTCTTTCGGATTATAGATGAGGTCGTAAAAGAATTTACCCTTTAAATCATCGCTCAGCCTTAGGGCGGGCATGTCATTTACATGGGGGAAGGTTCCCACGGGACTGCTGTTTACTACCAATTGAAAGTCGGCTAAACGCGCGGAAGCTTGCTCGTAATTCCATTTATCCAAAGTTGCCGTTCTGCCTACTACTTGTGTTTCCATACCTATCTGCTGTAAAGCATAAATAACCGCTTTAGAGGCCCCGCCACTGCCTAAAATAAGGGCTTTTTCGGGCCTTTCGGCGGATAGGAATTTGAGCAAATCTTGGCGAAAGCCTAAAAAATCGGTGTTATAGGCATATAGCTTTTGCTTGCGCACCGCAATAACATTGGCGGCACCAATGCTTTGCACTTCTGGGCTTAGATGATGCACGAAAGGCAGTATTTTCTCCTTATAAGGAATGGTCACATTGAACCCAGTCCATTCTTTACTCTCTAATAAGGCTGGGAATTGAGTAATCTGTTCTAAGTCGCAGTTTTCATAGCTGTGATCGAGCTTTGCCTGCTTAAATTTTTCGGTAAAATAGGCCTTAGAGAAGGAGTAATCGATACTTTTTCCAATTAAGCCAAAATGCATAAACTAGGCTTCGCTGGGTTTTTTACTACCTAATTTTTCCAGTAGGAAGATTAAGGCGGCTCCAGCGACAGCAAGACCTAAAGCAGGTAAAAACTGAGCATCAGTTGGTGTTTGACCAATTACATTAGCACCTTCAATAACAGGTAAGCTAAAGTCGTTCGGTAAAACAGCACGTTCTACCACATTTACAATTTCCTCATTGGCTTCACCGGCATGCTTAATCATGATTTCATCCACGCGTTTCCAGGGCCAAATTTTATTAAGAGACCCTAGTAAGAAACCCGAAAGTAGGGCAATGGTAAGATCGTGGTATTTTGCAAACATTACTTTTAAAAGTCGTGCAAAAGAAAGCAGACCTAAAATTGCACCGGCACCAAAAGTGAAGATGATACTTAATTCTCTTTCGTGAATAGCGTTTAACACAACCGAATAGGAGCCTAATAAAACTAGGATAAAGGAACCAGAAATACCGGGGAGAATCATCGCACAAATGGCTATACTACCGCTCAAGAAAATATACCAAAGGGAATCGTTGGAGCCTGAAGCGGGGAGGATAGTTACCATATAGGCAATCGCAGCACCCACAATAAATGCTAGGGCAGGGCTAAGGCCCCATTGCTTTACCTGCTTACCTACAAAGAAAATACTGGCGAAAACTAATCCAAAGAAAAAGCTCCATAAAAGCACGGCTTGATTTTCTAATAACCAAGAAATTCCTTTAGCTAACGAAACAATGGAAACACCAATCCCTAAGAAAAGGGGTACGAAAAACCAGCCGTTTACATATTCCCAAGCTTTGGCAAAACCCTCTTTCCGCAAGGTACGAAGCGCCTCTAAGTTAATGCGATTGATACTCTCAATCAACTCTTCGTAAATACCAGTTATAAAGGCAATGGTGCCACCACTAACACCAGGAACTACATCGGCGGCGCCCATGGCCATGCCTTTTAGGAATAAGAAAAATTTTTGCATGCTGCTGCGAGAAAATTAGAATGGTTTTGATGGATTGTTCAGGATTTCTCTCACCATGGGGTGATCGATTAATACTGGAAATAAATCGAGGAAAAACAGTTTACCCTCGGGGTATAGGCTCAGTGCATCGCGCAGTTGGACAGCACCTTCCATTTCTTTGCCTTGAATAAAAAAGAAGCCCGCCAAATGGAAATATAGCGAGGCCGCACTAGGGAGTTTTTTTATTCCCTCGGCCAATACTACTAAGGCTTCTTCAAATTCGCAGAGATCGTTTAAAAGCTCAGAGTATTGAATAAAGGTGTCGCTCTCGAAATAGCCACTTTTAATTAAATCACTGTAAATTATTTTTGCTTCGTCAAGTTTGCCTGCACGCTGGTGGATTAAGGCACTAACTTGTTGGTACTTCCAGTTTTCGAAGTCCAATTCTACCGCCTTATTGATTAAGAAAACCGCTTCATCCCATTCTTTAGCTTCGTCCTTCATTAAGGCCAGCTCATAATAAGCCTCCTCTAAATCTGGATCTTCTTTAATGGCTTTGTAAAAATGACTGGCTGCTTTTTTGTCTTTGTGTAATTGTAAAAAGCAGATTCCCATTTTGTAATAGGCATAACCACTCGTACCATCAAATTCAAAGGTAGCGTGATAGGTTTCCGCTGCTTCTTCAAAACGGAAAAGCAATTCTAAAATTCGTGCCTTTTCATAATAAGCCGCCGAGAAGAAATCATCGATAAGGATGGAATAATCTAGAGCATTGATGGCGAGATTGTACTCTTCCATTTTAGCATAGATAATTCCCAAGTGGTACCAAGCCACTTCCCCGTAAGGGTTTTCGTCGATTAATCTTAAAAAGAAATCGCGCCCCGCTTCTTGTTGATCTAAGAGATCATAGCAAAGAGCAATATTGTAAATGGCAATTTCATCGTCGGGATAAACTTCTAGCGAAAGCTTCAAATACTTAAGGGCCTTTTCGTAGGCTCCCGTTAACTGATATTCTAGCGCCAGTAGATGGTAAACATCTTCTTGATATTCTGCTAAGTTGAGGGCCTGACGGTATTGTTGAATCGCCTTTTGGTGATTCCCCATTTTACTGAATAAGCCTGCCCTCGCCATAAATAGGTCGTAGGACTCGGGCACCACCAGTTCTAATTCTTTAAGAGCATCCTTAGCCGCCTGCGTATTATCTGAGGCGGTTAAAAATTGAACTTTCTTAAACCACAAATGCGTGGCATAGGGATGCTGGCTAGCGGCGATTTCAACCACTTCTAGTGCTTGTTTAATCTTCCCTAACTCATAAAAATAGTCTGCAATAGCTTCAAATTCTTCTAAATCGTAAAAGGCCGATTTACCTTGTGCTTGCGCTCGTTTGAAGTCATCGACTAGCTCTAGCAGATTGAAAAATTCGTCTTCGTTCTCTTCTTCAAACATAGTATACCATTGGATATTTAAAAGTACCCTTTTAAGCCCAGCAAAGGTACAGTCTTATACCCGCTTTTTCACAAATTAATCAACAAGCTTGCAATCTAAGTGTTTAAAGCAAGCACGGGAAATTATTTTTAAAAAGCTTAGCCTAGAGCTTGTTTTTTTAGGCTAGATCCGATTAAGCTGGGCAATAAAGACTTTATCTTTTTCCGTCCATTGAAAATCTGATGCTTCAATTCAAGTTTTAAGCTTGCCTAATATTTATATTTGCCAGCAAATACAAAGCATGACCTTAATTAAATCTATATCGGGTGTGAGAGGCACCATCGGCGGAAAAAAAGGCGAAAACTTAAGTCCATTAGATGCGGTAGAATTTGCAGCGGCTTATGGAAATTGGTTGAAGCGTAAAAATCCAAATGGTTCAGTGAAAGTGGTTATTGGCCGCGACGCTCGTCCTAGTGGATCGATGATTCAAAATTTGGTGCAAAACACCTTAGTGGGTTGCGGCATTGATGTTATCGATTTGGACCTTTCCACCACACCAACGGTAGAGATGGCGGTAGTTTTCGAGAAAGCCCAAGGAGGAATTATTCTTACTGCTTCGCATAATCCCGTAGAGTGGAATGCTTTGAAATTATTGAACGAAAAAGGCGAATTTATATCTGGTGCCGACGGTCAGGAGCTGATGCGTATGATCGACTCGGAGGACTACGACTTTGTTGAAGTGCACTCTTTGGGCAAAACTACACGGAGCGAAGACGCTATCGAAAAACATATTGATGCCATTTTGGCTTTGCCTTATATTAATGTTGAAGCCATTGCTAAAGCCGATCTTAAAGTTGCGGTTGATGCGGTAAACTCGACGGGTGGAATTTCTATTCCCTCATTATTAGAGCGCTTAGGTGTAAAACGTACTGAACTTTTATACTGCGAACCAAGCGGACTTTTCCCACATAACCCCGAGCCGCTAAAAGCGCATTTGGGCGACATTATGAAAGTGGTAAAAGAGAAGTCTTGTGATATTGGCATCGTGGTAGATCCCGATGTGGACCGCCTCGCCCTTATTTCTGAAGATGGAGAAATGTTTGGCGAAGAGTACACTTTAGTGGCTGCAGCCGATTACCTATTAAATCATAAAAGCGGATCTCTCGTAAGTAATTTAAGTAGCAGTCGTGCTTTGCGCGATTTGGCTAAAGAACGTGGCGTTGATTATGCCGCTGCTGCCGTGGGTGAAGTGAATGTGGTTACCAAAATGAAAGAAGTGAATGCTGTGCTAGGTGGCGAAGGCAATGGGGGAGTGATCTTACCCGACTTACATTATGGTCGCGATTCACTAGTGGGTATAGCTATTATTCTTTCACATCTAGCGACAGCGGGGAAAACCTTAAGTCAATTGCGTGCTTCTTATCCCGCTTATTTTATGGGTAAGAATAAAATTCAACTGGAAGCAGGAATGGACGTAGATGGCATCTTAAACAGCATTGCTACGAAATATCAAAAGGAAGAAGTTAGCACTATTGATGGTGTTAAAATTGACTTCACCGACGAATGGGTTCACATGCGAAAGTCGAATACCGAGCCTATTATCCGCATTTATACCGAAGCCAAATCTCAAGCGGCAGCCGATAGCTTAGGAGAACGATTTATTAATGAACTTGCAGCGCTGGCCAATTAATTTTTAGCTCATGAACACTACCACTCAAAAACTAGCACACACTAAATGGGAAGAACACTTCCAAGAGTTTAGGGATAATATAGTTGGCCAAAATGCCGAATTTGTGGGTCCTTACGGGCCCAAGCATATTATTTATGCCGACTGGATTGCGAGTGGTAGATTATACGGTCCGATAGAAGATAAGATGAAATCGGAGTTTGGTCCTTTAGTGGCTAACACACATACTGAAACTTCGTATACGGGTGCGATGATGACGGCGGCTTACAGCGAAGCCAAACGCATTATAAAGGACCATGTTAACGCCGCCGCAGATGATGCCTTTATTCCCACGGGAACGGGCATGACAGGAGCGGTGTTAAAACTCCAACGCATCCTAGGTTTTAAGATACCTGAGCAATTCGCCGATCGTATTAAAATTGAAGAACACGAACGGCCGGTAGTTTTTATCAGCCACATGGAGCATCATTCGAACCAAACCTCTTGGCTAGAAACGATTGCGGAAGTAGTGCAAATTCATCCTTGTCCAGAAGGTTTTCTAGATCTAAATCATTTTGCCCGATTGCTCGAGCAATATGCCGATCGTCCGTATAAAATTGCGAGTATCACTTCGGCGAGTAATGTAACTGGCGTTTTCACACCTTATCATGAAGTAGCCAAAATGATACACGCTGCTGGTGGGTATTGCTTTGTAGACTTCGCCTGCAGCGGCCCATACGTTGATATTGATATGCATCCTAACGATCCGGATGCGCATTTGGATGCCATTTTCTTTTCACCTCATAAATTTTTAGGTGGACCAGGAACTCCGGGGGTTTTAATTTTTAATTCTAAATTATACAAGAATAAGGTACCTGATCACCCTGGAGGTGGCACCGTAACTTGGACAAATCCTTGGGGAGGTCACCAATATATTTCCGATATAGAAGCGCGTGAAGATGGCGGCACTCCTGGTTTCTTGCAAACCATGCGCGCCGCTTTGGCCATACGCCTAAAGGAAAAAATGACGGTAAAAGCCATTCGTGCTCGCGAGCATGAGCTGCTTACTTATATTTTTGATCGTCTAGAAAAAGTTCCGGGCCTTGTAATTTTAGCCGGAAATATTAAAGAGCGTTTAGGAGCAATTTCCTTCTTTGTGGAAGGTTTACATTATAATTTGGTAGTGCAATTGCTTAACGACTTGTTCGGCATTCAAACTCGAGGCGGTTGCAGTTGTGCGGGAACCTACGGGCATTACCTTTTCCATCTTGGTGAAGAAGCGAGCGATAAAATCAGAGCACAGGTTGATGCCGGAGATTTATTTGTGCGTCCAGGTTGGATTCGATTATCAGTGCACCCCACCTTTACCGATAAGGAAGTTATTGAAATTTGTGATGCCATTGAACATGTAGCCACCCACGCTCAACATTATACCAGTCAGTATTTTTGTCCTAAAGGATCTAATACTTTTACTTACACCAATCGAGAAAACTGCACTCAAGCGCTGATCGATTCTTGGTTTAAACTATGACCCATACACCCATTTATTTCGATTATGCCGCTTCCACGCCCATGCGTAAAGAGGTGGTAGATTATTATTCGGAATTATTAGTAGGCTCACAAGCCAACCCTTCCAGCAGCCACTCTTTTGGTCGTAAAGCCAAGGTGGTCTTGGAATCTAGCCGCAAGCAAATTGCCAAATTAATGGCATGTCAAAGTGCGGAAATTATCTTCACTTCGGGCGGTACAGAAGCTAATAATACGGCCATTGTTATGGCTTTACGCGATTTAAAAGTCAAGCGCATCATCACCAGTCCACTCGAGCATCATGCAGTTTTGCACGCCGCCGAACTTTGGTCTAAGGCCTTCAACGCCGAATTTTCTATCCTTTCGGTAGATACGCAGGGACAGATTGACTTGGCCGAATTAGAACATGAGTTGCAAAAGGAAGGACCGGCTTTGGTTTCCTTGATGCATGGTAATAATGAAATCGGCAATCTTAACGATTTACAAGCAATAGGCGATTTAACCCATAAATACAATTCTTATTTCCATAGTGATACCGTACAAACTGTAGGGCACTTCCCTTTAAATTTAGGCGAATTACCAATTGATTTTGCCTCGGCTTCGGCGCATAAATTCCACGGTCCTAAAGCAGTGGGATTTCTATACCTCTCGCAAAAATTAAGAGTGCAAGCTTTAATTTCTGGCGGAGCACAGCAAAGAGGATTACGTGGTGGAACGGAGAATATTTTTCAGATAGGGGCCATGGCGAAAGCCCTAAGCTTGGCTTATGAGCATCTGGCCGAAGAGCGGGCTCATATTGAGGATATCAAAACTTATTTCCTAGCCCAGTTAAAAGAGAAATTGCCAGCGGTGTATACCAATGGTCTAAGCGGTGAACTAGGGAAAAGTTTGTATACTGTGGCCAGCATTTCTTTCCCTTTGCAAGATGATAATGGCATGTTACTATTTAATTTAGATCTGCATGGTTTTGCCGTATCGGGTGGAAGCGCTTGTTCCTCGGGTAGCGTGCAAAGTTCGCATGTTATAGCTGCGATAAAACCAAATCACCAAGACACGGTGCTGCGAGTTTCCTTTGGTAAAGACAGTAAAAAGGAGGAAATCGATTTGTTAATCAATTACCTCCTTAGTTTATAATTTGAACTTAAAGAACGATTTATTCGCTCAGTTCCTTTTTCTTACTCAGGTAGCCGAATAGGTTCTTCTCTTTAATCATAGTTCCTACCAATTCGGGTAGGGCAAACTCCCAGCCGTCTTCGCCTTTGCGGATGCGTTTTAAGATATCACGCGAGAAGATTTGCAGTATACTTGGATCGTAATCGTCAATATCTTTTATCCTACGGTTAAATACCAAGAAGTCGAACAGTGGCTTAAAGCGCGGATGAATATTTAAGCTTTCACTTGTTTGTATTGGCTCATTAGGATTAGGCTGATAAGGATACACATAAAGCTTAAGATCGGTGGAGTAAAGAATACCGAAGGCCTCTAAAATACCACCTTTTAAGTCGCGGTAATAACGCCCGTCGAAAAGCTCGTTTAAATTACTTACACCCATAATAAGTCCCATGCGCTCTTCCGTGTAACGAGAGAAATATTCAACCAGCTTATAGTATTGTTGGTAATTAGAAATCAGTACGGTTTGCCCAAGGGAGCAGAGAATTTCCGCCCTATCTAAGAAGTCTTGTTCGTCAATTTCGCCTTCCGCTTTGAGGTTATTGAGGGTAATCTCAAAAAGGACTTCTACGGTATCGGGACTAACCTTACGCTCTTGCATAAAGCTTTTCCGCGCCTTACTAATCATGTCCATATTTACCTTGGTAACCGGACGGAAACTTCCTCTTACGGTAAGAATATTCTTTTTGTAGAGTAGGGCAGCGGGTAAGATATTATTGCCTTCTGGACCAAAAATAACTGCGTCGGTCATGCCGTATTGCAAGAGTCTAAGCGACATCAAACGGTTGTCTACCTCGGCAAACTCAGGCCCTTCAAAATGGATCATATCAATCTCCATTTTATAGCGGGCAATATTGTCGTATAATGATTTTAGTAATTCTTCGGGATTGTTGCGGATATTAAAAACTCCATAGATGAGGTTTACTCCCATTACTCCAATTGTTTCTTGCTGTAAGGCCGCATCTTCCTCTTTCATACGCACATGAAAAAGTACATCATTAGGTTCCTGATCGGCGCTAAGCTGAAAGCGAATTCCCATCCATCCGTGTCCCTTAAACTTGCGCGTGAAGTTAATGGTAGCAACGGTATTAGCAAAAGTAAAATAGCATCTTTGAGGGTGAAGATCACGCTCTAAGCGCTCTTCCATTAATCCATATTCATGGTCAAGCATCTTGCGTAAGCGCGCTTCTGTTACATAACGGCCGTCTTCTTCAATTCCGTAAATAGCGTCGGAAAACTTTTTGTCATAGGCGCTCATGGCCTTGGCAACAGTTCCTGAAGCGGCACCTACTCGAAAGAAATTCCGAACTACTTCTTGGCCTGCACCAATTTCAGCAAAGGTTCCATAAATGTTTTCATTGAGGTTTACCTTCAGAGATTTCTGGGCGGTAGAGAGAACGAGACGTTCCATAGGACAGAGCAATTTTAGCTATTAATTCCACACAAAAGTAGGATTCTATTCTGGTAAACATCTTTAAAAGCCTAAAAGTTTTAGCCTAATTTTGGACCGTGGAAATGACTTTGAAAATCTTAGGCAGTGGCACTTCACAAGGGGTGCCGGTTATTGGTTGCAAATGCGCTGTTTGCACTTCGGTAGATGCGAATGACCAGCGCTTGCGGAGCTCCGCAATTGTACAGTCGTCTAGCACTACAGTATTGATAGACAGCGGTCCTGATATGCGTTATCAACTCTTACGGGCGGGAATTGATGATATTGATGCTGTATTAATTACGCATCAGCATCAGGATCATACCGCGGGTATTGACGATTTAAGAGCCATCAATTTCATCCAAAAACACAGTATTCCAATTTACTGTAGCGCGCCCGTCGAAGCGCGTATTCGCGAGCAATATTCTTACATTTTTCAAAATTCCAATTATCCTGGTATTCCTCAAATTAATTTTAAAAGGATACCCGCCGACCCTTTTCTAATTGGCGATATTAGAGTTCAGCCCCTTTTTCTCTGGCATGCAGATTTAGCGGTAACCTGTTTTCGGCTAGGCGATTGTGCTTATATTACCGATGCCAACCATATTCCCAGCAGTGAGTTGAAGAAATTGCAAGGCTTAGAAAACTTGGTGGTTAATGCTTTGCGCAAAGAGAAGCACCATTCGCATTTTAGTTTAGAGGAGGCGCTAGCTTTAGCAAATGACTTGGGTGTTGCGTATTGTTACTTCACTCATATTAGTCATCAAATGGGGCTGCATGCTACTTTGCAAGCTGGGTTACCACAAAATCGTTTTTTAGCATGGGATGGTTTAGAATTGCCGATAAAAGCGTAATTGATTAAAGGAATGAATGGAGAAAAGAAAAAACCTAAGGCCTTAAATTTCATCAGCTTGGGCTTAAGCGTCTTTATGACGGTGTTGAATTTAGGGCAGTGGTTTCTTGTTAATGTGCTCGATTGGACAGAGCTTTATTCTTTTGGGGCGCAAGTAGAAGGTCCCTATTTCTACAAAAGCGCAGCTTTATTTGCATTGGTCCATCTCTATTGGGGACTTCTTTTCCTGGTTCTGCTTGCTTTGAGCTCAATTACTGTTTTCTTCAAAAAAAGGATATTAACTGGTATTGTATTGATTTTAAGTTTACTATTTGTGGGCGCTTATCTATACCACGGTACGATTGGTTTGTAATAATTGAATTAAAAAACGGTAATAACCGTAAGCCGCTTACCGGTAATTGATGTTTAAACCTTAATATTGTGAACATATTCAATCATTTTTAGTTAAAATCTGCATGAAAAGAAACATTATTCGAACAACATTTTTGAGTCTGTTACTAGGTTTTAGTACTTCTCTAT
>TARA_R110002050_G_scaffold95560_2_pt1 | contig 10777 bp, 9 predicted proteins | sample TARA_R110002050 | Tara Oceans TARA_R110002050 (sample SAMEA4396988) | marine metagenome | biome: Polar Biome; feature: [DCM] deep chlorophyll maximum layer (ENVO:01000326); material: water (ENVO:00002006), including particulate matter (ENVO:01000060) such as... | depth 25 m
AGGAGGTACAGATGCTGTTATCCATGCATTTCCACCTATTACACTATTTGCCCCAATAATAGTATCTCCTCCTAGAATAGTCGCATTGGCATAAATGGTAACGTTATTCTCTATAGTAGGATGACGTTTTGTTTTTTGAAGGTTCTTTGCAACAAAAAGACCACCAAGGGTTACACCTTGATATATTTTTACATCATTCTTTATCACTGCAGTTTCACCAATTACTACACCGGTACCATGGTCGATATGGAATGATTTACCAATTTTTGCTCCAGGATTAATATCTACCCCAGTTTGTCTATGAGCATATTCGGTCATTAGCCTGGGTACAAGTGGAAATCCGGATTTATATAGTTCATGTGCCAAACGATATACGGATATGGCGTAAAACCCCGGATAGGCCATATAAACTTCCTCAATAGATAATGAAGCTGGATCACAATTTACTGTTGCTTCAGCATCTAGGTTTAGGCTTTCTAAAACTTGCGGTAGTTTTTCTACATAATTCTCCCAAACTTTCTTGCAAGGCTTTTCACTCTTCCAGCAAGCTAAATCTACAAGCTCATCAAATTGGGCTTGAAGTTTACCTAAATTGTCTGCAACAGGGGTTTCTATATCGAAGAGGGTATAAAAAAGAAGGTCTGTGAATTTTTCTACATTTCTTTTTAACCGAAATCTAAGGTTAGGCTGTTTTTTGTGAGCGTTTATTTTGTCGATTATTGATCGATGGTCCATGGTTCTACATTAGTTAGTCAAAATTAACCAATTAACTAAAAGTACTTCCCTTCTATTGGTTAACTTTAGCTTAAAATCACAAGAGCTAGGTCGTATGTTAGAAACTAATATTACAAAGAGTACCTTCCAATTTTTAAACTCCCTTAAAAAAAACAATAATAGAGAATGGTTCGCCGAACATAAAACCGGCTTTTCTACAGAGTCTGAAAAGGTTAAAGGCTTTTTTAATTACGTGCTTGAAAAACTAAAGTCTCATGACGAAATTGAGCGTTTAAAGGTTTTTAGAATATATAGGGATGTACGTTTCTCCAAAAATAAAACCCCGTATAAAAGTAATTTTTCGGCTTCTTTTACTAGAGCAGGTAGCCATCGACGCGGTGGTTATTACTTGCAAATAGAGCCTGGCAATAGTTTTATTGCTACAGGTTTTTGGAATCCAGAAAAAGAGGATTTGTTACGAATTCGAAAAGAGTGGGAGATAGATGTTACTGAATTGGTAGCTATTATCGAAAATGATGCGTTTAAAAAAGTATGGGGTGCCTTAGAAGGCGAGGAGTTGAAAACGGCTCCAAAAGGTTTTGATAAGGATGACCCAAACATAGAATTTATTAGAAAAAAGCAATTTATTTTTATACGAAAATTTACAGATAAAGAGGTTTTGTCAATTGATTTCGCTGCCCAAATAGATGAAAGTTTTAAATTAATAAAACCTTATTTTAATTTGATGAGCAGTATTTTAACTACAAATTTAAATGGAGAATCATTACTAGACTAGTTCGAATTTCTCAAAGTATTGAATTTGATCTTGTAGGCGTTTAATAACCATGTTCATCATTCGCTTATTTAATGCTGAAGAATTTTGAATGTAAAGCTCATATTCTTCAATGGTGAATTGACCTGTAATCATCCCTTTTAAAGAGTTGCGAAATTTAATATCTTTTTGAATTGATTTAGTAATGTAATTCATACGCTTTTCGAGCTTAAGCTCATAAAACATATTCTTCATTTTTTTAATATAATTCTTAAAAGAAGCCAATAATAAATCGTTTTGTAATTTTAATATTGGACGTAAAACTTGATTTTGAAAACGTTCTTCTTCTGTCATGTTCGGAACTATTTTGGCTGAAGAAATTATTGGTCGTATCGAAAGTAATTTCTGTGTTCTGTCCATGTTTTCTATGATTTTTTTAAAGGTACATATTAGAGTAAGCTTATATTATGAGCCCGTAATTAGTTTTTAACCTGTTATTAACAAAGGAGGTATAGTCTCTAATAATGCGTGTTGTAACTAAGAAAATAGTAGTTACCTCAGGTACATTTTATTAAAATGGAACTAAACGAATACCCAATCAATGGCATTGATAAATCGATAGGTCTTATTCCAAAAAGTCGTATAAATCTTAATATTCGGTATAACTTTGTAATGTATATTACCAAAATTCAAGATTATGAGATTTCATACTAGAAAATTAGTTAAGCCTGGAGATTTAAACTCAAATGGAACATTGTTTGGAGGCAGATTATTAGCTTGGATAGATGAGGAAGCTGCATTATATACCATTGTTCAACTTGAAAACGGGAAAATTGTTACAAAGTATATGTCAGAAATAAACTTCATGAGTGCTGCCAAACAAGGTGACGTTATTGAGATTGGTATTGAGGTTGTTAAGTTTGGCAAAACATCGTTAACATTGAATTGTGAGGTACGTAATAAGATGAACCATGAAACGATTGTAACAGTAGATAATATCATTATGGTAAATTTAGGTGAGAATGGAAAACCTAAACCACATGGTAAAACTAAAATCGAATTTGTAAAGGACCGTTTAGCTGCTTTGGGAGAAGAAGATTAACTATCCCCTAAATTTTTGGCTATAGCCTGTACTTCATCTAATACTCTCAATAAATTGCCACCCCATAATTTAGTGATTTCTTCTTTTGTGTATCCACGTTCAACTAGTTCTAGTGTTACATTAAAGGTTTCGGATGCATCGTTCCATCCTTCGATACCACCACCACCATCAAAATCTGATGAAATACCAACATGGTCTATACCAATTAATTTGACCATATAGTCTATGTGGTCTATAAAATCGGAAACATTAACTTCTTCGGGTGCATCTTTTTTATTTTTTACTAGTTCTTTACCAAGCTTCAGAACTTTAGGATAATTCTCCATAAATGCCTCTTTCTGTGTATCGTTTAGACTTGAGAATTGCGAACGCTCATGCCAATCAATGCCTAATGAATCTGCTACCTGTTGATAAATTAACTTCATATATGCCGATCTTGCATCATGTTTTTCGGTATTTAAATAGGAGCTAAACGCAACTGTTTGAACAACACCTCCATTTTCTTGCATCATCATTAATTGTTCGTCATCTAGGTTTCTACTATGATTACATAATGCTCTAGCTGAAGAGTGCGATGCAATTATAGGTGCTTTGGAAAGTGAAATTATTTGTTTCATTGCTTCTTTTGAAGGGTGAGAAACATCTATCATGATTCCAAGTCTATTCATCTCAATTACAGCTTCTTTGCCTATCTCACTTAATCCATTATGTAACCATTTGTTGTCGGCCTCTCCGGTGTTTGAATCTGAAAATTGACTATGACCATTATGTGCCAATGAGATATAACGAGCGCCCAAATCGAAGTATGTTTTAAACTGGCTCATGTCTATACCAATAGGGTATGCATTTTCTACGCCAATCATTGCCACTTTCTTACCAGAGGCGATAATATTCCTCACATCAGTAGAAGTTAATGCGATTCCTAGTTGATCGGGCGCTATTTCCTCACAAAGCTTATGAATAGCTTTAAACTTCTGCATGGCATTATCTTTTGCTTTAGCATAACCAGTCTCTGTAAGTGTATCTTGACCTGTATAAACAATTAGCCAAGAAACGTCTAAACCACCCTCTTTCATTTTCGGTAAGTTCACCTGAGTTTCTAGGTTTTGTGTGTAATTAATACTATCAGTAAAGTTGTTGACATTGATGTCATTATGAGTGTCAATTGTAATAATATTTTCATGTATTCTTTTGGCTTTTTCAAGTATTGTTTCAGTTGATTTTTCCTTTTTTTCAGCACAAGAGAATACAACGATAAAACAAAATAAATGGATAAACTGCTTCATAAGATAGTTTTTGACCTACAATTTAAGGGTATTTACAACAAATATCCAACCCTTGAAAACATTTTATTGTTGTCACGTTTATAATGGTGCATTTTTAAAATCTCTTAAACAAAATTAGACAAATAATTAAAGAATAGCATTTTATGTCAATTTCAAGAACTACAGATTTACTTGATCAATTAGCTCAGCTAGAGCGCTCTGTGAGTGAGTTCTCTTTTGAGGAATTAAGTGCTGATGAAGCTAAGGTTTTAAAGAAAACATTTAATACCTTTAAATCTAGTTTAGAAAATCAAATTTATAGTCCAAGCCATTACAGTTATTCTCCTAAAAAAGAGGGGCCTATGGTTGTGAATAAACAGGAAGTATCCCAAAAGGAATTTATTACTCATGTAAGTCATGAAATACGAACTCCTTTAAACAGTATAATTGGTTTTGCAAATCTTCTTAAGGAAGAAAGACTTACTACGAGCCAGCATAAAAAAGTTCAAGCTATTCAATTTGCTTCGAATACCTTATTAAAGTTAATTAATGAAGTTTTAGACTATTCAAATATATCTTTAGGTAATACAAGTTTTGAATCTATAGATTTTAAGTTACATGGTTTACTTAATGATGTCATGTACTTGTGTGAGACATTACTAGTTGATAGCCAAGTAAAGCTTATTATTGATATCGATGAGAATGTACCTAAGGTAATAAAAGGCGATCCATCAAAACTTTCGCAAGTAATTTTAAATCTAGTTAGTAACTCTATCAAATTTGTTGATCTTGGGTTTATAAAGTTGGGTGTCTTTGTTAAAGAGGTTAATGAGAATGGCTATTTGTTAGAATTCTCTGTTCTTGATACTGGTATTGGTATTTCTAAAGAAAAGATAAATTCCTTATTTGAACGCTATTCTCAAGCCGATAAAGACACTTACATTAAATATGGTGGCACTGGATTGGGTTTGTCTATTACCAAAGAAATTATTGAAAGGCAACATGGTGAAATAGAAATTCGTAGTGTTGTAGGTAAAGGAACTACTGTTTCTTTTACGTTGCCTTTTTCTAAAGGTGAACTAAAAAAGCTACCTAAAAAAAAGGCTATGAATTTTGATGTTAAGAAAGCAAAGAAGCTATTAGAGGGTACTGAAATAATGGTATTCGAAGATAATTTAATGAATCAACATTTAATAATAGAACAGTTAACGAAATGGGGCTGTAACGTACATACCAATCTAACCTTAAATAATGGGTTAACCATTTTAGCTACAAAAAAAATAGATCTGATTCTGATGGATTTAAAGATGCCAAATTTAAACGGATTTGAAGTATCTAAAGCTATAAGGTCTAATGAGAATTCGCTAATAAGAAATACACCAATTGTTGCTTTTAGTGCTGATTTTACTGAACAAGATCGTATGGATTGTAAATCTATTGGTATCAATGATTTTTTACTAAAGCCTTATACCTTAAATGATTTAATGTCAATTCTAATAAGAAACAAAAGAGATAATAACCCAACTGAGGAGTTTGGGTCAATACTTCAAAAACAAATGATAGAATCTAAGGAAACCACCGTAGTTGACCTAAATAGTCTTTTAAATGATTGTTTTGGAGAACTTGAAATGCTAAATGAACTGATTAAACTTTTTAAGACCAATGTTCTTGAATTTATAGGTAATGTCAAAATTCATCTTAAAACAAATAACTTAGTAGAAATTGCTTTTTCTGCACATAAACTTAAGGCTGGTTTTGCTATGCTTAAGGCGAATGGGATGCGTAACCTTATAGTAGAGTTAGAAGCTAATTGTAAAGCAAATGATCCTGACAAGGTTCAGGAGTTGTACAGTTTGTTTTTAAACGATTATCCATTGTTGGAGAATAACTTGAATATTTATTTAGAAAAATTGAATAAGAAATAATATGGGTAAACGTGAAAGTCCAACCTAATTATTGGTTCGAGTAGCAAGAGAAATAAAAATAACTAAAGAAATTAGTTGATTCCCTCAATACAAATAAAAATATCACGGATTACGGTCCCAGAATTCAATTTGGAATATCTCTGGTGGCTATCCGTTTTATTTATGATATTGGTAGTGATATATTTTATTGGTTTTTTTTTAATTAGAAATCGAATTACCTCTAATAGAGGTCGTACTAAAGATAAGAAGACTGAGTTTTCTTCAATGATCAGTGAGTTTCTTTTCTATGAAGACTCTAATAGTAAAGAGGAAAAAATGAATTATTTAAACTTAAAAATTCAGATAAGGGAATTAATCAAAGACAATTTTGATATAAGCATTTTAAAAGAGGTGCTGCTAGATTTCCGAAAAAAAAATTCTGACCAATCACAAACTGTACTTATTGAGCTTTATAAAGACTTAGGCCTGCACAACGATGCATTTGAAAAATTAGCGATCAGAAGATGACAAATTATTTCAAGTGGAATTCTAGAATTAACCACTATGAATGTAATGGAATAGTATAGTGACCTCCTCCTGCATTTAGTTAGCCTAATATATTTTTAGTGTCATTGTAGACTTTATACAATAGTTAACATACAGCGTGTTGGGTTACTTAGAAACTGTACTAAAAAGTAAGTTTATTCCCAAAGTAGGTTATCATTGTCCAATTTGTCATAATTAGAAGCTTTGGCAGTACCAACTTTTTCAGTAATCGCTGTTTTATTATAATTTTTATCTACCTTATAATTTTGGGTCTTTTTATCAATAAAATAATTTCCTTTCTCAGTATTTATAAGTTTAATTTTATCAATTCCTTTTTTCTTTAATTCTGCCATAAGATTAACTCCACTATCAATTTGAATTTCATCATAATAGATTTGGCCTTTAACACTGGCATTACTTTGTATAGTGACCATGCCTGCGCATTCAAATTTACCATCAAAAACGCCTTGTATGATACTTCCATAACAACTAGCCGTTCCTTTTACCTTGGCACTTTTCCCAATTATTAATCTACCCGTAGTAACAATATTTCCAATAATAGCTCCTTCAACCTTTATATCGCAAGAGCATATCAAATCACCAGTTAGTGTTGCCCCTTCAGCAATAATTGTTGGTTCTACCCAACTAGGCTTTTTAGTTTGTTCTGCTTTTGATTTTGTTTTTGAGAAAAACATATTTTTTCTAATTACTAGTTGTTGGGACACAAACAATTGTACTAGAATTACCTACATCAATACCTACTGCCTTACTTTCATCACCATTGTTTGTTAGAATACTTTGATAGCAATACCCCATTGCAGCTAGGTGTGGAGCATTTTCAGGTACTTCTACTTGTATGAAATCTCCAAATTCTTCTTTAAACAAAGAAACTAAATCGATAAAACCACTACCACCACCGGCAAGATACATTTTGTCTGCTTTAGCAAAATCGGTATCATCAAAAGCTTTTCTAAGAGCAGGCGAAACTACATCGTTATAATATTGTGTTAGAACTTTTTTCCGTAAATCCAAAAGATCTATGCGTTTTCTATTTAACACTATTGAGGCGTCACGGAACGCTATATCTAATTGATGTTCATTCTTTAGATGTAAGTAATAAATTTTACTTAACTCCTCTTTCATAAGATTGACTGCGTATCGTATACCAAAAACAGATAATGCAGATCTTTGTACAATACCATTAGGAGTACTAACAATACCTTCTAAAGTACCGTAACCCAAGCTTAGCATAAAAAAGGATTTCTTTATATCCTGCTGTTTTCTTTGCGCAAGAGCACAACTAACAACCTCTGGCATAACAATAAGCTTATCAATTTCAACAGAAACCTTTTTAAGACTACCATTGGCGAAAGTGCTTGTGTCATATTCGATAGTATGCTCGCCAATAAATCTGCTTTTTATTTCTTCTTTGTAAAGTTGGTACGTTGAAAATGGCAAGCCCGTTGTTAATGTTATTGGATTTCCCATTTTTTGAACCGCCATCAATAAAGCCGATTTTAATAATAAATTATAATCTATCTCATCAGGTGACGCATTTATGTTCCTGTGAGGGGATATCCCTTCAGATAAGGCTAGCTCACCCACAATATATGATTGGTCTTCATGAACTATTTTAAGTCCATTAACTAAATTTTTAGCAACATGTTTTAAATCAAAATTATTGCTTTCATAAACACTTGGTATTACCTCTAAATCAAAAAAATCACTCATCGTTTGTTAATAGTTTTATGAAAATATATTCAACCTTTTAAAGTCAAAACTAACTAAATATCTACTTTTAAAAAAGTTTACCTAGGGAAGGTAGTTTTTTATCTTAAAACTATTTTAAGTAAGTAATAATCGATGTTTTTGGTGAATAAGTGGTTAAAAAACATACATGAATTTGTCGTGTAGAATACATCAACAAGAGTTTCTTACCAGAAACCAAAAAGAACGGAAATAAAAAATAACCTTAATTGTTTCTATATTACCTTTAGATTGATGAATGGCACGAGATTTTTTAGGAACATGTTATACACCGCTGATATGGTTTTGATAGTGCTTTGAACACAAAGGGTAGAATATACATCAATAAGAAATCTGTGCTAAAATATTATAAAATAATCATGATGTTTAAATACAAATAGAACCGGACTTTGGGATCCCAGTTTTTAGCATACTTACATTATACGGCTGCTAGGATTCCCTTTGACCTAACCCTACCATTTTATGTGGTGATTTGAAGCTCGTTTTCATAAGTTGGTCATTAAAAAAAAGTAACGTGATTTGATTAAATTTTAAGTTTTAAAAATTTAGCGATTACATCTTGTTTTCGTTTGGAAATAGGAATTAATTTATCATTATTAATGAGCTTAACAACATATCCATCTGATTTAGATATGTGCTCTACATAATTCATATTAACCAAATATGATTGATGTGTTCTTACAAAGTTTTCATTTGGCAGCAACTTTTCATATTCCCCTAAATTTCGTGAAGCTGTTTTTCTAGAACCATCCATTAGATAAAAATCTGAATAACGACCGTTGGCTTTAATATAAACAATGGAATCAATTTTTATCACTTCGATTTTATCAACAGAGGATATACCTATTAATTGATGGTTACGGTTACCATTTTCCTCTTTAGACTCAAGGGATGCTTTTATCCTTATTTTGACCTTATTGATAGCGGTTATTAATTTTTCAACCGTTATGGGTTTTATAATATAATCTAAAACTTCACTTGAAATTGCCTCTAAAGCGTAATTCTCATGAGATGTCGTGAGAATATAATTATATTTCCACGCTTCTCCAAAATGATTGATTAATTCAAAAATATCCTCATTACCTAATTTAATATCTGCTAAAATAAAATCTGGTTCGCAGTCATTAATCAAAGTTATGGCATCAGAGATAGTTGAAGCAGTACCAATAACCTCTAAATCAGGAAAATAGGAAGTAATTAATTTATCTAAAATTAGTTTAGACCATTCATCATCTTCAATTATAAAAACCTTCATTCATATAGAATTAATTTCTAAGCTAAATTACTTAAATTTAAACCGATGTACATTTAAAACAATACTTATTTCAAAAATGTTATGCCTCTTTTATGGAAAATACTTTCATTTCCAAATCCAAGGTCAATACTCTGCTTTTTGACAAAATTTCTATCCTCAACTCCTTAAATATTTTTGTTGCCTAATATGGTAGATTAGGTAAATATAAGTTGATCAAACAAAGCGTTTATAAGCTATACTTAAGAACTATACATATAAAGTTCATATAATATTGATAGTTTCTAATTTGTTTTTAGCACATCTTTATAAAATACTTAGGTAGAAGATATCTGGTAATTTAATAGATTAACCATTCTTTTTAAAAAGGTGATTAACTTAATTTTTTTTCTAAACGTCAAGCTTTGATTTTCAATAAATGCTTTCATGCTAATCATTTATCGTTTTCAGAACAATCTTTAATATTTCTATTAATTTAGAAGTTTTCTCCTTTATTTTTAAAGGGTCTATTTTCTCATTAGTATCCAAAAAGATGGCTATAGCGAGAGCTGTTTCTATCTTTAGGTCTTCTAAACTAACCCTAAGTTTGTGGGCGTTGTTTTTTACCGTAATCCAGTCTTCATCTATCAGTGCTTTTTGCAATTCTTTTATGCTAGTTTTTATAAGTTTAATAAAAACGGTACGTAGTTGCTCATAAAAATCACTATCACCATTGCTGATCGTTCGTAAATTATCTAACGAAAATAAGAGGTCTGGTGCTATGTCCAATTCTTTATTTACAGTCTCAATTTCATTCGTTTCATGCTGCAATTTAATATCGAGCACTTTAAATATTTTGCTGTATAGGATATTATCTTCATAAGGTTTTATGACCACATCATTCATTCCAGAAGCTAAATATTGATTAATGTTCTTCCTAAAAACATTTGCAGTTATGGCTAATATCGGTATTGAATCACCATAAGTTTCCCTTATGCTTATTGTCGCATTCAAGCCATCCATAACTGGCATCTGAATATCCATCAAAATTAAATCGAAATTAATATTGGGTATTAAATTTAAAGCGATTTGGCCATTTTCCGCTTTTGTTACTTTTGCTCCTAGACTTTTCAATTTTCGCTCTAGAATTAAAGCATTCATGTAATTATCTTCGGCAATAAGTATATGTTTTGTTTTTAAAACCGTACTATTTACTTTGATTTTTTCGGTAGAGCCATTATGCTTAGATTTTTCAAAGGGTAAATTAAAATGAATAATAGTTCCACTACTTTTTGTGCTGTTCACTTTTATAGTGCCACCCATTATTTCAATTAACTTTTTTGAAATAGGCATACCTAACCCGGTACCACTCTGCAAATTATTCACTAAAATATCTCGCTGGTATTCCTCAAATATCCGTTCAATAAACTCGACGCTCATGCCAATACCAGAATCAATAATAGTAAAACCAATTAT
>TARA_R110002050_G_scaffold33381_3_pt1 | contig 10764 bp, 5 predicted proteins | sample TARA_R110002050 | Tara Oceans TARA_R110002050 (sample SAMEA4396988) | marine metagenome | biome: Polar Biome; feature: [DCM] deep chlorophyll maximum layer (ENVO:01000326); material: water (ENVO:00002006), including particulate matter (ENVO:01000060) such as... | depth 25 m
TCTACAGGTATAGAGTACGTAGCTCCAAAGAATAAAGAGGAAGAACAGCTTGTAGATATTTGGAGCGAAATTTTAGGACTCCCAGAAGGAGATATAAGTACAATAGCTAATTTCTTTGAATTAGGTGGTAATTCAATTAAAATTTTACGATTACAAAAAATGATTAATAAGGTATTTAATTCCAATATTGAAGTAGCGGTTTTATTTAAATATTATTCAATAGAGAATCAAGCAAAAATGATTAAAACAGATCTTTATAAAGATTACGATTTAGAAGATACCATAGAGGATTCAATTGCAGGAATTGAAAAAAAAATAGAATTATTTAACTTGTAATTTTCCTTAATAAAAAGGAATGTTCATTGATAAAAATAATAAGTAATTTAATAGACCTGTTTTAAATTTGTATTTTCAATAATATATGACTACAGAAAGTATTTGAATATGATTAAATTAATAGAGAAATTAACTGCTAACAAAATATACCTTTCTTTAAAAGAAGGAGAGGAACTTAGTATTAGTTTTAAGGATGAAAAAATTTCTAAAGAAATTATTCAAGAATTAAGAAATAATAAAGAAAAATTAATCACTTACCTTAAAAAATATAAATTACAAACAAGTTTTAACTCAATAAAAAAGACCTTACCATTAGAAAGTTATTCAATATCAGATGCACAGCGCCGTATATGGATTTTAAGTCAGTTTGAAGAGGCCTCAATAGCATACCATATGCCATTTCATTTGGAAATATATGGAGCTTTTGATTTCGATAAGGTAAAAAAGTCAATAGTATCTTTGATTGAACGCCATGAGATTTTACGAACCGTTTTTAGAGAAAATTCAGAAGGAGAAGTACGTCAATGGGTCTTAGAGAGAGAATCTTTGAATTTTGAAGTTAAAGAGCTCGATTTTTCACAGGATAAAGATTGCGAAGAACGAATAAGAGAATATTTTGTTTGTGACAATATGCTGGCTTTTGATCTTGAACAAGGTCCTTTACTTAGGGCAAGTATTATCAAGATGCCATCAAGACGGTATGTTTTTTATTATAATATGCATCATATAATCAGTGATGGATGGTCAATGGAAGTCTTGGTAAAAGATTTCATGGCATATTACGAGTCGTATGTTTCTGGAAGCCAAATAACTCTTCCAGAACTCCAGATACAATATAAGGATTATACAGATTGGCAATTAAAAGAATTGTCGAGTGCTTCGAGTGCAGTACATAGAGCATATTGGTTAGATAATTTATCAGGGGAACTCCCGTTTTTAAATTTCCCAAGCCAAGAATTACGCCCAAAAATAAAGACTTACAAAGGACGTCGTTTACGAAGCTATTTGGGGTCATCCCAAACTGATGACCTCAAGAGGTTCAGTCAAGAATCCGGAGGAAGCCTTTTTATGGGGTTGCTGGGAGTTTGGAAAGTGCTTTGTTATCGTTATACAGGTCAGGAAGATATTATTATAGGAAGTCCGGTTGCAGGTCGAGATCATCCAGATTTAGAAGATCAGTTAGGTTGCTATGTAAATACATTGGCTTTACGAAATCGGGTGAACCCTAAAGAAGATTTCAATACTTTTTTTGAACGATTAAAGAATGGAACACTTAATGCTTATAGCCATCAGGTGTATCCATTTGATCGTTTAGTAGCGGAATTAGACTTACATCGAGATACAAGTCGTAGTGCTGTTTTTGATGTGATGTTAACATTGCATAATTTAAGAAAAGACAATAGAAGTAAATTAATTTCTGAAGAAGAAACTAATAAGATTTATGATATTGGTAGTGAGGTATCAAAGTTCGATATGAGTATTGAATTTCAAGAAGATGAAGAGTACCTTTCATTTATGATTACTTACAATAGCGATGTTTACAATCAAAAAATGGTGGAGGGTTTGATGAGACATTACAAACAACTGCTAAGTGCTTTACTCTCAAATCCAACAGAAAAATTAGGGAAGGTTCAATACTTAAGTAAAGAAGAACAAACAGAGTTATTATATACTTTTAATACAACAAAGGTAGATTATCCAAAAGATAAAACGATAGTAGATTTATTCGAGGATCAGGTAGAGAAAACCCCAGATGCTATAGCTGTTGTTTTTGAAGAAATAGAATTGACCTATAAAGAACTTAATGAGAAGTCAAATCAATTAGCACATTACTTAAAATGCAATTATAGTATACAATTAGGAGATTTAATCGGAATTCAATTGGGTAGGAGTGAATGGTATATAATATCCATTCTTGGGATATTAAAAGCTGGTGGTTCATACATGCCTATTGACCCTAACTACCCAGTAGAACGAATCACTTATATAAAAAAAGATAGTGATTGCAAAGTATGTATAGATGAAAATGAATTATTTGAATTTAAATCTAATAGCAAATTTCACTTAAAAACGGATAATCTACCCTCTTTGCATAAAAGTAATAGTTTAGTTTATGTAATGTATACATCAGGTACAACGGGCAAACCTAAAGGAGTAATGATTACTAATTCTAATTTGGTTTCATTTTTTGTTAATTTGGATACAGTTTTTTTTCTTTCAGAAGTTAATAAGTTTGCCTTAACAACAAATTTCACATTTGATATTTCAGTATTAGAAACCTTAGGAGGTTTATGTAAAGGAAAAGAACTTTATTTATTTTCAGAAGAAGTATTGTTAGATCCAATAATTTTTATGGATTGTATAACTCGTTTCTCAATAGAGGGAGTACAATTAACACCATCAAGATTGTCACAGCTTTACGATTTAGGTTTTAATTTCCCCTCAAGTATTAGTGTTATGTTAGTTGGTGGAGAGGCAATGTCATTAACACTTTATGAGCGTTTAAAAGAGGAGTGTTTTACAGCTATCAATGTATATGGCCCCACGGAAACTACCATTTGGAGTAGTAGTTTGGTTTTGAAAGATAGTGTAGGTTTGAGTATTGGTTCTGCTCTGCAGAATGAACAGATTTATATTTTAAGTTTTTCAGGTACTTTACAACCATTAGGGGTTGAGGGTGATATTTATATCGGGGGAGCGGGAGTTGCTCTAGGTTATCTTAATAGATCAGAACTGACTAAAGATAAGTTTGTTTCAAATCCTTTTATGGAAGGAGAACAATTGTATAAGACGGGAGATCTAGGTAGGCGTTTATCAGATGGGACCATTGAATTTATTGGTCGGAATGATGATCAGGTAAAGATTCGAGGTCACCGCATAGAGTTGGGAGAGATAGAACATGTATTGTCCAAGAAAGATCAATTAAATGAAGTAGTTGTATTGTCGAGAAACAATGTTTTAAAAGAGAAAGAATTGGTTGTCTACTTTACTTCTAATTCAGCTCAAACTGCTACAATGTTAAGAAGCTATTTACAGGAATATCTTCCAGATTACATGCTACCGTCACACTATGTTCAGTTAAAAGAATTTCCATTAACTAGTAGTGGTAAAATAGATAGGCATTTATTATTAAAGAGAGAAAAAGAAGGATTAAATAGTGGAGTGGAATATGTAGCACCCAGAAATGAATTAGAAGCGAAAGTGGTGAAAATTTGGGAACAGGTTTTAGGAAAAAATCAAGTAGGAATTAATGATAACTTTTTCACCTTAGGGGGTAATAGTCTAAAAGCTGGAGTTGTACGGTCAAAGATTCAAAAAGAATTTGATGTTAAAGTTGAATTAAAAGAGTTATATATAAACTCAACAATAGTGGACTTGACTAGCTATATAGAATCTCTTGATTTGCTTATAAGTCAGATGGATCAAAATATAGAAGGAACTGATGAACTAGTTTTTTAAAAGGTCTTATTTACAAGCTAGTTAGTGCATACATAATCCAAAAAACTTAATATAATGAATTTTAATTTGAATAGAATACCTTCTTTAATTTTAGCTTGCTTTCTTATTACTATAATTATAGGATTTTGGAAAATTAATTTATTGCTTCCATTGATTTTTGTCTTTTTAATTATAGCTTTTAGAAAAAAGAACTTGAGTTTTCAATTTTCAATTTTAGATATAGGCTTCTTGTGTGTTTTAGTTAGTGAAATATTTGCATTTATTTTTTCTGCTTATCAGTTTAATAGCTTGCCAGAATTGACAAATTTCTATGTAATTTTTGTATTATATATTCTTTATAAGAAACTATTAAAAAATGTTAAGTACTATAACTTGTTTTTGTCTTTAGTTTTTTCTTATAGTTTTCTTTTGTTAGTTATTACTGCAATATATTTTTTCCTTTTTAAGGAAAAATTTAATTCACAAGGATTTTACGAACTAAATGATTTTAAAGTTTTTTATCAGCCTTTAAATAATCCGAATAACATATGGGTATCTGTGATCTTATTATTAGTTCCATTTAGTGCGGTTTTTTTTTATAGACAGACTGAAAGAAAATTTCAGATTTTAGCACTGATAAATCTTTGCTTATTAGTTTTTTGTGTATTAGCTTCTTTTTCGAGAGGAGCATATTTAAGTTTGATGTTTTTTGTCTTGGTATTTAATATTTTTTCATTCAGATTATTTACAATAAAAAAAATATTAATATTAAACTCAGTCTGTTTAATGTTATTTATTGCAATAGCACTACCAATAATAAAATCTACTTTGACAACCGTTTCTTTTAACAAAACACTATCTCAAAAAAGGAGTACTGCGGGTAGATTAGATAGGTGGGGTAGTAATTTAGAGAATAGCTTAGCTGACAAGCCTTATTTTGGTTGGGGGCAGAAAAACTATATTCTCGCACATTCTAAAAAACCATACTTAAAAGAAGATTTGAAATTTTCAACACTGTCAAATAATACATATCTGCATGTCTTTCTGGAAAAAGGATTTGTTGGGGTACTTGGCTATTTAGTTTTATTTGCATCAATTATAATTGTGATTTTCAAGAATCTAAGGGCTGAATATATAGATAGATTCAAAAAAATACAGCTTATTTTATTTTTTTCAGGAATAGTAGCATTTTTAGTTAGGGAGTTGACATTTTCTTCTTTGTTCAATAATAATACAGTTTATTTTTTGGCTTTTCACTTACTTTTTTTATTAATCCCTTATGATGTTGAGATTAAAGAAATAAAAATATCAATAAAACTTAAAAATAGTATTTTAATACTGTTACTAGTAGTCACTTCATTATTAAGTTATGGTAGTATACAAAGAGTTTTTGTTAATAAATATAATAATGAGTCTATAACTAGTTATTATAGAAATAATATAAAAAATAGCTTATCTAGCATAGATAAAGCTTTGAAATTGTCTCCAGAAAACATTACACTAAATAAGCATAGAACTTTAATTCTGGCAAAAAACAGTATTGATATTGAAATTACTAAGGAGAATAAAGATTTTTTGTCTTTCGTAAAGATTAATAAAGATACTTTAAATCTTGTGAAAGAAAATTTAGAAAAAATCATTCAGATTTCATCGTACGACGATGAGGTATACCATAACGCAGGTTGGGTATATTTTGCATTAGGTGAAAAAGACTCGGCAGAAATAGCATTTGACAATGCATTACAATTGAACCCATATAATAGTACATTTCATTTAAGTAAATTATTATACAATATAAAAAGCGCAAACGGTAAGGACATTATAGATCATTTAAGTAAAGCAATCCGTTATTCTCCTGAAATAGTCGAGTCATTTTTTTATATAGAATTTTTAAAAAAATATCCAGATGAGGCTATAGAGGCTAAAATGAAGGCTATAAAAGGATTAAGAGAGGCTATTAAAAAGGGTAATAACATCATGTTAAAAGCACGTTTAGCTCGATTAATTTTAGATGAAGAACCTGATAAGGCTCTTTCGTTATTAAATGAAGCAATAAAAAAAATGCCTAATTTGAGTAGACCTTGGTTATACAAAGGACTAATATATTTTAAAAAAGGAGATACTTTACAATCTTATAGGTATTACAATACGTCTTTATTTATAAATAAAAGAGATTTTCTTGCTAGGAAATATTTGAGTGAATATTACAAAAGTATTGATAATGAAGAAAAACATATTTTAAATTTAGATGTATCGTTATTGAATCTTAAAAATATTAGATCGGATAATGTTGTGAAAAATGCGGATTTATCTTCTTTAAGACCGATACATAATTCATATATTCCATTTAGCTTGTTGAAATACCAAGTACCATATATTGATGAAGTAATTGGACTAAAGCTTGTTAAAGAGTATTATCGAGATAAATAAAACCTGTTGTGCATTTAGGTTAAGTTAGTTTTAATTTTGTTTATAGGTTTTTTAAAGACAAAGAAATTTAAGTATTGAATCATAGTAAAAGCAGTTATTTTCGATAATAATCTTGTTGCTAAACCTAAGAAAGATTTAGCATGATTTGTTGCCCATAAGAATTGCCCATGTAATTGAGAGAAATTAGTCTCAATTCTCTTTCTTATTTTTCCTTTTGCCTTTGAAAAAGAGACATAATTATGTTGATTTTTTCGCATTGGAACAGACAAACTAATATTTGAATGTGTAAATAAATCTAACTGATAATCAGTACTTATGTAACCTCTATCACCTATTAATGTACAATTGTTTAGATTATGTTTTACATCTTTTAAATAATTAATATCATGAATATGTGCTGGAGCTAAATCAAAAGAATGAAACACACCATTTTTATCACATACAGCATGAAATTTATATCCAAAATACTTACTCTTTTGTGAAGCACAATGTCCAAATGTAGGCTGAATATCATAGGTAGAACATATATTTGAACGTGCAGCTCTTGCATATTTACAAATTGGCGTTGGCATAGAATCTACCACAAAAACATCTGTAAATTCAGCAAACATTTGGCTAATACGCTTTCTAATAGATTCCGTGTAATCAAATAGTTTTTTTCGTCTTTTATTATAAACACTTCGTTCAATTATAGACTCTAAATAAGTGCCTTGTAAGCATCTAAACAACTGTAATTCAGTATTTATAGACATATACTCAGCAGTAAGATTAAGACTCACAAGTTCTAAATTGCTTAACTTAGGTATTCGTATTTGGGGAAAACTATTAATATCCTCGCAAGTTAGTTTTAAGTTATTCAAGATAATTTCGTGATTTTCAACAAGATTGTTCATTATATTTAACTGTTTGATATTCAATTAAATATACGATATTTATATCAAATGAACAATCTTTTTCTAAATGCACAACAGGTATAAAGTAAAAATCCACTAGTTTACACTTGCTTTAATTCATGCTTTTTTTAGGTTTTATAATGTTTTTCTGTACAAATAAGAACAATGTCAGAAAAGTATAGGATTGTATTTTTAATATGATAAATATTTTTGTCTAGGAAAATGATTATCAGCTATGTTGAAAGTATAAAAGATTCACATATGTCCTAATTAACAAACCCCTAGGCAAAAGCCTCGAGGAATTCTTTAGATTAATCAAATTTAAAAAATTGAAAAACAATATTTTTGAATTTATAATAAGACATAATTATGCATTGATAGTCAAAATTAGTTATATATAAATTGATCAATTTTAATTTGACAATTATTCAAACTTATTTTTAAATTTCATATATTAACCCGTTGTGCATTATGAATTAAACAAAAAAAGTTGTTCATCTTACTGATAATCAGTAATTTGTTTTAGCTATAAAACATTTGTAATGAACAACTTAAATGCAAATTACAAAAGAATCTTGGAAGTTTTAAGAAAAATATCAAATGAACAACTTTTAAGTTATCAAAGGCGTCAACCCAAGCTTAGCGATTTAGAACTAATAAGTTTGAGTCTAACAGCTGAATTTATGGGTATAGATAGTGAAAATGATTTATTTAGGAAACTTCCAAAAATAATAGCATCAAAAATAGAACGTAGTGTTTATAATAGAAGAAGGAGGAAATTAGCTAACAATCTCAATAGTATTCGATTAAAGTTAGCGTCTTGTTTTAATGAGTTTGAAGATTATTTTGTTGTAGATAGTATGCCTTTAGAAGTTTGTAAATTATCAAGAAGTTACCGTTCTAAAATTTGTAAAGAGAATGCCTATGCCTTTCCTGATAAAGGTTATTGTGCTACACAAAGTTCTAATTATTACGGTTACAAACTACATGCTGTTTGTTCTGTAAATGGTATTTTTCAAAGTGTTGATTTGAGTCCTGCTTCTGTACACGATATCAATTACCTTAAAGATATTAAAATGCAAATAAGTTATTGTACATTAATTGGAGATAGAGGCTATTTGTCGGCTGAAATTCAACTTAACTTGTTTGAATCCTGTAATATAAAACTAAACACCCCAATGAGAAATAATCAAAAGGATTACAAAAAGCAACCGTATGTGTTTATAAAAAAGAGAAAAAGAATAGAAACATTGTTTTCTCAATTATGCGACCAATTTATGATTAGACGTAACTATGCTAAGATTTTTAAAGGGTTTAAAACTAGAATAATATCTAAAATTACTGCATTAACAACCATACAGTATATAAACAAGTTTATATTTAACAGAAATATTAATAACATTAAAATTAACATTATTTAAAATGCACAACGGGTTATATTAGTAAGAAATAACTTAAATACAATATTAAAACTTAATATCTCAATCCTTATTTTATGAAAACAATAAAACTATTTCTAAACTCCAATTATAGAGCAATTATAATTTTTATTATAATTGGTGTTTTATTAAGACTTTCCTACAAATTTTATCTCAACATTAATGAAATTGATCCTAGAGTTAATAATATGTTGTGGGAAATTAAAGATTTAGGATATGATGTGGAAAAAACTTTAATAACTGCTGGTAAAAATAAAGTAGAACTTGAAAAAGTATTAATACATTACAAACTAAATTCTCCTGATAGCCAAAAATTTGAAGCCGCTTGTTTTTTGATTTCTAATATGATAAACCACAAAGCGGCTTATTATAATAATAATGAATTTGAAAAAGTTTTTGAAAAAATTGGCGAAAAAAAGCTTGCGAAAGGTAAGCATAAAGGTAGAGGTTCCATTTGGGATTCGGTCGCCCAGAAATTCGAAAAGTTTAATTATAATAATGTTCAATATAAACATGACCAGGAAATTATATCTTCAAAATTCCTAATTGATAATATTGAATATGCCTTCAAAGCTTGGAAAACATTTCCATGGTGCAAAAGTTTATCATTTGAAGATTTTAAAAATTATATTTTACCATATCGTATATCAAATGAACCTATTGAAAGTTGTAGATCAAAATTTATTGAAAACTATTCGTGGATAATTGAAAAGATGAAAGATGAAAACAATATGAAAGAAGCATTTAAATTAATTTATAACGATTTCTATTCCAAAATTGGAACTACAAGTGCTTCTAAATACCCTTTAGCCATGAGTTATACCGAATTTTATTCTGCAAAAAGTGGGAATTGTGGTGATGCATCTAATTCAGTAGGTATGGCTCTACGTTCAATGGGCGTAAAATGTTCATATGACTATTCGGTTCAATGGGGAAATAGAAAAAACATGGTTCACGGTTGGATATCTTATCCTGAAAATGATAATATAACATTTTTTATAGACAATGATGAAACGCTTAAAATTCCTAATTATGTTCATAGTGGGAAATTTGAAATTGATGAACCTGGAACTAAGTACCTTTTTGAAAATATAGAAGTTCAAAAATACAAAAGAGGAACAAAAATTAGGAGGAATACTTTCGCTACAAATCCTAAAAGTCTTTTTTTTAAAAAAAATATAAAAGAAAAAATATTTAACAAAAGTAATGACTTAAATAATATAGATGTTACAAATCATTATTTAGAAACTTCAAATATTATTCTACAAATAAATGAAAAATTATATTTAAATCAATTTATATATTTGACTGTTTTTGGTCTCTATAATAATAGCATAGTTGAGTTAAGCGAAAATATTAATAATAAAGTTCGCTTTAAAGATCTTGGTGTCGATGTCATTTATTTCCCAAAGGCATATATCAATAATAAACTAAAGTCCATATCCTCCCCTTTTCTGTTAAAAAAGAACAATGAGTTTATTGAGTTTAAACCTGATACAACAAACTTAATTTCAATGAGTATAAAAAGAAAGTATCCATTATTCGGAAATATTCTAAATAAAGCTAATTCTATATTATATAGCTCATTCGAAGCTTCAAATGATAGTACATTCAATAAAGCAACACCGCTTTTTAAAATAAAAAACACATATTTATTTCCTTCAACAATAAGTATTCAAAATAAAAACAAGTATCGTTATTTTAGATTTTTAAATAACACCAAATCTGAAGGATCGATAGCCGAAATTCGTATTCATTCTAAAGAAAACAAATGGAATTCCAATTTTAAGATTATATCGGATAAAAGTATTAAAGAAGGAAAAAAGGCATTTGATGGTAATTTATCAACTTATTGCTCTGTTAATAAAACTGGTTCCTGGATAGGAGTTGATTTAGGTAAAGGTGGTGAATTAGTAATTGATAAAATTTTTTTTAGTCCACGATCTGATACCAATTTCGTTATTGCAGAAGACTATTACGAGCTGTTTTATTGGGGAAATTCCAAATGGATTTCTTTAGGAATTAAAAAAGCCAATAATTACGAAATTAAGTACGAAAAGGTTCCATCAAACACTATTTACTGGTTACATTATCTTGGTGAAGGTAGCGAAGAAAGACCATTTACGTATGAAAATGGAAATCAAATTTGGTGGTGAGAACATATTAATTTGTTTTCTAATAATATTTTATTGGTCTCAAAAATAGTTAAAACTATGTACTTTAGTGCA
>TARA_R110002050_G_scaffold86368_6_pt1 | contig 10760 bp, 11 predicted proteins | sample TARA_R110002050 | Tara Oceans TARA_R110002050 (sample SAMEA4396988) | marine metagenome | biome: Polar Biome; feature: [DCM] deep chlorophyll maximum layer (ENVO:01000326); material: water (ENVO:00002006), including particulate matter (ENVO:01000060) such as... | depth 25 m
AGCACCAGTAATAATATCCAGTGGAAAGTGAACGCCAAGGTAAATGCGACTATACGCAACCAAAGCAGCCCAAAACACTAAAAAGACACCAATATGTTTTATGGTTGACTTTAAAATACTACCAAAAAATACTGCTATGGCAAAAGCATTAGCGGCGTGTGCCGAGAAATAGCCATACTGCCCACCGCAATAACTTTTAACCAAGCGCATGACCGGTCTTATTTCGGGATCATGACAAGGTCTTAATCTGGCAACGCCATACTTAAAAAAGTTACTTAATTGGTCCGTAACAGTGATTAACAAAGCAACGGAAATCAATAAAATTAAGGTTCTTTTGAGTCCGAATTTTTGGTATGAAAGTATAAGAAGAAATATGTACAACGGTACGGCACTCAGCTTGTGGGATATAAATTGAAATAGATTATCCCATTGAGGTGTACCCAAACCGTTGAGGTATATAAAAAATTCTTTGTCAAATTGTAATAACTCTTGAAGCATATTACTTAATCTTCATATCTAGAGACTTCTCTATCGTAGAAAGCGGTGGCAGCTACTATTAAATTTTCTGCTTCCTCTTCTAATTCTTTTTCATCCTCCTTAGAAAATTCTTCAAGCCATTCTACTTCGTCATTTTCAAGATTTATAATAAACCTTGGAAATTCGGTATGTACAACAAATATTGCTGTTGGATAATCAGTATTGTCACCCAGTAAAAATTTTGGAAATTCCATAAAAAATATACTATATAAGTTGAAATTTAATTGCTCATTAGGTATTGAAACAATTACCCAGCAATTAGTTTTTTTGTTAAATAATTAAATCGAAGATACAACATAATGGCCGATGCGGTTAAACCTGTTAGCAAACCAATCCAAATACCAGTACTTTTCAAATCTGTGTAGAGACCCAAGTAAAAACTTACAGGAAAACCTATTAACCAATAAGAAATAAAAGTAATAACCGTTGGTATTTTGACATCTTGTAATCCACGTAACGCACCTAGCACCACTACTTGAATTCCGTCTGAAATTTGAAAAAATGCAGCCACCAATAATAACTCGGCCGCAATAACTATAACTTCTGTATTATCAGTGATGTTGGCTAAATCATTAATATCTAAATATAAAGAAGGGAACCAAAACCTACCTAATAAGAAAAGAATAGCAAAGAATATTTCTAACAAAAAGGTCAGTAAAAATATGGACTGGGCAATGCGCCTTAGGTCGGTAAAATTCGTTAAGCCTTTTTGATTACCAACTCGTATCATAGCAGCTATTCCTAGACCCATACCAAACATAAAGGTCATACTACTTAAGTTCAAGGCAATCTGGTTAGCTGCTTGTGCATTTTTACCTAAAACACCGCTTAACCATACTGCAGAGGTAAAAATACCAACTTCAAAAAACATTTGTAATGATGAAGGGAATCCTAATTCTATGATTTTCTTTATCACCGTTTTCTCAATTTTAGCAAAATCGAATCCGGTTACGTAGTATTTAAATTTCTCTTTGGTTTTTAAAATAAACCATAAATAAAATACCATAAAAAATCGAGAGACAAGCGTACCTATTGCAGCTCCTACAATTCCCATTTCTGGAAAACCAAAAGTTCCAAATATTAAAAGATAGTTTAATATAATATTAATAATGTTTGCCACAATGGTTGCGTACATTGGGTATTTAGTTTGCGACAAGCCTTCTGAAAATTGTTTAAATGCTTGAAAAATAATCAACGGAACCAATGAAAAAGCAACCAAATCTAAATATGGCAATGCTAACACTACCACCTCAGCCGGTTGATTCATCATGTGCATTACGGGTTTCGCCAGCAAAATCGATCCGAATAAGGTCAAACCCAGAATTGTGCACAACATCAAACCATGCTTCAATGCTCTTTTAGCATCCTTTTTATTACCTGCTCCATCTGCTTCTGCGACCAAAGGTGTAATTGCAGTAGAAAAACCTATACCCAACGACATAGCTATAAACACAAAACTATTACCCAATGAAACTGCTGCTAATTCAGCTGTACCTAATTGGCCAACCATAATATTATCTGCCAATTGCACGAAAGTATGACCCAACATTCCTAAAATTACAGGAACGGAAAGCTTAATATTATATCTAAATTCTTTGGTGAATTTTTGTAACAAACCTTAATCTAAAATTTTGGCAAAGGTACTTCTAATTAGCCTATTTCAGCTTAAATAGAACCGTATTAAAAAGTTGGAAATCTTTGCAAACATTCTCTTTTGATTATAATTCAAATAAAAATTATCTCAACAAATAACCACTACACTATATGGTATAAGAAAAGATTTTGTCCTATTTATAAATAAAAAAACTATAAATAAGCAGAGCTGAATGATTATTCATCAATAATTTCTTCCCCAAAAAAAATAGCCATCAGAAAATATAGATGAAATATATTTCAAGCTAATGTACTATTTGCACATAATAAAGCGTTATTCATATTGTATTAACACTACAAGACCATTAACTATTAGTAGTATGAGTGAAACACCATTAATTTGGATAATCGACGATGACGATATTTCAAAATATGTAATGAATAGAAACCTTAGGCAACTTTCGGTAACTAATGTTATTGAATTTACAGATTCAACTCAGCCCTTAAAAATTTTATCTGATAATTTTGATTCTACAGATAAATTACCAGACATAATTCTTTTAGACCTGTATATGCCTATTCTTGATGGGTTTCAATTTATGGAAAAATTTAAGGTCGCAATTAAAAGAATAAAAAAAAACATACAAATCTATATGCTGACTTCTTCATTTAGCTCAGAGGACGTAGACCGTGCAAAATCAATTCCTGAAATTTCAGAATATATTGTTAAACCGATTACCCTTAGAAATTTAACGAGAATTGTCGATAACGTTTTACAAGAATAGGATTATTCTTTAGTCTTAGCTTCATTCCAAAATATATCCATTTCTTTTAAGGTCATATCCTGTAAATTTTTACCCATTTGTTTTGCGTTTTTCTCTAAATACTGAAAACGTTTAATGAATTTTTTATTGGTTCTTTCGAGCGCATTTTCAGGATTAACACCTAAGAATCTAGCGTAATTTATCATCGAAAAAAGTACATCTCCGAATTCAGATTCAATTTTATCGACTTCCCCAGATGCAACCTCTACTTGTAATTCACCTAGTTCTTCTTGTACTTTTTCAAATACCTGTTCTGGTTTTTCCCAATCAAAACCTACCCCTGCAACTTTATCTTGTATTCTATTCGCCTTAACAAGTGCGGGCAAACTTCGTGGCACACCTTCCAAAACACTTTTTTTACCTTCTTTTAGCTTTATCTGTTCCCAGTTGCGTTTCACTTCTTCAGCATCGGCAACTTTTACATCACCATAAATATGAGGGTGTCTATTAATTAATTTATCGCCTATGGCATTTGCAACGTCTGCAATATCGAAGTCCTCAGTTTCTGAACCAATTTTAGCGTAAAACAAAATATGAAGAAGTACATCTCCTAATTCCATCTTCACTTCGTTCAGATCATTATCTAGTATAGCATCGCCCAACTCGTAAGTTTCCTCAATAGTCAAATGCCGAAGTGATTGCATTGTCTGCTTTTTATCCCAAGGGCACTGCTCACGTAACTCGTCCATGATAGTTAATAATCTATCAAGGGCATTTAATTGATCTTTCCTACTATTCATTGGTGAAGTTTTTACAAAAATACGTATCACAGGTATGACCCACTAAAATTCCTGTTTAGTTTTTGTACATTTAAATGCCTAAAACCTACAATCTTTTATAACCAAAAAGCCAACTCTCATGAAGACGCGAAGAAATTTCCTTAAACAATCAAGTTTATTCGGTGCCGCAACACTGATAATGCCACAATTTAGTTATGCTATAACTAAAAATTCAACTTATGGTGTTCAACTATATTCCTTTAGAGATAGCATGTTAGAGAATCCTAAGAAAACACTAGAAGATATTGCTAATTTAGGTTTTAAAGAAATTGAAAGTGCAGGTTCGGCAAAAGGATATTACTACGGTCTTACACCTACAGAAATGGGACAAACTTGTAAAGATTTAGGCATGAAAATTACAAGCGGCCATGTACGTCTTGATGATAAATTTGAAAAAACTATGGAAGATGCTGTTGCCTCTGGCCAAGAGCATCTTATTTGTTCTTCAATGCCGTCGGATGGACAAACAGTTGATAATTATAAGAAAGTAGCCGAACAGTTTAATGTTGCTGGGGAAGCGTGCAAGAAATTAGGCCTGAAATTTGGATATCACAACCATGAATATGAATTTGATACTGAAAATGGGCAGGTTCTTTACGATGTGTTAATGGACAATACTCAAGTTGATTTAGTACATATGGAATTGGACCTTGGCTGGGTTGTCGTTGCTGGCAAAGATCCAATTTCTTACTTTAAGAAATACCCAGGTAGATTTCCCCTGTGGCACTTAAAAGATATGGATATGACCAAAAAGGAAAGTACTGAATTTGGTAAAGGAGTTCTCGACATAGCGTTAATGCTGAAAAATAAAGAACTTTCTGGTGTAGAACATATTTATATAGAACAAGAAGAATATGCTAGCACACCTGTTGAAAGCATGAAATACAATATGGATTATCTTAAGAATATTTAGTGCCAATTATGAAAACAACCATTCAATTTATAACAACAATTATTTGCTCAATTTCAATAATTTCCTGTAAATCTCAATCAGTAGATTTGGTTGCTGAAGGTGCAGGATTAATTCAAATTTCAAACGAGTATAGTTTCACGGAAGGTCCTGCATCGGACAAAAACGGAAATGTATTTTTCACAGACCAACCAAATGACAAGATTATTAAATGGAATGAGTCAGATAACACATTAAGTATTTTCAAGGAACCTGCAGGTAGGGCCAACGGTTTGTATTTTGACCATAATGGGAAATTATTGGCAGCAGCTGATAATGAAAATGAACTATGGCGAATTAATGAGAATGGTATGGTAGATACACTTATAACCAATTTTGAGGGTAAAAAATTAAATGGACCAAATGATATCTGGGTAGATCTACAAGGAGGAATCTATATTACCGACCCCTATTACCAAAGACCCTACTGGGATAGAACTACTGCTGAAATTGAAGAAAAAAATGTGTATTACATTTCACCGGACTTAAAAAATATTACCATTGCTGCAACTGATTTTGTACAGCCTAATGGCATTATTGGCACACCAGATGGTAAAACACTTTATGTGGCAGATATTGGAGACCAAAAAACCTATTCTTATTCCATTCAAAATAATGGAACATTGACAAACCGCACGTTATTTACAGATATGGGTTCTGACGGTATGACCATTGATAATAAAGGAAACATATACCTTACTGGTGAAGGTGTAACTGTTTTTAACTCGAAAGGTCATAAAATACAACACATACCTATTAATGAGGAATGGACTGCAAATGTTACATTTGGTGGAAAAAACCAAGACATTTTATTTATAACCGCCAAGGGCTCTGTCTATACTTTAAAAATGAATGTTCATGGTGTTAGATATACCGAGTAACTCCTTCAGATAAAGTAAAAAATTACTATTATTTTAAAAATCTCCTACTTGAAATACCAGGTAAATCATCATTTACACTTTCAGTCAATGTTGACGAATTAAAAGTCATAGTAGAAAATTCACTATTATTTAAATTCAAAACATTACTTAGAATTGTCCATTTACCTGTATAGTTTATAGCACGACCACATCTTATATCATAAAGGTCTCCAGTTATACTTGTTATATTCAGTTCAATTAAGTCCATATTCCACGTTCCATCTCCACTTACCGTTAGCAATCCTGTCAAACAAGAAAGTTCGTCTAACATATTTACCGAGGACACACCATCTTCATTAGGGTCTTGAGCTGTACTTAAATTTACTTCGGTCAAATTATAAGTACCAATAACTAATGGACTTTCCTGACTCTCATTGCCATCATCATCTGACGAGCAGGCTGCAAAGATTATTATCGAACAAAAAACAAGAACATATTTAACAAATTTCATAGCGTATTAGTAATTTAAAATCAACCTGGCGAAAGTTAAGATAAATATTTTTCATGCTATTTAATTCCAACACGATTCATAAAATTACAAAATCAGTGTTCCTTATTAAATCTTTAAAAACCAAAAGATCTAATTAATGCCATTAAATCAAAAAACATTGAGTTTCACATATCTAACCAGTCGCAATTATCAATAATGTAACAAACCGTTTTAATTCTTAATTATTCCTCGTTTTTTTTTATCTTAATCCACTTAAACCAACCAAACAATGATTGTATATATTTTTGAATTTATCGGAACTGCCATGTTAATACTTATAGGAAATGGAATCGTTGCCAACCTAGTTTTAAAAGGAACAAAAGGTAGTGACTCTGGTTGGACAGGTATTTCTTTAGCATGGGGTATAGCAGTTTTCATAGGTGTATTTATGTCTGCCGATGTCAGTGGCGCACATCTTAACCCTGCTGTTTCCATTGGTCTTGCAACCGCAGGTAAATTTTCATGGGCATTAGTACCTGGTTACATTATTGCTCAAGTATTAGGTGCTATTATGGGCAATCTTTTAGTATGGTTAACCTATAAAAAACAATACGAAGCCACAGAAGATACGGGTTCTATATTAGCAACATTCTCAACCTCCCCTGCCATAAAAAGTCCTTTTTGGAATTTGGTAACTGAAATCATCGGTGCTTTCGCACTTGTTTTTGGTGTTTTCTATATTGCTGGCGGTGCAATGGGTGAAAATGCTGTCTCCTTAGGTTCTTTAGATGCCCTACCTGTTGCATTACTTGTTATGGGTATAGGATTCGGACTAGGTGGGCCTACAGGCTACGCTATTAATCCAGCAAGAGATTTTGGCCCGCGTTTATTGCATTCGATATTACCAATTAAAAACAAAGGTAAAAGCGATTGGGGTTATGCTTGGGTACCTATAGTTGGCCCTATTATCGGTGGCGTATTGGCAGCTCTTATATATCAATTAATTGAATCGTTTATTTAAAAAAATAGATTGAAAAATATACTTCTCATACCTTGTTTACTAGTTTCGATGAATATACTCGCCCAAAGTATTATTGAATTGCCGTTCACCCCTAACTCTGAAGTTAAATGGTCAACCGACGAGAAAGAGTACTTCTCGGAAATATGGGATACTCAAGTAATAACCAATGTATCTGTACCACGATTAGAAGTATATGAAGCTGATCAACCAAATGGAACTAGTGTAATTATTGCACCTGGAGGTGGACTTTACGGATTAAGTATTAACAGTGAAGGGCGAGATGTTGCCAAGTGGTTAAATAATAGAGGAATTACCGCTTTTGTGTTAAAATATCGACTGGTACCTACAGGTATTGATGGCGTTAAAGAGATTACCGATGAAGGAAATACCAATCCTGCTAAAATTAGTGAAAGGGTATCTCCCGTACTACCACTTTCGATTGCAGATGGTTTGGCAGCCATTACATATGTAAGAACTAATGCAAAAGAAATGAAGTTAGACCCAAACAAAATTGGCTTTATAGGTTTCTCGGCAGGTGGCGCAGTTACTATGGGAGTAACATTTAATTATACACAGGAAAATAGACCGAATTTCATTGTACCTGTCTACCCTTGGATGACCATAATCGGCGAGTACAAAGTCCCTAACGATGCTCCAGCTATGTTAGTTGTATGCGCCTCTGATGATCCATTAGAACTTGCAAAGCCAAGTGCTGACTTGTACTCTGCTTGGTTAACAAATGGCAAAAATGTTGGAATGCATATGTACTCGAAAGGCGGACATGGTTTTGGTATGAAAAAACAGAATCTTGCTTCTGATAATTGGATTTCACAATTTTATAGTTGGGCACTTACCGAAAGTTTAACAAAACCAACAGTCAATTAAATTCATGCAACATAAAAATCATTATTCTACCGAATTAAAAATAGGCAAACTCTTTCTTCTATATTTTTGCATAATATTAAGTAGTTTTTACTGTAGTGCACAGTCAGAAATCACCTTTTCTAATGAGGTCAATGCTATCACAGAAAAATACGATACTATTTGGGACACTAATCGCGAAACCATCGTTTTTACAGGAAGTTCAAGTGTACGATTATGGAAGGACCTAGAGCAGAGTTTTCCAAATCATCAAATTGTAAATTCTGGGTTTGGAGGTTCTCAATCAACTGACTTACTATATTTCTTAAATGATTTGGTGTTAACTTATAACCCAAAAAAAGTTTTTATTTATGAGGGTGACAATGATTTATGGGCAAAAAAAAGACCAAATCAAGTTCTTGATACCACAGAAGAGATCATCCGTCGAATAAAAGCAAACAGTCCATCAACCCAAATTATATTAATAGCTACAAAACCAAGTATTAGCAGATGGGCGATTCGTGGAAAATATAAAAAGTTAAATAGAAAATTCGAACGCCTTGCAAAAAAAGATGTTCAATTAGATTATGTAGATGTTTGGCACCCCATGCTAAATAATAGAAAACTAATGACTGATATTTTTATTGAAGACGGACTGCACATGAACCAAAAAGGCTACGATATTTGGTATGAAGCCATGAAAAATTTAGTAAACAACCCATAATAAAAGACAATGTTTAAAACCCTTTTTATCAGAAGTTTATTTTTTACCGCTCTCACCTTAGCCTTTATTGCTTGTAGTGAGAAAAAAAAAGAACGAATTGCCATGCCTACAACTGATTTGTCTAAAGTTAGTTTAATTCCAAAACCTTTAAGAACAACACCAACAAATTCAGCGTTTGCATTAGATCAGTTTACCGCTATCTATACCTCAAAAAAGGCAACAGGTTTTGAAGAGGTAGGTACCTTTTTGGCAGATAAGTTAAAAAATAAAACGAACTTAACAATACCTGTAAATTCTGAAGGCGCCAATACAATTGAAAGAGTTATATACATCAACCAGAGCGATAGCATAGACTTGGAATCGACTGAAGCATATCAACTATACATAAATCAAGATTCAATCATTATTAATGCGAATACAGCTGAAGGAGCTTTTAGAGGTATACAGACGTTAAGACAATTGGTGCCGATTGAAAGTAACGACACATTGGCTCTACAGAAAATTTGGCCAATACCGTCGGGGAAGATTGTCGACAATCCTAACTTTGGCTATAGGGGCTCTATGTTAGACGTTGCAAGACATTTCTTCAGTGTTGATGATGTAAAAAAATACATCGACCTACTAGCCTATTATAAAATAAATGTGCTGCATTTACACCTAAGTGATGACCAAGGCTGGCGTATAGAAATTAAATCTTGGCCTAAATTAACCGAAGTTGGTGGTAGCACGGAAGTTGGTGGTGAATCTGGCGGATTTTACACCCAAGAAGATTACAAAGATATTGTTCGTTATGCAGCTGAGCGATACATGACCATTATACCTGAAATAGATATGCCAGGCCATACAAACGCTGCTTCTGTTTCTTATCCGTTCTTAAATGGCAATGGTAAAACACCTAAACTTTATGAAGGTATGCGTGTTGGCTTTAGCACATTTGACACCCATAAGGATACTGTGTATTCTTTTATTGATGATGTCGTAAGAGAAATCTCGGCAATAACACCTGGCCCATATTTTCATGTTGGTGGAGATGAAAGCCACGTGACAAAGAAAAATGATTATATCTATTTCATTAATAAAGTAGAAAAGATTGTTCAGAAACATGGTAAACGAATGATAGGCTGGGATGAAGTAGCCATAGCGGATGTAGATTCTACTTCTATTTCACAATGGTGGGCAAGCGAAGAAAATGCAAAAAAAGCTGTAGAGAAAGGAATGAAAATAATCATTTCACCTGCCAAAAAAGCATATTTAGATATGGAATATGACACCTTATCTAAGTTCGGCTTACACTGGGCCGCTTACATACCAGTTGATACTGCTTATGTTTGGACACCGGAAGAATATGGTATACCTGTAGAAAATATATTAGGCGTAGAAGCGCCACTTTGGTCTGAAACAATTAGTAATATAGATGAACTAGAATATTTAGCATTCCCAAGAATAATTGGCTATTCTGAACTTAGTTGGAGTATTAAAGAAAATAGGAACTGGGAAGATTATAAAATACGTTTGGCAGATCAAGCTCCCTTTTTAGATAGAATGGATGTAAAGTATTATCCCTCGCCTTTAATTGATTGGAAAAAAAGTGATTTCACATATGAAACTATTAAAAAAGACTAAATAAACTACTGCATAAAAAAAGCCTTGATTTAAAAATCAAGGCTTTTTATTTTAATTGAAACTCTTTTATTCCTCCTCAGAGGCATCACTTGCTTCTTCCTTTTCACTTGAAAAATCAGTTATTTTATTATCTGCCAATATATTATACCATTGAATTACTTTTTTAATATCACTAACATAAACACGATCTTCATCGTAATTAGGAAGCACTTCGAAAAAGTATTCTTCTAATTTTATTTTTTCATCTTTGTGGCTAATTGAAGTTTTTCCTCCATCTTCTTTAGATTGTATTTTTTCAAAAACCTCTCTTAACGGCACTTCTTCTTCAAGCGTGTAAATTGCTATCTCCGATAATACACTTACGCTGGCACGTAGACTTACGGTTATTCTTTTTCCATCCAATAAAGACTCCGCCACAAATCCAGTTCTTGTTTGGGTAATTAATTTATATAAACCTGGTTTTCCTGCAACAGATAAAATTTTCTCTAAACCCATAAAC
>TARA_R110002050_G_scaffold54754_3_pt1 | contig 10726 bp, 8 predicted proteins | sample TARA_R110002050 | Tara Oceans TARA_R110002050 (sample SAMEA4396988) | marine metagenome | biome: Polar Biome; feature: [DCM] deep chlorophyll maximum layer (ENVO:01000326); material: water (ENVO:00002006), including particulate matter (ENVO:01000060) such as... | depth 25 m
GTTGTTCAGCAAGCTTTGCTTGTTGTAATGCGGTGGTCATTAAGGTAAGCTGTTCCATATCATAACCATATCATAAACACACAAAAAGGGGATACAATGAAATCTCTTCCAACTTGGAATTTAGACGCCTTTTATAAAAACCCAAAAGATCCAAATATTGAAAAAGATATTCAATGGGGAAAGGCAGAAGCCGAAAAATTTACTCAGGATTATGAAAATAAAATAAAAGACCTTGGGGCCGCAGACCTTGTTCAACTTATTGAAAAATATGAAGAAATTGAAGAAACCTTAAGTAAAGTTATCTGTTATGCCTATGTGTATTTTACCGAAGACATGTCAGATGAAAAGCGTGCAAACTTTCTGCAACAAGTCCAAGAAAAAATTACAGATATATCCAGTGGATTAGTTTTCTTTACTTTGGAAATAAATGATTTATCTGATGATGTTTTGGAAGGCCTATATGAACAATCTGAAAACCTAAGGCATTATAAACCATGGTTGGATCAAGTTCGGGCGTACAAAGATTATCAATTATCAAAAGATATTGAAAAGCTATTGAACGAAAAAAGTCTGTCCAGTCGCAGTAATTGGGTGCGCCTGTATAATGAACTTTTTTCCCGGATCCGATTTGACCTTGATGGACAGAAGTTGCCAATCAGTGATGTCTTGAACTGCCTAAGTGATAAGGACCCTAAGAAAAGGGAGGCCGCGGCCAAAACTTTTGCAATAGGATTAAAAGAAAATATTTCGACGCTTTCCTTGATTATGAATACGATTGTCAAAGACAAGGCCATAGAAGACAGTTGGCGCAAATATAAATCGCCAATTTCAGCAAGAAATATTGATAACCAGGTTGAAGACGAAGTTGTGGATGCATTGCTTAAAAGTGTTCAGGATCAGTATGCCAATTTAAGCCATCGATATTATGCGTTGAAGGCAAAATGGATGGGGAAAAAGTCGATGCCCTATTGGGATCGGAATGCCCCGTTGCCAGATACTGACGATCGTAAAATTCCGTGGGATGAAGCCCGGGAAATTGTCTTAAAAGCGTACGGCGAATTTCACCCACAACTATCTGAAATTGCAGAATTATTTTTTAAAAATAATTGGATTGATGCGACGTTAAGACCAGGCAAAGATAATGGGGCGTTTTCCCACCCAATGGTCCCATCAAAGCATCCAGTTATTCTTTTAAATTACCATGGCAAGGTGCGCGATGTGATGACTTTGGCGCATGAACTGGGTCATGGAATTCATCAATATTTATCAAAAGATCAGGGTCAATTAATGGCTGATACGCCTTTGACACTGGCAGAAACCGCGTCTGTGTTTGGTGAAATGTTAACGTTCCGGTCTTTGTTAAAAACGGCCAAAAATGACAAACAAAAGAAAGCCATCATTGCGTCAAAAGTGGAAGACATGCTGAACACGGTTGTGCGTCAGGTTGCCTTTTGCACGTTTGAAACAAAGTTACATGATGCCCGCAAACAAGGGGAGTTAACCAGTGATCAAATCGGTGAAATTTGGTTGGAAACGCAAAAGAAAAGCTTTGGCCCCTCTATTGATATCACACCAGAATATTCGGTTTATTGGTCATACGTTTCGCATTTTATCCACACACCTTTTTATGTGTATTCCTATGCCTTTGGGGATTGTTTGGTGAATTCTTTGTACAAGGCTTATGAAAATCAACCCGAAGGATTTGCAGAAAAATATATAACGATGTTAAAGGCTGGTGGCACATTGCGCCACAAAGATCTTTTAAAGCCGTTTAATTTGGATGCAAGTGACCCAAGTTTTTGGAATCAAGGATTATCCGTTATAAGTGGGTTAATTGATCAGCTGGAAACCTTAAGTGAATGAGTGAAGACAATCGATTTACCAGTAGAATAAAGCGATACGCCCAAGTTTCAACAAAACTTGGGGGGTTGGCAACACGGTATTTAGGCCCCCAAATTTTTGGTGTGGAAGTTGAAGATGAAAAGTTTTCAGCAGATATAACCAAAGCCCTGGGGGGGCTTAAGGGCCCAATTATGAAAATTGCCCAGATCATGTCGACAATTCCAGACATGATGCCCAAGGAATATGTTGAAGAAATGGCAGAGTTGCAGTCGAATGCGCCCCCTATGGGATGGCTATTTGTGCGACGTCGTATGCGAACGGAATTGGGGGAAGATTGGCAAACACGCTTTCAAGTCTTTGATAAAGAGCCTTTTGCCGCTGCTTCCCTAGGCCAAGTTCATAAAGCGATTGATTTGAAAGGAAATACACTTGCCTGTAAGCTTCAATATCCTGACATGTCTTCGGTGGTAGAGGCAGATCTTTCCCAACTAAAATTTATCTTAAGTATTTATCAAAGATATCAAGGCGCTTTAAAGACAGAGGAAGTTTTTGCAGAAATTTCTGACCGCTTGCGAGAGGAGTTGGACTATGAAAACGAAGCCCGTAATATAAAAATATTTTCAAAAATCCTGCAGGGAAATTCCCAAGTTGAAATCCCAAAAGTTTATCAAGATTTATCGACAAGTCGTCTGTTAACAATGGAATTTAATGACGGGAAAAAACTAACACAAGTTCTTGAAAAATCACAAGAATTTAGAAATAAAATTGCTGAAAATCTTTTTAATTCTTGGTACAAACCTTTTTACCAATTTGGTGTATTACACGGGGATCCGCATCTTGGAAATTATTCCGCAAACCAAGATGGATCGATTAATATTTATGATTTTGGATGTGTGCGTATTTTTGAACCGCAACTTATTGAAGGGGTCATAAATCTTTATAAAGCCCTGCAAGATAATGATCAGGACTTGATGGTAGATTCTTATGAAAAGTGGGGCTTTAAAAATTTAAATAAAGATATTATAGAAACCCTTAACCTTTGGGCATCTTACCTGTATGAACCCTTAATGGATGATAGAAAACGTCTTATTAATGAAGAGCTTAGTAGTGCAAAAGGCAAAGAAATTGCAGGAAAGGTTCATAAAAGATTAAGGGAAATCGGGGGGGTCACACCTCCAAGGTCTTTTGTTTTTTTGGATCGTGCTGCTGTTGGACTGGGTGCTGCTTTTATGCGACTTGAGGCCAAATTAAATTGGCATAATCTGTTTAATCAGTTGATTGAGGGGGTGGATGTTAAAAATATCCAAAAAAATCAAAAAGAAATAACTAACTGATTTATCAGTATTTTATTGATTAATAAGTGGGAATTTATGGAGCATAATATTTTAAAGTAAAAATATTTTAGGGAAACTAAAAAAACTTCCTAGATTTTTAAAAATGATGTTGCTAACATTAAATCAAATAAAGGAAAATACTATGCGCACCACAAATCTAAAAAAACTAGATAAAATGTTTGTTGACCGTTGGTCGCCACGTGTTTTTAAAAAAGATCCTATTCCACAAGAAGACATCGATACGATGTTTGAAGCCGCCAGATGGGCGCCATCTTGCTATAATGAACAGCCTTGGATTTTTACCTATGCTGTTCAAGAAGATGACCTTGAAAAATACACAGATGTTATGGTTGAATTTAATCAAATGTGGGCCAGTACTGCCCCTATGCTTGTTTTGGGTTTTGCCCGTAAAAATTTTGAACGTAATGATACCCCAAATGGTTGGGCAGAATTTGATTTAGGATCTGCCTTTATGTCATTGACCTTACAGGTAGAAAAATTGGGATACCGTTGTCATGCAATGGCAGGATTTGATCCCGACAAAGCCCTTAAAGCCGCGGGTTTGGATGAAAAAGATGTTAAGCCAATGGTTGTAATTGCCATAGGCAAGCATGGCGATATTAAAACTATGTCAGAAGATTTGCAAAAAAAAGAAATCCAAAGCGATCGCAAACCCCTGGACCAGATTGTATTTGAAGGAAGAATATCATAACATTTCCGACTTGCTTTTGTGGGTAAACTTGCTACTCTGTGAAGGCAATTAAGGAAAAAGTATGACGTCAAAATATATTTCTGTTCGTGGTGCAAGGGAACATAATCTTAAGAATATTTCAGTTGATATCCCCCGTGATAAATTGGTTGTCATTACCGGTTTAAGTGGATCTGGAAAATCATCTTTGGCGTTTGATACCATCTATGCTGAAGGCCAAAGACGTTATGTGGAAAGCCTTTCAGCCTATGCCCGCCAATTTTTGCAGTTAATGCAAAAGCCGGATGTTGATTCGATTGAAGGGTTGTCCCCGGCCATATCCATTGAACAAAAAACCACGTCAAAAAACCCCCGTTCAACTGTTGGGACGATCACTGAAATATATGATTACTTGCGTTTGCTGTATGCCCGTATTGGGGTCCCGCATTCCCCAGCAACGGGCCTGCCTATTAAAAGCCAGACGGTCACTGAAATGGTGGACCGTATTATGGAACTAGAAGAAGGGACACGTCTTTATCTTATGGCTCCGGTGGTTCGGGGGCGTAAAGGGGAATACCGTAAAGAAATTATGGATTTCCAGAAAAAGGGATTTCAACGCTTGAAAGTTGATGGAAAGTTTTACGAAATTGACGAAGCCCCAATTTTGGATAAACAAAAAAAGCATTCCATTTCAGTTGTGGTGGATCGTATTGTTGTTAAAGAAGGGGTCCAACAGCGACTGGCAGATTCTTTAGAAATCGCCTTAAAATTGGCAGATGGTTTGGTTGAAATAGAAGATGCAAAAGATGCACAAGTCTTTGTTTTTTCAGAAAAATTTTCATGTCCTGAATCCGGTTTTACCATCGAAGAAATTGAACCAAGACTTTTTTCATTCAACAGTCCATTTGGGGCTTGTTCGGCATGCGATGGCCTTGGGGTGCAAATGATTTTTGATGAATCTTTGGTTGTGCCTGATCCAAATTTAAGTCTTCGCGAAGGTGTTATTGATCCATGGTCCGGACCTTTTGCCGATTATTATTATCGAGCGTTAGAATGTGTCTTAGAACATTACGGGCACAAAACCACAACACCATTTAATAAATTACCCAAAAAAATACAGGACGTCATTTTGTATGGATCTGGCAAAGAATCAATTGCCATTCGATATGGGGATCATGATCGTTCACACAGAACGGCCAAACCTTTTGAAGGGGTTATTCCAAATTTAAAACGTCGCTGGAAAGAAACAGAAAGTGATAAAGTTCGGGATGAATTATCAAAATATCAAAATACTTTGACCTGTAATGAATGTCATGGAAACCGCCTAAAAGAAGAGGCATTATGCATAAAAATCAATAAGTTAAACATAGGGCAAGTAACAATTTTTTCCATTGAAGATTCGGTTGTTTGGTTTCAAAGCCTTCCAAACCACTTGTCAGAAAAAGATCAAAAAATTGCAGAACGCATCTTAAAAGAAATTACTGAACGTCTTCATTTTTTGAAAAGCGTGGGTCTTGGCTATTTAACATTATCCCGGATGGCAGGCACTTTATCGGGGGGTGAAAGCCAACGTATTCGCCTGGCATCCCAAATTGGGTCGGGTTTAACGGGGGTTTTATATGTGTTGGATGAACCATCCATTGGGCTGCATCAGCGTGATAATGATCAATTATTGGCCACATTAAAACGTCTTAAAGGTCTTGGGAATTCGGTTGTGGTGGTTGAGCATGATGAAGATGCCATTCGTGAAGCAGACTATGTTATCGATATGGGCCCTGGGGCTGGAACACATGGTGGAACTGTTATTGCCTGTGGAACACCCAAGGAAATTGAAAATAATAAAAACAGTATTACAGGCCAGTACTTAAGTGGTAAAAAAGGCATTCCTGTACCAAAAAAATACCGCGAAGGGCATAAAGGAAAATCCATCACACTTGTTGGGGCAAAAGCAAATAACCTAAAAAATGTCAGTGTTGATTTTCCTTTAGGTAAATTTGTATGTGTAACAGGGGTTTCTGGCGGTGGAAAATCATCCTTAATCAATGAAACCCTTTATAAGGCCTTGGCCCGAAATTTAAACAGATCCCGTGTTATTCCAGGGGAACACAAAGAAATAACGGGCGTTGAATTCATAGATAAAGTAATTGATATTGACCAGTCCCCCATTGGGCGAACACCCAGATCAAACCCTGCAACATACACTGGGATTTTTTCCCCAATTCGCGAATGGTTTGCCAAATTACCTGAAGCCAAAGCCCGGGGATATTCCCCCGGTCGATTTTCTTTTAACGTGAAAGGAGGCCGTTGCGAAGCTTGCCAAGGGGACGGTGTTATCCGAATTGAAATGCACTTTTTACCGGATGTTTTTGTAACGTGTGATCAATGTAAAGGCAAGCGTTATAACCGTGAAACTCTGGAAATAAAATTCAAAGGAAAATCCATTTCAGATATCTTGGATATGACTGTTACAGAAGGAATTGAATTCTTTGAAAATGTGGCTTTGATCCGTGAAAAATTGGCGACCTTAGACAAGGTTGGTTTGGGCTATATGAAAATTGGCCAGCAAGCCACAACCCTTTCAGGAGGGGAGGCCCAACGCATAAAACTGTCCAAAGAATTGTCAAAAAGGGCCACAGGGAAAACCCTTTATATACTGGATGAACCCACCACAGGCTTGCACTTTGAAGATATCTGTAAGTTATTAGAAGTCCTGCATCACCTGGCAGATCAAGGCAATACCGTTATTGTTATTGAACATAATTTGGAAGTCATTAAAACAGCAGACTGGATTATTGATATTGGCCCTGAAGGCGGTCAAAAAGGCGGAAATATTGTGGCTGTTGGTACCCCAAAAGATATCTGTAAAGAATCAAAAAGTTATACCGGAAAATATCTTAAAAAGTATATTTAGTTCACTATTTTCTTAATAGTTTTATTGAAAATGGGATTGAAAAGACAAAAAACACCACTGAGAAATAAACATACCTAGGTACGGCAGCTAGGGAAAAAATAAATAAAATACCTAACAAAGATAGACTTATACTATTAAAATATAAAAGGGGAATGGCATATTTCCTTTTTTTTCTTAAATTCATCAGTCCCTGTATTATTATCAGGAATTGAATAGGTAAGATAAATATATAAGCTAAAGCTTTTGATACAATGGGAACAACCCATGAAATAGATGGATATTTTTCTAATTTATTTTCAATCCATAGGCTTCCAGACCCTGTTAAGATCATACCGTTAAGCCATAAATGAAACCGATGTTTTAGGTAAGAAAAAGGGTGATTTTTCACTGCATTTTTCCAAGCATTAAGTAAAGATTGTCGTTCAGATTCATTTTCAGCTTCGCGAAAGGGAGAATCTTCATAAACAACCAAGGGTTCCCAAGCTAATTCATATTTCTTTTTGATATCTTCGGTTTTAACTTCGGATTTTTTCCATAAAACAGCTGGTACTAAAACTTTTCCTGAATTAATACTTATACCAGAAAGATCATAAATTTTGACAAACTGCCATGAATGGTTGGTTGGTTTTTTTCTGAGATGAGAAAATTATTAAGATAACTTATAGAGGTCATTATCATAATATAAAAAATAATAGCAGCAGAGGCCGTTTTAAAAATATTTCTTGGATAGTGAAGTTGAAACATCCAAAATAAAACAAAGGGTAATACAAACTGTGCCTGGTATTTAACTTCCGTGAAATATATAAGCGAAAGAGTAAGAATAGAGATATTTTTCCAGCCTAATTTCTCATTTTTAATTGTTTTTAAGGCAAGGTTAACAGCTATTAAAATATAGCCATATGAAAATAAAATGTCTTTCCATATCCACCCAGAGTACACAAGAATATGAGGAATAAACGGAAGGGCTAAGCAACTTAATTTAATATAAGTTTCGTTAAATATCTTAAAACACAAAATATAAATAGCAGACCATAAAAGAACTAAGTTAAATAGGTACATTAAAGCGGGACCTTCATAAATCATATTTAAGAAGTGCCACGTAAGTGCCATAAAAGGTGGGTGATGTAAGGAATAATTATTTTTTAAGGCCTCAGAATATATTGACAGGGAATCTGATGACAGCAATCCTGGAAAAAATAAGGATACATGAAAAATAAATAGCCCTATAAATAGAATAAGAAAATTCTTATTAGAAAGTTTAAAAAGTTTCATTATCTTTAACTATCTTCTGAATCCGACTCTTCCACCTCTTCAGTCGGGGTTTCAGTATCAGATTCTTCTTGAATATTGGTAAAGTCATCTGTGTGAATGGGCGCATATTCTTCGGCTTCCTCTGCCTCTGAAACCTCTTCCGTATTACCCCCCAATAAATATTGGGTTTGATCCATCCCAAACTTACCGGTCACAATAACCAGACAGCCCAAAACAACAAGACTGACCATTGTTACCGCAATATGTTTTTTACCCCATATTTTCCGCATGACAATACTGATAATTCCGTAAGACACAATGGCAATTGCGGTCAATAGGCCCCAAAATTTATGGTTTTCAATGGCTGTTTTATACCCTTCGTTATTTAATAAAGATGGGTCAATGTTCCATCCAGACAAGATGGCAAGGCCAGAAACAAGAGCGGCGATATAAAGGCACCATTTGGATGTGATGAATAATTCTTTTGTCCACGCATATGATCTTAATACGGCTGCAATGGCATACAGGGTCGTGCTGACCAATATTAATGCAATTGGGAAGTGGATGAAAAAAGTAATTAGGTGTGTTTGATCCATGTTTGTAGCCTCAAATAATTTATTTATATATAATTGTATGATAAATTAAATATAAAAAAAAGGAATAAATGCAAATGCATGTAGGAAAGACAAATATTTTATTTAATGGGACAGTATTTACCATAGGCTGTGCCCTTATTCTAAATTTATTCGGCTTAGATGTTCCTTATCTTAATAAGTTTTCATCTGAAATTACCCTGATTATAGAAAAAGTATGGTCTGGAATTTTGCTGGCGATCTTATCTGTGGCCCTTCTTCATATTATTCCAAGTCGTTTGGTTTTGTCTGCCTTAGGGGGGGATAAGGGAAAATTCACCAGGGTTTGGCGTGCTGTCACGGCAGGAATCTTAATGGATATGTGCAGCCAAGGTATTCTTTTAATTGGAATGAAACTATACAAGCAAGGGGCGACCATTGGCCAGGTTATGGCTTTTCTTATTGCGACGCCTTGGAATTCATTTTCATTATTAATGATCCTTATTACAATGATTGGCGTTACGTGGACATTGATATTTACACTTCTTACCATAATGGTTGCGATGTGCGTGGGATATATTTTTGAAGTTTTGGTGGAAAAAGGGATTCTACCCAGCAATCCAAATAAACCAGAAGTTATTTTGAAAAAAGATTTTATGCCAGAGCTTCGGAAATTTGCTCAAACACGGCCGTTCACATTGCCAAAAATATGGGATTCATTAAAATTGAATTTTGCCGAATCCAAAATGATTCTTAAATGGGTTTTCCTGGGGATAATTATTGCAGCCTTGGTTCGTGCAAGTATTCCCATTAAAACCTTTGAAACCATCTTTGGCCCATCTATGGAGGGTCTTGGATTAACGTTGGTTTTAACAATTCTGCTGGAAATTTGTTCTGAAGGGGCCTCCCCCATAGCAGCCGACTTTTTGGCCCGGGCCAAGGCACCAGGTAATTCTTTTGTCTTTTTAATGGGCGGCATTACAACAGATTACACAGAAGTATTGGCGTTAAGACAAACCACAAAATCTTGGAAAATAAGTTTGTTTTTACCGTTGCTTTCCCTGCCATTGGTCATCTTAATTGCCATTATTTTAAATGTTTTGGGGGGGACGCCTTTGGTTAATCTTTCAATATAATTTTGAACTTATCAGGCTTTTCCCTTGCCAACTGTTAATCCCCATTATTTACCTTTTTGCCCTTGGCAAGTTTTACATAGGTCCGATGGCTTAAGATCATTAGGCTGCATCCGAAAATCAAGTAGGAAGCCTTAAAAAGAAGACTATAAGGATATAAGCAAGATTGAACAAATGGTTTAATTGCTTCTAATTTATCTGGTTCGATTACAATATAAATCTCAGTAATATAGGTGAAAAGTTCAACAATCATAATTGGGAAAACCATAAACATACCCCAAATCCAGTATACCTTTTGCGACTTAAAGTAAATTGTAAGGTAATCTTTAAAGGATAATTTTTGACCTTGTGCTTTATACTTTTTAGGCGAAAACATAAAGTAATTTAATAGGACAACAAAGGCGTAAACAATAACTATCCACACGTATAAAGTTGTGGGTCTGAAATCCCTTATCTGATTGCTAAGGTCAAAGAAAAAATTGGCGAGAAAAGAGGGATATTTTAAAAAACTTGTTCCAATAATCATCAAAATTGAAACAGGATTTAAAAAGGCATACCAGAAAAATTGTCTAACCAGCTTAGTCTGATTTATGATTTTTTTTAGTATTCTTGGCCAGTTAAATTTACATAGACTTTCTTTACGGACAAGGTTTACATAGTGAATATAACTAAAAATAATTAAGGTAATTCCAAATACTAAATATAAAACTTTAAAGACGTCATAGTGAAAAGGATAGGTGAAATACACTAAATATATTGCTGTTCCTTGGCCCACGGTATAGACATAAAACCCTAAGATTATAACCGGAAAAATCATCAACCGTCCCCAGATCCAATAAATTTTCTGAGATTTAAAGTAAATTTCTAAATAAGACTTAAAGGATACACGTCTGTATCCTGAATTGTAATTTTTTAGACGCGATATAAAATAATTTAAAAGGATAACTAAGGCATAAATAAGAACCATCCAGACATATAAAACAGCAGGTTGCCAA
>TARA_R110002050_G_scaffold240458_1_pt1 | contig 10711 bp, 14 predicted proteins | sample TARA_R110002050 | Tara Oceans TARA_R110002050 (sample SAMEA4396988) | marine metagenome | biome: Polar Biome; feature: [DCM] deep chlorophyll maximum layer (ENVO:01000326); material: water (ENVO:00002006), including particulate matter (ENVO:01000060) such as... | depth 25 m
CTGGCTTCATTCCAAATGCAGCGTCTTTATTCGCCATTTTGAATTCCTCATCTACGTCCGAAAGTTACTTGAGCATCCCGTTTCGCATCATACTTAACATAACGATTATCTTTTTGAGCATCCCCAAACATATTATTGTCTAGGGCGTCTTTAGCTGCTTGAGTCTTACCATCGTAATAATCGCGCCGCTCGTTAATTGTTTCATTAGGCATTTTTGCGAGGAGAAGCCCCTCGTTGTATATGACGCCTGCATGTCTGCCGTTATCCATTGTCGGTAGGCTTTCAGCCCACTCTGGAGGAAGATCGGTGCCTCTTACGAGTTCCCATCCTTCTCTAATGCGACGAGAGACATTACTTCTGTCTTCCGCTCCCAACATAGATTCCCTAATCCACCGGTAGGTATAACCAGGAGGTGGCTCAGGTGTTTCCAGCTTTCTTACAGGTCGCCAAGGTTTGCGTCGAGTCTGATTATCGTGCGCTCCACTTTCACGCGAGTTACGGTTTGCTTTAGATTCTGTCATCTTACTTTTGCTCCCTTGCTGAGATCTTTTGCTTCTCTTTCGCTACATGACGTAACCATGTTTCCATGTTCATGTTATGAGGCTTTAAGCCTTTAAGCCGTTCAACTTCAGAATTACTAAAAGTAACACCGCTCCTGTTGCCTCGTGTTTGTTGCCGTCCGCTAGGGGAAGCGGAGGAAGAGACTCTTTGCACGGCGGGCCTGCTTCCATTTTGTACAGCGTTGTCACCGCTAGATTCAGCAGTAACCAGATTAGGATATACTTTTCCGACGCGAGTGTCCAATGCACCGTAATATTCATCACTGTCGGGCTCAAAACCTTCGTTGATTAAATTAAAGTGAGTAAAGTAAGCAAACTGGGTTGCCTGCAAGTTCTCTGGGTTTTCGCCGTCGCCATACCACTGGTTGCGCTCGTGCCAGGTTAAGGCTTCGCTAGTGGGCTCAACAGATTTCTGTTGTTGCTGGCCTTGCTGCTCATTATAAGTCTGATACTGCCCTTGGTCCTGCGCCTGTACTTGCGATTGAGCTTGATTTTGAGCTCTAGCAAGTTGAACGCGGTGACGTTCTTTTTGGATAGAGATATCATTCTTTAGAGTAGTTGCTTTAGACATAAGATCAGCATCGCCACTTTGGACGGCTTTCTTATAAACATCATCTATCTGAGCTTCTTTTGCTTGAAGCGCCTCAGACTCTTTACTAAGAACCACATTATCCTGCTGGGCGGTGTAAGCTCGATACTGCTGCAGTTCTTGCTCTTTAGCGACAGCAATGTGTTCTAGCTGTATTGCACGATCTTCTGCCTGCTTGTTCTTGGCATTGAGCTTGTTGATTCTTTTGCTGACAGACTTGGTGTAATTCTCAAGCTCATCTTCAGAGCTAGATTTTACCTCCTGGCCTTCAGGTGGATCATCAACAATTTCTATCTCAATTTCGTCGTTTGTTTCTAACTCTTCAGCTTGGTTATTCTCAATCATCGGAAGCTCACTATGTCGTCGGGATCTAAGATAGTACCAATGACTTCATCGTCATTGATAATTCGGACTTCTGCACCATCTTCTAATTTGAACCTGGCACCAGAATATCGACCAATAAGAACCCAGTCTTTTTCGACACACCACGGCGTATCGCCGTACTTTGCCTTGTCGCCATAACATAGAGGGCCCACTTTGACTACATAAGCAACAACTGTCGCTAAGGCTTCACGATCTAAGGTTTCCTTCGTCAAGGCAATACCGCCCTTGCTCTGGCCTTGGCCGGCATAAGGTAAAACAAGCATGCGCCAACCGGTAGGCGTAGGCATCCTTTCAACCAGGCTTAGCTCTATCAATCGCGGATCTAAGGTGCGTTCATCACCCTCGACATAAGCACTGTCAATACTGGATTTCTTCTTACTCAAACTTGTTCTCCTTATAATAGTCTTTTATGGTCATTTCTACTAAGTTTAACACTTCTAGTTGACCTTGCAAACTTTTATAATGATCTATATCTTTGAGCATACCATTCATCAGCACTTCTTGAATCTGCATGCGACGATCAGCTATAGTCCTTTTTATGCGACTAGCCAGATTCAACTCATCCATCAGACTTTCTCGTAATAGTACAAGCCTTTAGTAGCAGCACCAGTGCCCCTGGTCTTCATGCGCTTAACTTCTCCGCCCATCTTCATACCCTTAGCGGTCTTCATCGCAATAGCAACAGCTTGAGCTTGAGGCTTACCCTCAGACCGGAGTTTTTTAATATTCTTACCTACCGATTTCTTACCTTTATCTAATGGCATTACTTCTTACTCCTAGCTTTGGCTTTAGGTTTTGCTGCAGCTTTCTTCTTAGGTGCAGCCTTCTTCTTAGGAACATACGCTTCATTTACATCAGGAGTTGCTGGATCATCTGCCACAAAATGGCCTGCATCAGTCCTAGCACGCTCTAACTCTACAGGTGCTGGAACAGTACCATTAACTCGATCAGTCTTTGACGCATTCCAGGCTTTGCTTGCTTCAGCTTTAGCCTCAGCGTTTGCAACCGCTTGCGCCTGTATTAAAGACTCAGCATCACGCTCCATTTTTTTCAGATCACGCAGCTCCTGCTGGGATTGTAAAATATAACTTGTAGTCATCTTATACCTCCAAATTTGGCTCTCATTTCGGCCAGCTTTAGATTGGCTTGTTGATCCAAACGGCGATCAGCTATGCCCAACTTATCGTCAGCGACCTCTTTAGTCGTATTGATTCTCTGCTGAGCTATAGCAACATCCTGCAGGCTCTCATTCTGCCTAGAGTCTTGCTTCTTCTCAAACTGCTCAGCATCCTGGTCTATCTCTTTATCTCTCAGCTGTAGCTCTTGCTGCCTAATGGCAACCAATGGATCTTCTTCTGACCCAGTATCAATCGACGCCAATAGGTCCTGAGTAAGCTGCGCCATTATCGGAGCACTATAACCTTCCTGCATCATTTGAATATCTGCCTGCATTGCCGCCATTTCCTCTGGAGGCATCTCGCCTGACTGTCCTTGCTGCTGCATTTCCTGTATCTGCTGCTGGACTTCTTCCGGTATCTGTTCTTGCGACGCCTCATTAGCCATAAACTGCAAGTGCTGCATAATGTGAGACAATATGCCGCCCTGCAGCTGAGGGTTGGTTTTAACCACCTCAGTCATAAATAACGATCTGTGCGTGTCAATGTGAGCCTGGTGATTCTGAGGCTGGAATGCGTTAGCCGGTTGACCCATCATAAATCCAGCGTTTTCCATGCCAGAATCAACAGGGGGCGCCGGTGGTGGCGGTGGCGGTGGCGGTGTCAATAAAGAATCTACGTTGTCCACGCCTAGGGCTGCATACATTCTTCGGTACGCCTCATACATGCCCTGGGGGCCATGAATCTCAGGGTTGCTCTGCACCATTTGCAGGAGCTCTTGCGCCAACGTAATTCTCTGGCTCTGGCTAAAGATATTGGGATCACTAACCGGAATGATATCTACACGGCCATCAAAGTCTTCACCTTTGATTTCCTGGGGCCCGCTGCCAGTTTGGTATGGATAGCTGGGCGGAAGATACTCTGCAAATACCTGGGCTAGAAGGTTAAACTCTAGGCGCTGCGAGTAATGCAGGCGCTTATGAATCGCAGACATCACCTTAGTGCCACGCTCTAAGAGAGCAACGGTCGTGCCTACAGGCATAGCCTGGTTAGCATCACCTATGTTCATGTCACCAATACTGGCAAATCGCTTGCCTGAATCAACCAGCATTGAAAGCATTCCCTGCAATACGTTGCTTGGTTCTTTAATTGGCAGAGGGATTAGGTTATCTTTTAATGACGCGCCAGTGGTGTCAATGTCTCTAAACTCACCTGGTTGCAGCGGTTCATCTTCATCACGTATTCGCATTCCACGGGCTTTAAATCCAGCTGGCAGGTTAGCCAAGGTGCCGGCATCAATGAGCTGCCGAAGAATAGAAGTAGCCGCTTTAGATATGCCGCCAATCATGTGGCTCAAGCCTAACCCATAGAATCCAAGGCCAGGTAAAAACTTGTACTGCACAAAGAAATTGATCTTATCTTTAGAGGGATCACTCTCTAGGTAGTTACGCCTGATAGATAGCACCCGCTGGCTGCCGGAATCAATCGTAACAATATAAGGTAATTTTAGCCCAGTCTCTTCGCCGTCTTCTCCAACGTCCTCAAAACCTGGTATGTCCAGGACACAATGCGTCTCATAGACTACATGGTCCCGATCTTCCTGGTAACTTGGTGACTGGCCTTCGATCTCATCGATTTGTTCTTCGATCTCAGATCGACTAAAGTGTTGACCTCCGCCTTTAAGCTCTATATCAGCGTAAAAACCAGAGAGCTGCTGCTTCCTGATTTCATTCTTAGACATATTTAAAACGTGAGTAACACGCTCTGCCGAGCTAAGATCCGAAGCCTCATAAGGAACTATTAGGTCCTGCGGCATGATAAATTTTGACAATGCACGCTTCTTAACCGTGTCGTAATAAACTTTCTTAAACGCAGATCCTGCCAGGGGCAAGTAAAACAACAGCATATCCAGCTCTGGATCATACTCCTGCATGACGTTCATAATGTAGAAGTTCATAAACTCCTGAACGCGCTCAGCCTGGGCTTCAACTTCCGGTGTCCTAGCACCCATTATCTCTGTTTTAACTGGGCCTTTAGCTGGCAACAACTCTTTATAAGCCTGCGCCTGGAATTGGGTAACAGCCTCTGCAAGAATAGGGTGAATAACACCAGAGCTGCCCTGGAAGGGGGTGGACCTAGCATCGTCAAACTTCATACCAAGGTACTTTAATCCATCTGTGTATGTTTTTTCCCAATCACTGCGTGACTCTTTATCTGCATCAATAGACTGAAGAACATCTCCAGCAAGGAGGTTGAGGTCTGATTTATCAAGGAAGTCTACTAGGTTGGCGTTAAAATCAACCTGCAGCGCCTCGTCCATTTCACCAATTTCGTCATCGACTAAGATGTCTTTTTCTGTAACCAAGATCTCGGCAGCATCGCGTATCATGTCCTGGCGTGACGGCTCTTGCATGACTTCCATGCTAGAACCCAACGTAATAATATCTCCGTCGTCCTCAGTCCCTAAATTTCTTTTTTCAATAGCCATTAGTAATATACCACCCTGCCTCTATTTAAGAATTGGGCCTCGTCTTTATAATCAGATTCTAGGCTCAGGAAGCCACCTTGCCTAAACCGCATTAATGCCATTGTAGCACTATCACAAAAATCGTCATGCTCACCAAAAGGGAAAGCTGCCATCTCGTCAATAACTTCGTCTGCAAAGGCTTCCTCTGGGGCCCACACCATTCCAGATTCAAATATAGGGGCTACAGAATTCATTCTAGCTATCTTATCCTGACCTCGACTCGGTGTATATGCCACCACGGGTATCCCCATCCTACGCAATTCCTGCGTCAAAGGGGTGCCGCTTGCCTTTGCTTCAATCAATACGCAATCAGGCTCCCAATATTTATACTCATCATACGCCAATTTCTTCAGTTCTGGAAAGTCTAAACGAACACGCTTAGCATCCAGCAACATAATAGCTTCTGGACCCTCCGCCTCCGGCTCAAAAACCGCCCAGGTTGTAATGGCAGAATAGTCAGCCGTTTCCTTTGCAGAGAAGGCAGTATCATAGGATTGAATAATGTAGCTGTAGGATGGCACGCGCTCATCTTCCCATAACTGCCACCACTCTCTTTTTACTATGGCGCCACTCTGCGCGGTAGGTTGCTGCATCCACTGTGCATTCCACTTGGAAATAGGCAGTGAAGCCTTAACACTTAGCAGCTCCTCCTTTTTCCAAAACTCTGGCCATAGGGGCTCATCAGACTCAGGCATGATTGCAGGAAATTCTACAACCTCCCACTGATCGGCATGCTCCTCGCCCTGGCGCTTTAACACCTTACCAACCAGGTCTTTAGTGCTCCACCTAGTCATTACAATAACAATGATCCCGCCTGGCTGCAGACGCTGCCGAGGACCAGAGGTATACCATTCATAGGCTGCGTCCATCGACGTTGGCGACAGTGCATCTTGCTCAGAATGAGGGTCATCAATAATTAGAAGATCAGCACCACGACCTGTGATAGCGCCACCAACACCAGCATAGAAAGATTCACCTTCCTGGTTAGTAGTCCATCGACCGGCGCTTTTGTTGTCAGATTGCAGCTTCAGCTCAGGAAAAACGTGTTGATAATCCTCACTGTCAATAATGTTTCTGACCTTACGACCAAACCGTACAGCCAACTCCGCAGTGTGCGTTGTTTGGATTATCTTGAGATCCCCACGCAAACCCATCATCCAGGCCGGTAAGAAGGTAGAGGCAAATTCAGACTTAGAATGCCTAGGTGGCAAACAAACGATTAAACGCTTGAGTTTACCCTGGGCAATCCTGTTAAATTTTTCACCAATAATACGGTGGTGCCTGCCCAGGATACATTCAGGCCACATATGCTTTACAAAAGAAATGAAGTCACCCTGGCACTCTTCTTGTTTTTCTAGCCGATCATAACGGCTAATGAGAGCCATTGCCTCCGTCTGTTCTTGCTCAGACAGTATGTCAAAGTCTTTTAGGTCCAAGCCAGCCATAAAATTCTAGTAACACCAGCACATAGCTGGGGTTTTGCGAACATCTACATGCACAAAGGTTTTGGCAACGCCAACTGACATCCCCATAGCGGACGCATGTTTAACAATTGATAGCCGTTGTGCGCCACCAGATACTTTAATATCAGCGGCAATCCCTTTTGTATGCACTCCGCCACCATTGGGCTTACGTTTTTCAACGCTATGCTCTTTACTCCTGTAGCCGGAGGTAACTATAAAAGGAAAGCCACAGGCCGCTCGCAGGTGGTCTAAGGCTTTTATAAACTCTACATCCATTTCGTTTTCGCCTGTTTCTTGGCAATCAAAATCTGTAAGTTTAAAGTATTTAAAATCATTCATTTTTCTCTCGCCACATTTTTTGTCTTTTCGTAGGAGCGCATGGCTCCCATACCGAGCATGCCCATCAATATGGGAGTCAACAAAGATGGATCAACTTCTGGCACTTTAAACCAGATTCCTAAAACCTGTGCAATCAACACATTGTAGAGTAAGCCGATTCCAGAGATCCACCCAACAAATGGTCTCCATCCGGCCACAAACAAGGACTTATGGGCCGCTTCAACTGCGTTAACAGCTAACTGGCCTTTAGCCACTTCCATAGCATGTTTCTCGGACATCGTAGCAATTTCATGCGCTAAAGCATTCTTCTGATCTTTGTCCTCAATGAATTTATCCAAAAGTCCGGTTACTGGGCCTATCAGTGCTGCTAACATAGTTACTCCTAGAGCCACTTAGCCGTGGCTATTGAGATTAATATAAAAGGAAACAAACTCCACATCATATTTTCTAGGCGCCTAAACTTTGCGCTTCCTTCGTCCAGGCGCTTTTCAATATTCGTATACCGCACAAGACATTCCTTCTCATGCGACTCTAACCGTACAATGCACTCTTTTACCGTAGCCATCAGTGCTCCGCCACCTCTTCTTCAGGGGCAACGCTGTTTTTTACTGCTGTAGCATATGCGTTAATTAACACATCTAGCTCTGCAGCCCGCATGTTGTGCGAGCTCATCTCACGCCTAAGCTCATTAATCCGAGATACGTTGACCTTATCTTCTGCCGTCAAATCGTCTTCTTCGTAAGTTACATCATTAATTGTAATCATTTTTAATCCTCGTTAATCAAAGTATACACAATTAGCTTCTCAGCTTTGCCCTTTGCTTTAATGGGTGGTAATAATTGTAACGCACTATTGCACATTTGTGCAGTATTGTCTCCAATTAATACATCTACGCCCGCTGCTTTTGTCCCGCTTTCCAGCCTGGCCGCCACATTAACCGCATCTCCTATGGCCGTATAGTCAAAGCGTTGCTCCGAACCCATATTGCCCACAATCGCATACCCACTGTTTATGCCTATCCCGATTTTTATGGGGGGCAGACCTTTCTCGGCAAACTCAATGTTAAGCTCTATCATGTTTACCTGTATCTGTTTGGCGGTCGCTATTGCTGCATCCTCATGGTTTTCTAAGTCCAGTGGCGCTCCAAAAATTGACATCATGGCGTCTCCGATGTACTTGTCCGTGAGGCCGTCGTATTTTTCTACTGCGGATTGTTGCGCCGTAAGAGCCCTGTTCATAATGTAGGTGACTTCTTCAGGAGTGACGCTCTCTGATAGCGCCGTGAAGCCTCTTACATCTGTAAACAAGAACGTACAGTACCGCTTTTCCCCGCCGAGCTTCAATAGGCTTGGATCGTCTTGTAACCGTTTTACTTGCCGAGGGTCTAGGTAATGTTCAAATTGCTTTTTAATCTGCTGCCTGAGCTTGTACTGATCCCTGTAGCTTAAATAAAAGGTAACAGCTGCAACAATAAACTGAGAAATAATGGTCCAGGTGACATCTATTAAAAAACCTCGCTGCACTAATTGCACGCCGAGCACCCCCATTGCAACCATAGATAACAGTGATAATAAAAGACCTAGGTATACACCAAAGTAATTAAGGGCCATGAAAACCAACAGGACCCCAAAGATAAAGTTTAACGCCTCATAGAACAATGCTTGCTGCGGAATCATGGGCATGCGCTTGTTGCTGGCATGAAGAATAGTTTCAGCTAATGCTGCCTGTACCTGGTGGGGGTATAAAAGCCCCACGGGGGTGGCTACCTGCGGAAGTATACCTTTAGCCGTTGTGCCCACAACCACCATCTTACCTGCAACATCCATCTCAGATAAAGATGTTCCATGTGGAACAACCCAGTTTACCCATACCCTGCCATCAGAGTCAGTAGGAATAGGGTTGAACTGCTTAACACGTATTTCCTGTATTCCAGTTTCATTTGCGGTAATTACGTAGGTATTAGTACGTGTAACAGCCTTTAACATTTGCGTGCCAAAACTGGCCATCCAGCCTTCTGGGCTTCTCATCAGAAGGGGCATGCGTCGCACCAGGTTATCTACATCAACCGGTGCAGATACGATTCCCTGGAGCGCAGCGTCTCGCAGCACCTTAATGTTCTGCGTTACACCTGCAGCCATAATGCCGCCAACTTCTTCGCCCAGGATAACCGTGCCTTCAGTGCGAGGAACCTCAAGAAAGCCGTCGGTTTCAAACATAGCGATAACACTAGGCAGATACGACAGGGCTTCTGCAAATGCTGCATCACCACCAAAGCGATCAGGCTCACTAAATACCGCAACCCATGACACTGAGGCAGCGCCTGCATTTAATAAATCAATATGAATCTGTGCCAGGCGTTCTCTAGGGAAGGGCCACCCGCCCTCGCTCCTGATATCGTCTTCAGTCAGGTTGAGGAGCACTATATTACCGGTGGGCGCCTCAGTCTTAACCAGGGCATCGAACACCCGTAGCTTTATAACCTCAACGATTGGCGGCGTGTAGATCAAAAACAAAAATAAAAACGCTGCAGTAGCGCCTATAATTGTTTTTTTCACTTACTTTTTCTTAGCGGTTTTTGCCGACTGCTTAAATGCTTTTGCACTAGGAGATCCTTTGGAGCCGACCTTTCTCATTTTCTCTCCTGATCCAGCTGCAATTCTTTTTTTCTTCGCGGCAATGTTTGCGTATAAACCTTTTTTAGCGACCATTATCCCTCCTGAGTAATTCTTATGGTGGAGTCTCCACCGTTAATTTTAATTGTATTAGAAATGCCGTCTTGTATCAATATGACAGTATAGCCGGCAGAAATGTTCAGATCGAGCCTGGTGAATTCGCTGACATTGCGAGTTAAGCTAATAGTCTGTCCTGTAATTAGCGTTGTTATTTGAGTATCTACGTCCCTGCCCAGAGTTGTGCCTGTCACTGTAACACCCGACACTTGCGCCAACTTATCCTCTTCCTCTGATATCCCCAAGGCATCTAAAATATTTAAGAGGTCTTCCAAAAAATTGACGTCTAAATAGTTGATGTCCAGTTCCTGGAATTCTAAATCGTCCTCTGCCAAAAAATCCTCTGCTAAATAATCAATATCTAAGCTATTAAAATCAAGGATATTTGCAGTCTTGACTGTCCTTTCTTCTGAAATAACCACCTCTTCTTTTGGCGGTGTGACAATGAGCATGTTATCAATAAAATCTAACGTCAGATCTAAGATAACGGGCTTTGATGGTGCTGATTCGTACACTGATACGGTTGTAGCCTCATAAGGTTTGTTAAGCAACACCGTGCCCATAGCGGTAATAACTTCTATTTCCCCACTCGACACGCCGTATTGGTCAGGCAGCAGGATAATGAGGCTGCGGCCCAGCTCGTCTACTGTGGCTGTAAAGTCCGTCCCGCGAATGGCGATATCAGCCGTGGGAGTCTTGAGGGATATGTTTCTTTTGTCTATCTGCCCTAGCTTGCCGCTTATGAACCTAGCGGTGCCTAGCCCAAAGGTGAGCGCCATCTTAGACTTAGAGGGGTCTGGATCAAAAATATACTCGTCTATCGTAAGTTGCGAGTGCTCTGTTAGCTTCACCTGAGAATCATCAAGGAAGGTAATTGCTATTCGACCATCGCTCGTTAAAGCCTGGTCGTTTGATTGGATTGAGAAGGCCAGGTCTGCGTCACTATCTAGTGACCCTCTTTTAATCTGAGCGTATCCAGACACCTCAGATACACCACCAATATCA
>TARA_R110002050_G_scaffold7017_3_pt1 | contig 10711 bp, 20 predicted proteins | sample TARA_R110002050 | Tara Oceans TARA_R110002050 (sample SAMEA4396988) | marine metagenome | biome: Polar Biome; feature: [DCM] deep chlorophyll maximum layer (ENVO:01000326); material: water (ENVO:00002006), including particulate matter (ENVO:01000060) such as... | depth 25 m
TGCCGCCGATATGTCCTGTAGTTCCATCCCACCATGCTACCAAACTATGAGATCCATAAGACAGAGTCCCATCTCCGCTACCAGTTAATGTGCCGAATCTACCAGCGCATTCGTAATAATTTCTAGGGGCTTCAGTTATAGAGTTAGTCACATTAAACGGTTCGCTAATAGGTTTCCGCAAGAACTCTCTTTCCTCGTCATTGATAGCTCTGTTCCAAACGGCCCAAGGGCCAAGAGCGCCATTCATTGAAGCAGTATAAGCGGCTGTTTGCGGCGAATTATAACCAGAAGTCCCTCCGTAATATTCAACCGCACCGAGCATAAAAGTCTGTGGTAATGCTTTTTCAGAATTTTCAGCCCAAGTCATATTTTTTCTTTTAAACAAGCTGGCGAAATTACCTTGATTGCTACTTAGATTTTCACCTTCTCCAAGGATAGGATGTCCATTTACATAAAATTTTATAACAGTATCCTCTTTTTCGCCCTCTCCGTTTATGAACTCCGCATTACCAGTGCTATTAGTGATTATGTATTGTTGCCATTCTCTAGAATCCATGTTGTTTCTCTGCGCCTCATTGAGAAAGATGCTTTGGAATGAGTTTTTATCTGCTGATTCATCATTAGAATCTATTTTATATCCCATATAATTAGCTGAGATATTATTAGTTCCTTGTTGTGCGGCCTTGGTAATCATCGTCTCAACGAATTGGTCTGTACCTTGTCGGAATTCAGGATTAATTCTAGTATCAGAGTTGATATTTAGAAATTGGTTGTTTGGCCAATTTAGGTCGTCTCTAGGGGAAGTGCTTAAAATTCCAGCTGCTCTTGAGCTGTTGGAGTTTATATTAACCCAACCCATGATAGTAAACTCACCAGTTAGTTGTCCTGTCAACTCAGGTACAGTTGTATGAAATAGACCTGTATTAGATGGTATTAAAGTATTATCTTGGCTTTTCCCACCAGAAATCTGTATAGCGTTAAAGCCGCTTTCTACGTTTTGACTCTGTCTAAAAGCTATTGCTGCGGCTTGGCTTTCACCGTATCCCTGTTTTATTTGTGGAAACCTTTTTTGACATGTTGATAATCTTTTTGTGCATCCATCTTTTTGCCAATAACTAGGATTTCCTTCGGGGATTTGACCTTTATGTCCTCCAGATACACATACAAAAACTGTTTTTAAAGGAGTCCCTGCGCCATTTGGGTTTTCGCTGGCTAAAAATATAGTAGGGCTTTCTGTAACTACTATATCTCCTTTATCATATATTTTAGATGAATTCCAAAGAGAAGAGGGGTCATCGAAGAACCATACAGGAGAATCGAATGGCGCTTTGTATTTGGGGGTTACTGCTTTACCGTCTACATCTTCAAAAGGCGAGCCGTCTGCTTGTTCGATTGGTAAACCCGCATATCTACAACCTTCACCTCTGTATTGCCAATAGCAGAATTTAGAAATAATGCTTCTTGAATTAACGCTAAAATTTTCTAAATCTAAAGGGGAGGCTAATTCAAATTCAACAAACAACTTAGACTCTTGAGTTTTTCTACCCATCAACCATATCTCACTGGTTAGTTCTGCGTTAGGGTCTGCCTCTCCGAAAGGGTTCCCACCTTCGAAGTTGATATCGTCTATAAATTTTACAGATACGCGCTTTCTTACGATTTTTGCGTTTTTAAAGTCTTTGTAAGTCTGCAAAAACTGTGTTATAATATTATTTTGATTAGCTACACGAATCTTAGGTCTAGCTAATGTGCCATCCCCTAAAATATCAAAACCTTCACTTTCTACAGATAACGGTAGGTATTTAAATCCTTGCCAAACTATTGATTCGGAATAAATAGCGCCCCCATGAAATCCCATAAATAAATTGGGTTGGTTAACTGCGTCTGGATAAATCCTAAATATTTCAAGTATAGCGGTTGGTTGTAGATCTAATAAACTACGTGCTACCTTGTTTTTTCCTTCTTCCGCCATAATGTAATTTACACTTTATTAGTATATAATATTAAAAAGAAGTGAAAATTACACATCTAAAAGGCTACTCTAAAGATTTAGAGATTGAGTTCTATAATTTTTTTTTAAGTTCTAAGCCTTATGATTTAGATCATATAAAATCTTCTTGTTTGAGGAGAGAGAAAATAGAAACTTTATTTGCTACTTATTGTAGAACTTCCGAAGTTTATACTGTTGAAGAGGATTCTAAATTTAAAGCAGCGGCTTTCTTTTTAGATGCTGGAGATTATTTAGATTTAGCATTTATATTTGGTGTGAGCAAATACTTTGGGAGTTCAAACCTGATGGCTACAGCAAGGAGTTTTTTAGATCATGCAATGGAAACTCTGGGTAAAAATTACGTCAAGAGTGAAATAAGAAGGAAGTATAAAGTCGAATCCTATAAAAAATGGATTGAAAGGTATGATAAAAAAGTCATAATATTTAATGACGATAATAATACCGTCGTTTGGTGTAATAGAGATATAATGACAATTAAATTTAAAGTTGTAGGGGCTAATAAGACTACTGCTCATCTTATGGGTAAAGATCTTTTGTTACGTGGGACAAAAAAGATCAAGCATGGGCTGTTAAGAGAGTTCTCTGATGGTGAGGATACTTACCTGCTAGATGAAAAAGGTATTGATTTTTTGTCTAAAGCTGTTATTATCTATGGGCATCTGTCAGACAATAAACAGAATGTCGGTAATATTTCTTTAGAATTTATACCTAATAAATGAAAACAAAAACAATTCTTTACAAAGTTTATACCCGAAAAGGTGAATATCATCACGCTTACAGTGCTGAACTTAAAGGTTCTCGCGAATGGGCTATTGATTGTGCGAGGACAGTTGATGGTTACGTAACTCAAGTGTCTGATGACTTAGAAAAAACAGAAAAGAAAATCTATACTCATGGGGTAAAAGCTTAATGTTAACGTTAATTAAATCTATTTTAAAATCTTTAGAATTGTTTTTAAGTCTAAAAAACAAATTATTTTATTTTGATTTACAAGAAAAACATAGAAAAACAGAAGATGAAATCATTAAAGAAATCGAAGATCTTAGGCAGAGTGGGACTAGTAATGATGCTGATAGGGCTGACCTCTTGCGCCAAAGACTCATCTCTGAGCGTTCCAGATTTAAACATCTATCAACCCTCTACTCTAAAACTACAAAAGGGGAAGAAGATTCTGACTGAAGAGGGGATATATACCCCTGAGACTGATGAGGTGTGGCATTCTGATGCGCGATTTAGGCGTTTGGAAAGGCAAATATACTATTCTAAGTAATTTAATTTAAAAAAAATATAATTAAAGCTCGCTGAAAGGTGGGCTTTTTTTTTATCAAGTGTAATTAATAAAACATGGAGCCTGAAAAATCAATAATCAAAGAGTTCTTAAATGGTGGTTGGCTTGTTTCCTTAATAGGGGCTGCTGCTATGTTCGCTAGATTATTACATGCTAACAAAGATTTATCTTGTATGGAACAATTCAAAAAAATCGTGACAGCTGCTATAGCTGCCACCATCGCTTGGTTTGTTCTAGAACAAACAGACGTTTCATCTCTAACTAAAGCTATTACTTATGGTATCATTGGGGTCATTAGTCCAGAAGTTATTACGGGTATTATTCGGATCGGAGAAAAATTCGCAAGAAACTCCGATAAGTTTATCAAAAAATAAAACAATGCAGTTTAAAGGCAAAAAAGAAGTAGTTAAAGCCGTTCAAAATTTGATCGGTGTCTCTGCTGATGGGCAAGATGGCCCTGTCACTTGGAATGCTATACTCTCGGAGCTTTCAAAAAAGTGCGATCCAGATGAGGGGAAAGGTATCGCATCTACTATGGTTTCTTTATCTAAGAGGGAAATAGGTGTTTCCGAGGTAGATGGGACAAATTGTGGGCCTAGAGTCGATGAATACAAAGCTGCTACTTGGCTTGACCCAGATAAAGGGTGGCCTTGGTGCGCGGCTTTTATTTGTTGGTTGGTGAGGGAGGCTATAGAAGATAAAGATTATGACTTTAAACGACCCAGAACCGCTGGAGCTTGGGACTTTGAGAACTGGGCCAAACAACAATCGGGCAAAGGTGTTGAGCTTCGTAAGCCAACTAACGAAGATATTAAAGCTGGTGACATAGTGGTTTTTACATTCTCCCATATTGGTTTGGCCATAGAAGATGTAGATGCTAGTGGTTATGTTAAGACTGTGGAGGGTAACACTAATGGAGCGGGTAGTAGAGAAGGTGGGTCTGTTTTGGAGAAGCGTAGGCATGTCTCAAAAATAAGGAGCAGAATCAGGATTTTTTAGTGGAAATAAAATCAATAAAGATCAATATAGTTCAATGTCTAAAGTAAAAATAAAAGTGGACCCAAACTATATATTTTCTTATGTTGTGGGCAATTCTTTGTTTGAGCCTATAGAGAAATGTATCGACTCTACAAGATATGAGGTTTATGACGCTTTTATTTACGATTTAAAAACTAAAAGTTACTTAGATCAAGGCGTAGAATATCAGAACTTTTATTGGGAAGTTGTAAAATTAAAGAAGCTCGCTAAAAAAATGTCATCTAGAGAGATACAGAGCCTCTGTGAAGAGATAGCGGAAATCGCTCCTGAATACGTAGAAATATAATTATGGCTAAGAAAGCATTACAATCAATGGTCCCCACCAGAAAAAAGACTAAAAATAAAGGAGTCCACGCTAAAACAAAAAACTCTTCTAATAAATCTAGTAAGAATTATAAGAAGAAATACAGAGGGCAAGGGCGTTAAAATCATGTTCTTCGATGTAATAAAAAAAATAATCGAGTCTTTAAGTGCGTTCTTAGAGAATTCGCGAGATTCAAAAAGAATCGCTAGTGATAAATCTAGCGTTGGCATTGGATCGTCTAGCGTTGGCATTGGATCGTCTAGCGCTGGTATCGGATCGTCTAGCGCTGGTATCGGATCGTCTAGCGCTGGTATCGGATCGTCTAGCGCTGGTATTGAGTCTTCCTTAAATAATTCTTGGCCAATTTTTAAATATTTAGATAACGAAATAGTCGGTAATCTCACCAAGACCCGTACAATGGCTTTAGATGATAGCGGGACAATACATTCTCTAGGTTATAAATCTGACATGCATATCGAAACAGATACAGCTGCAGATTCTATAAAAAGAAATGAGGTGGGGTATAAAGGTTTTATTGGAACTGTAAAAGCTTCTGACGGTTATACGTATTTCTTACCCGCTTACCAAACCTCTATTGGTAAATTAGGTAGGAAGACAGGCTCTATAACTTTAGAAAAGAAATTCACTTCTTGCCCTCAAATTAGATCTGGGGCAGAAGGTAATGATGGAATTATTTATATGCCCTCTTATACGAAGACCTTGCATATCTTTTCTTATAACACAAATACTGGTGAAGTAGCATCTATTACTCCCCAGAAACCTAGTCGGTATACATTCTGTAATCATATCTGGGGTGCTGCCGTAGATAAAAAAGGTGAGATATACATGCCTCAAGTATTAGGTACTAGTGTAGCTAAGATTGATAAGTTCGGTATTTTCTCTTATTTGGATGGTCCTCCAGCTACTTCAGGAGTTTCAGGGTGGACTCATAAATACGTTGGTGCGATTTATGTAGAAGCTGTTGACAAAGTGTTTTGTTTACCAAGGCAAGGCAAAAAGATTTTAATTATTAACTGTGCTGATGATACTTATGAAGAAGTAGATTTGCCAGAAGATTACCTTGCAGTAGCTAACAAGAACAAAAATTTTCATGGTTTCTTAGCTCCTGATGGTTGGATTTATAGTGCATTCTGGGCAGATACTAAGTGTTTTCGAATTAATCCAGAGACTCACGAGGTCCAGTGGAAAGATTATGAGTATGAATTCATGGATGGTAAGCCTACAGCTAAAGAAGGTTCTGGTATTATGAGTTTAGGAACTGGCTACTCAACAACAGCCTTAGTTAAGGGTAGCGATGTTTACTTAGGGTTGGCTGGCACTTCCAGAGCGATTAAGCTTGAATTTTAAAAAAATGAAGAACTACAGGCAATTTCATATTATCGTGAAGGATAGAGGATTCAAATATGAACCAATTGGTGGTACTCCAGAGTTTAATAACGAAAAAGAAGCTTTAGATTACTGGGGTTACAATAAAGCTAAAATACAAGATTGTAATTTTTACAATGATCCAATTGTAATTATTAGGAGGGAAATAAATAATGTGCTTGCAAAAGAGCTTTGAGTCCCTATAATGGGGGGCGTATGACAAAGACAATATTATTCTTATCTGTTTGTCTCCCCTTGTGGGGAGTAGCCGCTTGGCATGGCTATAAAGAACCTAAGATACAGTTCAGAGAGACTATCAAGGTCGTCCCGCCAGAGAAAGTGGATGCCCATGTGGTCCTTACTAAATGGCAGCTAGATAAAATGCTTAGTTGGTATGGTGAAGATGCTCATCCCGCTGATGCAGTAAGGTTTAAAACAATCGTTAAGAGTGACGGCGAGGGTTGGAGGATCTCCTCTACTCATTTAGCTAAGGGTTCAGAACCATCTCCTGTCCCAGAAGGTAAGTATTTTGTCATCGATTCTTCTTATGTAGACCATGCAGGGGATTTTAAATCTTGTGTGGAGTATGCTGATAGCTATAAGAAGTTTCACGATTATATTGTTATAAGTGCAGAATGAGCCACAGATATGATAGCCGTATAATTGGCCCTAATGGATACAAAGAATTGATGATCGCTGTCTTAAATGAAGAAGACAATCCTGTTGATTCCTGCTGCCATAGGTTGGATTCTCCAGATATCCATGACCTTATGTGCGCTGAAACTGGAGCGCATAAATTTGGCATTAAAGGTTGGGAATTAGATCCTGCTGATCAATACCAAGGTTACGCCACAAAACAAATCGCTTCATAATCACACTAGATGGTGTAAATAACAGTATGGACGTAATTATTCAACTGGTTCAAGATAACCCTTGGTTTGGCGTTGTTACAGCTGCTATAGCTCTAGCTTCAGCCATCACCGCTGCAACCCCAACCCCGAAATCGGGAATTTGGGCTAAGATTTATACATTAGTCGATTGGGCTGCTTTAAATATCGGTAAAGCTAAGCAGAAATAGTTTAGTTTCTCCTAGATCAAACCTCCTACCTATAAAAGGTAGGGGGTTTTTTTATTTTTTATTGCAATTTTTAATTACTTTTATATGATATATATATGATTTCTAATAAAGCTAAAGGTCTCTCAGGCTCTAGTCATGTCGCGCATACTAAAAAGCTCATGGACGAATCCACTAAACGTTACCATCATTCATGTTTATCAGCAGGTCTAACAATCAAAAAGACTGGCAAGATGCAGGATATTGGCCATGTTGATTTTATTGTTGATGGCGAAACTGTAGATTTAAAAGGGATTAAAAACTCTACGCGAGAAGGAAGAATCCTTTTAGAGTTTACTAATGTAAATGGTAAGACTGGTTGGTGTAATGAGAAAGGTACTCCTGTTTGGATAGCTTTTGATGTAGGGGCTTTTTTCCTTCATGTCAAAAATATTGATCTTTATAATTTAGCCAAGAAGAAATGTGATATGCACGATAAAGTCACAAAGGTCAGCGATTCCTTGTATAAAGGTTATCAGCGTAACGGCAGGAAAGATTGGATGTCTATGGTTACTTTGGCAGATGTCTTGGCTGATTGTGAAAATTGGTTCCTGCCTTACCAAGAATACGACATACCAATTGAAAAGGTTCAAGGGTAATTTCGGAAATTGCCTGTCCCTATATAACTCAGCCCATCATTGTAAGGTTCAATAAATAGTCCAGTCGTAACGGGGGAAGTGCCAGTCCAACTTTCGTATCTGTCATTTATATTTTTGTTATATTCTCTAATTAAGTGTTGAGAGTCCCATTCTTTGTTAGCTTGGCCACTTAAGAGATACATGCCTGTGACTTCAGCTCTAAAGTTCGCCCAGTCTCCTGATGATACTGATGCACTGGAGTGTATTTCGCTTAATAATTGTTGAGGCATACTTAGATTTACACTTTTTTTATTAATCTTGAAAAAAACTCTTGACCGTGGCTTAGTATTGTCTAAGGTAATCCCCAAGCTCTTATAGATATTCATTGCAACCGCCTGGGTAGCGCTTATATTATTATTTGACGTTTTTAAGTCTTAAATAGGCGGGAAACGTTTGATGAGCAGTAAAAAGAAAAAAATGAGACAACAATTATATGAAATGCTTTGGACGGAAGCAATTGCTGATAGAAAGAAAGCGCTGCTTTCTATTGATTTACTTTCTGATCACCCAGCAGGTATAGGCGATCATTCCACAGATGATTACTGGAAGAATTCTAGGCAAGCCCTAGAGCTTTTGGTGGACGCTGACGATAAACTTGAATGTCTTCGAAAATATTTTAAAGAAGAACATCTTGAGAGTCAGAACAGGCAGGTTTAATATTCCCTGTAAAATGAAAATTAATTATTTAAAAGCGGAATGTTTATTTTTCAGCATTTTTATTGGCTTGACGTTTGGTGTGATGCTAGCCGTGGTCAGCTGTATAAGTGTTTTTGTAAAAACCCTTATAACTTTTCCGATTGAGTTCTATAATATAAGGATGAGATCGCATTTGCAGAAGCGCTTAGAAGCGTTGGACGAAATGCCAGAAGATATCTGGGATAGACATATCCAAAGAATGGAGCAAAATAAAAAAGAAAAAAACAATGGAGAATTTTGAAACACTAGTAGCGAAGGTAGTAGTTTGGGCAGATGAGCGTGGCATCTTTGATGCTGCTGATCCTTTGGCCCAGTTAGATAAGACTCAAGAAGAGTTGGATGAAACAATAGATGCGGTTACTGAATCGGCATTTGATAATCCAGAGGTAGCAGATGGCATAGGTGATATGTTGGTGACGATTATTATCGCAGCCAAGATGCTTAAACTAGATCCTGCTTATTGTTTGAGTCTGGCCTATGACGAGATTAAAGATCGGAAGGGTAAAATGGTTGATGGTAAATTTGTAAAAGAGAAATAAAATGAATACAAAAGAGTTACTAAAGCTGCATGACGAGACATGTAAATCTTGTCGTGGGATAATGGAACAAAAAAACAGTGATTATACTGGCGGCAAATCATCTACAGATCCTTTCGCCAATTTCAATGCGTCATCTATCCTTGACATCCACCCAGTCCAAGGGTTGTTGTTGCGTGTGATCGATAAGATTCAGAGAATTCGCTCATTCACTAATGACAAAGAACTAAAAGTCACTAATGAATCAGTAGAAGATGCTTGCGATGATATCGTAAATTACGCGATATTAGCAAAGGCAATGTTGATGGAAGAAAGATCCCAGATCGAACAGAATAAAACCAAATAAGCTATGAAACCAAAACCCGAATTTGATTTTGATGTCAACCCAGAACAAAGAGAAAGATTAAAAAAGCTTTTTGGCTGGTCTAAAGACACGAAATTTGCTGATTTTCAAGTTCGTCCAGAAGAAGAGAAGACTCATCCTAAAAGAAGAAAAAGAAAATGAGCGTTGAAGATAAACTAAATTCAATCAAAGAGGCTGCTGAAAGAATTCGTAAGATCGATATAGACTCTAATAATGAAAAAAAAAGAATTTATAACAGTTTAAAAGAGGAACTGAACGCCTCTGCTAGCTTAGAACCTTATTTATGGGATTGTGTTGTGCTTGGTTTAAGGTTCTACGAATATGATATCGAAAAGATATTGAAAGAAGATGTTTAAGATAATAACTACTTGTTATAATTGCGAGTCTTTTATCGGCCAGTGTATTGAAAGCGTCTTTTCCCAAAAGCAAACTGATTGGGAGATGTATATCACTGATGATGCAAGTGAGGATAATTCTGTAGAAGTAGCTACAGAAGTAGCTAATGGTGACCCTAGAATAAAAATTATTAAAAATAATAAAAATATGGGTTCCGTGTATAATAAAACAATTAATTTTATTAATCACGCTAAACCTAACGATGAAGATGTTGTTGTCACTTTAGATGGAGATGATTATCTTGGCAGTCAATATGCTTTATGCCATTTAAAAAAAATATATTCTCAAGGTTATTGGTTTTCTTATGGGGGGTTTATAGCTTCGGAAAAAAGTTTTTATGAAGTAGCGGCCCCAGATCATTTATCATCTATAAATTGGGAGATGTCTTTAAGAAATCAAAGATTTTGCATAACAGCTTTAAGGTCTCACAAATTTTTCTTGTTAAAAAACGTGAGGGATAAAGATTTAAGGCATAAAAATGGTGTTTTATTTAAGTTCCCAGAGGATATAATTTTAAATATACCTATGGCGGAAATGGCTGGTGAGGATAAATGTTATTTTCTAAAAGAAAAAATATATTGCTACCGCATACATAAGAATAACGATACCTTTACGAATGATGATGAGAGGACATCCATAACGATAAATGACCTTAGTTTTAGACCAGAATATCCCAGAAAAACAAAGGAAGAATTGATTAATTGGGGATGTGATTGGAGTTGATACTTTTATGATTATTGGTTTAGGAACAGGTAGATGTGGGACGGTTTCATTATCTAGACTTTTACAAAAAGTTGGATTAAATGTCACCCACGAACTAGCGCCATTTGTTAGTTGGGGGGATGGACGAGCTAAAGATCGATTAGATTTACTAAAAAGTTCGAAGTTAGATGGGGATGTCGCTTTTTGGTATCTTAATTTGGTCGAAGATATGAATGAG
>TARA_R110002050_G_scaffold137154_2_pt1 | contig 10710 bp, 13 predicted proteins | sample TARA_R110002050 | Tara Oceans TARA_R110002050 (sample SAMEA4396988) | marine metagenome | biome: Polar Biome; feature: [DCM] deep chlorophyll maximum layer (ENVO:01000326); material: water (ENVO:00002006), including particulate matter (ENVO:01000060) such as... | depth 25 m
TATGTAGATGGGTTAGATACTATATAATATTGGTTAAATAACTAATATTAATTAGGATTTATTGTTTGAAGGGTGCCGTTTTCGGCACCTTTCTTACGCTATACCATATTTATATTAAAGAAAAATGGCAACTAAGATTAAATGGAAAGACGCAGATTTTAAGTGGGAAAAGGCTCCTACTGTTGGTACTCCATATACTTGGGATGACGTATCATTAGTTGAGGGAGTTGTTTCCGACGGAGCTACAGGATCTGCAGTCTTATACAATGTAGACCAATTAGATCCGGAAGAGAAAAAGCGATTCATTAAATTAGTATGCAAAGTAAGAGGAATTGAAACTTATTCAGGACAAAAAACTGTAAGAGATGATATTACAATTACAGCGGAAGATTGTGAAATGGTAGTTAAAGAAGTATTAGGAATAGAGTTAACCGTGGAGAATATTCAGATATGAAAGAAGTTAAAGGATTAGGTGATACCATTGAACAAATAACTAAGGCAACAGGTATAAAAGCTATAGTAGATAAAGTTTCCGAAGTTACTGGTACAGATTGTGGTTGTGATAATCGTAAAGAAAAATTAAATAAATTGGTTCCATATAAATCATCAACAAAAGTTAATGTAACCAAAAGAAGTATAAACCCTTATAGTTGGATGGAGAAATAAAATGTATAAATTATTTACAGATAAAGCAGAATTATTTGAATGTGATATTAAAATAGAAGGAGCAAGTCTTTCTAATTCAACTGCAAGACTAGTCGTTGAGACAAATGATTACAGTTTAATGTTTAATGGTTCAATTACCTCAGATGGTAAATGTAAAGTTCCAATTAAAAAATTAAAGGGTTTAATAGATGAAAATAATAAAGGTAATATTAAATTAGAAGTAATTGCAGAAGATACATTCTTTACACCATGGGAAACGACATTTGAAGTACAAGCAAGTAAACAGGTTACTGTAGAAATAAAATCTCAATCTCCTAAAAAACCAATTCTAGAAACGACCGGACCAAAAGTAAAAGTTACAAAAATTAAACAAGTTAAACAAAATAGAAAGCCGGCAATAACAGAAGCCGAAAAACGACATATATTAAATATCATGAAGTTATTAATTCATGAGAATGTTAATATAGATAATCTTTCAATTAAGAAAGATAAATTAAACAAAGTTATAGCTACATATAATCAATTCAAACCAATTAATGAATCTTCAAAATCAAAAGTTATTGATGGAGTATTGACCGTATTAGCAAAATCAAAATAAAGGTTATTTAAATGGCATTACCAGACTTAACAGGCCAGAACATACAAGACACTTACCAGCGTGTACTACAGACAGACGCAACCGGTAGTATGCGAGATGGAACAGGCTCCTTGTTTTTACCAGTATCTGCATCATATGCAGTAACAGCATCATATGCTGAGACAGCGTTAATAGAGATAACAAAAGAAGTATCATCATCATATGCTGAAACAGCTTCGATGGCTTCAAGTAATTTTATTATACAAGGCCATGTAACAGCCTCAGGTAATATAAGTGCAAGTGGTAGATTGATAGCTAACGACCTTCAATTAAATTCACAGACAACAACTAATATTGTAGGATCAAAATTAGGTCTTGACTCTTCAGGACAAGTAAGAATAGATTCTGCAGGTTCATCAATTAACTTTTCTAGAAGTAATGTAGATCTATTACGTTTAATTCCAGGTAGCGATTCTGCATATTTCATAGGTAACATAACAGCCTCAGGTAATATAAGTTCAAGTGGAACAATAACACAAGCAAATTCATTACATGCCGGTGGAGGAAGAGCATATTTTGGTGAATTTGGAGGATCAAATACACATTTAAGTAGGATTGGTAACAATTTACACTTAAGCAATGGGGGTCTTGCTACAAGTGAAATAACAGCCTCAGGTGATATAAGTTCAAGTGGTTATTTATATGGATCAAGAGCTATTGTAGACCGAATCCAACATAATAATGATGTATCAGATATATATTTTGCTAATGGTATTAACGTTGCAGGAGGTCACATAACAGCCTCAGGCAATATAAGTGCAAGTGGAGCAGTAACTTTTGGAACAGATGGAGAAAGACAGACCCATACTTTCTTTGGAAGAATTAGAACAGTAGGCTCGGAAGTTGTTATTGGTGATGGCCATGTAACTGCTTCTGGAAATATAAGTTCATCGGGAGATATTAATGCAGGTGCATTAGGAACTGGTAGTTTTGATCATATTATAACTTCAGGACAAACTATTGAATTTAAAGATGGAAATACAAAACTAGGTGCCATAAAAATGACAGCCGCAGGTGATATGACTATCGCTGACGGATCTACAGGTAAATCAAAATTAAAAATATCAGACTTAGGAGTAACTACTTCTACTAGTAACATTAGACTTTTAAATGGTCATATAACAGCCTCAGGTAATATAAGTGCAAGTGGTAAATTATATGGTACAGATTTATATTTAGGTAATAAGGAATTTGCTGATTATCATGGACCGAGTGATACATTTAGATTATCATCTTTATCCAACCCAGTTCATATTTTTGCAAATGTAACAGCCTCAGGAGATATAAGTGCCAGTGGTGAGATATTAGCAGATAGTTATACGGTAGATGGTTATACGGGTTTAAGTAGTACAGGAACAGATCTATTATTAGGTAATGCTAATTATTGGGATAGGATTATATATGGAAGACAATTCACAGATAGACATGTCTTCATAGGTAACATAACAGGAAGTAATATCAGTGCAAGTGGCCACTTACAAGCTGATTCAATTCAACTAGGTGATTCTCCTAATACAAGCCCTTCATATAATCTTCATATAAGAGATGCTGCTAGTGTAAATGCTGTACTTGAAGCAACAGGTAATGGAAATGCAACATTAGAATTAAAAAATAACCAAACACCAGATTGGGCTATAAGAAATAAATTTGGACAAGGAGGATTACATTTTACAGCAAATCATCATGTATTACATTTAGATGATGATGGAACAACTACTATATCTGGTAGTTTAGTATTAAGCGGTGACGGTGTAAGTAGTAACATAACAGCATCAGGTGCAATAAGTTCAAGTACATTTATTTATGCACAAGACTTTCAAGCACCTATTGGTATAAGTGATGGTTATCATATTGGAGATGGAAAGCCTGTACTTGCTATAAATGGTGAAGGAGGATATTTAAGTTTAGGAGCAGGACATTCTACTTACCATGCAGCAGGAGTTAAAATATTTACAACAGGTTCAGATGAAAATGCAGGATTATTTTTAGATAGTGTTGGTAACGTAACAGCATCCGGTGATATAAGTTCAAGTGGTAATATAAATGCATCACTAGTAAATGCAGTAAATTCCATAATGGTAGATGGTAAAAGAATAGATTATGATAACACCAATTTAAGAGTAAGAGATACAGGATTAAATATAGTTGGAAACGTAACAGCCTCAGGTAATATAAGTGCAAGTAGAACAAGTACAATATCCGGAGGATCAGGATCATTCCATATCTTAAAAGGAGATACAACAAAGGCAACTGGTTTACAAGTATCAGGATATGTTTCTGCACTAACAGTAACATCATCAGGACATATAAGTGCAAGTGCTAATGTTTACGCAGCAGACTATTTTGATAATGGTGCTAATATAAATACTATTTACGCTCCAAATGGGTGGCATGGTTCGGCAACTAGAATAAAAATACTACCTACAGATTTTGTAGCTGATACTATAGGTAGACCTATAATGACTCAAGATTCAGGAATAGCCAGTAATGAGTTATATACTCTTTCATTTGCTTCAGGTGACATGTACGCTTACATACATATACCAACTGGATTCAAAGCAACACATACTAGGATCTATGGAAGCGATACTGGTCAAACTTTTACCACATATGAGGGAGATATAGATACCAAGACCATAGCTATAAAAGGAACAGCCACAGCAATAGGCACAGAGAAAGCTATAACAAATGTAACTAGCGATACAACAAATTATTTAGTAATACAAGTAACAAGTGATGGATCCACAGATGAAATCCATGGAGGTTACGTAACAATAGAGGCAGTATAATATGGCATTAACAGGAGCAAAACATGAATCAATCCATGATAAAACTGGAGACGACCTAGCAGCAATTAAAGCTAGCTTCGATAACGGAGAGCATTCCGGTCTAATAGATTTTGGACCAGAGTCGGCATTAATATATCAAATGCAAAAAATGCAAGATGAGCTTGATTACCTTAGAACTGAGATTAGTGATAACAAAGATAAAACAGGTATATCATCTGGCCAAGCCAGTGCTATAACAGCTAATACGGCAAAAGTATCTTTAGCAGGAGGATCAGGAACAACTTTATCTTTTGGTGAAATGATAACAACAGGTAAGGGTAAGACTGCTACATATTCAATAGTCATGACAGCTATTAAAAGTGGTGTGACTAAAACAGTAACCTTGACGTTAGCTTAATAGGAATAGAATAATGGCAGATTTTGCAACTAACATTATAACTCAACCGAACAAGTATAGTTCTAGTTCAGGAACAGTTATCATTGAAGGACTTAACTTAACATCAACCCAGCTAAATTCTTTCGACGCAGCACATATTACAGGATTTAGTGTACATATGTTAATGGCAGCTGGGTCATCTCCTCCATCAAATTATCTTGCAGTTCGAGTCGGCCATACTACACAAACAGGAGATATGACATCAGATTTGACGCATACCACCTATCCATATTCTATATATAATTCATACAGTGATGAAAAATTTGGTAGTGTAACCTCATTGAACGGATTATCAGTAACTCAGGCAAAGGATTATGTATCCTATGCATCTATGACAGTTGAATTTGAAGTGGTAACTTCTGGCATAACATTATATACAAACACTTTCCAGATCATTCTACATACCACCATTCCTGCGGCTAGCAACAACATAACTATTAGAAATGGATTCATAAACTTAACGTCTGGTAAAATATCACTTTAATCTTTTGTTTCTACATATTTATATAAAAGAATGAAAAGGGTAAATTATGGCAGTAAAAATACCAATTTGGACAGGAACGGCAGCTTGGAATGCAACATCAAATACACCATTTGGATTATATGATTCAGATCTAGTATTTGCAACCGCATCTAAAGCTACTGCAGCATGGTGTGCACAACGATTAGGATATCCATTAACAGATGTCGAATTACAATCAGGTTCATTTTTTGCTGCATTTGAAGAAGCTGTTACCGAATATGGCAATCAAGTAAATACATATAATATTCGTGATAACATGATTAATTTGTACGGAGCAGCGACAGGTTCTAATTTATCACAAAAGAAAGTATCAGCAAATTTAGGAGGATTAATTGAATTGGCAGAAGAATATGGAACAGAAGCCGGAAGTGGTGGTAATGTAACATATTATACAGGTTCTGTGACAATGTCTAATAATCAACAAACATATGATTTAACAGATCCATTAACAGTGTCATTAGAATCTGGGACGGCTGGAACAACTGATATTGAAATTAAAAGAATTTTTCATGAAGCGCCACCAGCAATTGCAAGATACTTTGATCCGTTTATAGGTACTGGTATGGGGTCACAGCAAATGATGGATTCATTTTCTTGGGGTAATTTTTCTCCTGGAGTATCATTTATGATGATGCCAATGTATGCAGATGTATTAAGATTACAAGGAATTGAATTTAATGATATGATAAGAAAATCTGCATATTCATTTCAATTAATAAATGATAGATTAACACTTTGGCCAATACCAGATGGAAATTCATTTAAACGTGTACATTTTTCGTATATCAAAAAGACCGATCGTAGTAATCCTTTAAAGTCACCTACTGGTACAATATCTGATTATTCAAATGTACCTTATGAAGATATTATATATAATCGTATTAATGCACCTGGTAAACAATGGATTCGAAAATATACATTAGCGTTAGCAAAAGAGATGTTAGGATATATAAGAGGGAAGTATTCAGCATTACCAATACCTAATGCAGAAATAACATTGAACGCAGCCGACCTTATATCAGCCGCTCAGACTGAAAAGGAAGGTCTTATAACAGAACTTAAAGAGACACTTGATACTATGTCCAGACAAGCACAATTGGAAAGAAAACAAGCGGAATCTGATGCGTTAATGCAACAAATGAATAAAATACCACTTAAAATATATGTAGGGTAAACTATGGCATTATTTGGTTCAGCGAGAGACGCAAGTTTAATTAGATCGATTAATAACGAACTAATAGTTAATTTAATTGATATAGAAATTGAATTATATAAATTGGTATTAGCAGATACTAGACAAAATATTTACGGTGAATCAGATCAAAAGAAATATTATGATTCAATTTCAATACCATGCTTAGTAGCAAGAGATGAAAAAACGGCAATTGGTGATGATTTTGGGTTAGATACAACTAGAACTGGTGTATTTGGATTCTCTAGAGATTATTTAACTGATAGAACAATAATTATTGAAGGTGGTGATTTACTGCTTTATGATAATGAGTATTATGAAGTGGATATAGTACATAGTGGTAACTATTGGAAAGGAACTAATCCATCAACTGATATAGGATTCACCACCGGACAACGAGAAGAATTTGGGTACAGTGTTGAAGTAAGAGTTGAGGCACATGTAACACAGAGAAATAAATTAAACTTAGTAGAAGTAAGGACAGGCGGTACTAACCAAGAATACGAATTACCAAAAAATTTATAAGACATGGGTAAGATAAGATTAAATAAAACATATAGTTCATTTTCTAATGATGATACATTTAATAGAGCTCATTCTACTAGGAGAGATACGGATACTCTTAAGACTCCTTCTTGTACAATATATGACGTTGATTATGCTATTTTATCATATTTACGAGATGAGGTACATCCAACCGTTATTGAAGATGGAAGTGTTATAGATGTTCCAATTATATATGCTAATGGTGAAAAATGGAGTATGGTGCAGAAGCATGGTTATATGAGAGACGCCAAAGGAAAGTTAATGGCACCGATAATATCCATAAAACGAAATAGTATCACAGAACGAGATACATTAAAAAAATTAGATGTAAATAGAAATCCATCTGGTAATGCAATGTTATTACAAAACAAATTTACAAAGGCAAATGTATATGATAGATTTGGGTTAGTAACAAATGCAAAACCAACTAAAGAATTCCATATAACAGCCGTACCTGAATTTGTCGATGTTTCATATGAATTACTTATTTGGACATCGTTAACAGAACAATTAAATTCTATTATAGAACAAATAATGCCAGTAGGTGGATTCGCTTGGGGAACAACTTGGAAGTTCCAGACTAATATAGATGACTATTCATTTGAGACAATGAATAGCACAGGAGAGGATAGACTTGTTAGAGCGACATTACCATTACGTACAAAGGCAACATTATTAAATGAATTTGAATTAAAGAAATCAACAGTAGAAAAACGATTTGCAATTAAGCAAATTAAATTTGGATCAGAATATGAAGCAGATAATTTTCCTGCAACATTTACTGCACCACCTGCAGGAAATTATAATCCAATACAATCAGAATCAGAATTGATTTCTAAGTTACAACAACAAGTACAAAACAGAACATAGGAGAATAAGTTATGCCATTAAATACACCAGGCTTATATGCAATGATATATGCCGCATTTCAAAAACAAGCAGTTAAAGGAGATGTAGATAAGAGCGGAGTCCCTCATCAGCTTGCAAGTGACCTTACAAGGGCAATTGATGCATACGTTAGATCAGGTACAGTACAAACCGCAGTTACTTCATTTGGAGTTGGAGCTTCTGCACCACATCCGTTTATAATACCAGTGTTTACTGTTGCAACAGGAACAGGAATTGGATTGGTTTTATAGAGGTTGTTTGAATTAATAGTAGCATATTTATATATGTTAATAAAGGAGAAAAGTTATGTCAGAAACAAAAAAGTTTACAGAACAAGAACTGAAAGAAGTTCAGGAGTTACGAGATAGGATGTCTAAGTTAGTAGCTAATTTTGGAGAATTAAAGTTAGAAACAATTTTGCATGAACAAAAAACAAAACGATTAGATGCATTGGAAGATACATTTAATACGGAATATGCAGATATTCAAACAAAGGAACTTGAATTAGTTAAACAATTCAATGATAAATATGGCCGCGGAACACTTGATTTAGAATCAGGAACTTTTTCACCAGCAAATTAAGGGTTTGTAGTCATTATAGTATATTTATTAAAAAATAATAAGAGGAGAATTTAAATGGCTGAAAAAATAGTATCGCCCGGAGTATTTACCAGAGAGAGAGATTTAACATTTCTACCTGCAGGAATACAAAATATAGGGGCAGCAATAGTAGGACCGACAGTAAAAGGTCCAGCCGGTGTTCCAACCATGGTAACATCATTTGCTGAATATAGACAATTGTTCGGAGATGTGTTCGAAAGTGGATCAGGAGCTTATAAAGGATATTATTCATATCTAACATCATTAGCGGCAGAAGAGTATTTACGACATCATGATTCATTAACAGTTGTTAGAATTATGGCTGGTAGTTATGGTGGAGCAAATAGTAACGTTGCCAATACAGTAACTGGTAGTACAACTTCACCGTCCTTTAAGTTACATACATTATCTGATGGAGCTTTATTGAACAGTGGAACACCAGCTGCAGCATTAGTAGGATCTGGATCGGCAGCAGCAAGTGATGTAAGTACAAATAATATATTAGTATCTGGATCAAAGGATAACTTAAGATGGGAAATTGCAAGTAAGAATATTTCAAGAGGAACATTTGCATTATATCTAAGATCAGGTAATGATACAATCAAAAGAAAAAATATTCTTGAAACTTGGAATAATTTATCATTAGATCCAAATTCAACAAATTATATTGCAAAACGTTTAGGTGATGCAAAACTTAATTTAAAAGGATCTGGAACAGTTAGTCCATACATCCAAGCTTCAGGATCATATGCAAATAAATCAAAATATGTTAGAGTAGAAGTACTACAGCAAACATTGAATTATTTAGATGAGAATGGAAATATATCATCAAATGCTTATACAGCATCGTTACCGATGGCAACATCCGGAACATTCTTTGGTGGTAGTGATGGAACAGTTCAGCATCCACAATCGTTTTATGAAAATATCACTTCAACAAATTCGCAAGGATATAATATGAATACTGGAAACCAAGGTAAGACTGCATACGAAGATGCAATTAACTTACTAAGAAATTCAGATGAATATGATATTAACTTATTGATGTTACCAGGTGTTATTTCAGCATTAGCTGGACATTCAACTGTAGCAGCAACAGCAATTCAAATGTGTGAAGATAGAGGTGATTGTTTTACAATTATTGATCCAGTAGCATTTGCATCATCAATAACTGATGCAACTACAGAAGCTTCTGCAAGAGATACAAATTATGCTGCCGTATATTGGCCATGGGTTCAAATGTCGGATAACTATGCATCTAAAAATGTATGGGTACCAGCATCTGTAGCAATGGGTGGTGTATATGCATTCAATGATAAGGTAGCAGCTGAATGGTTTGCTCCTGCAGGTTTGAATAGAGGTGGAATTGATAGAGCAATACAACCAGAAAGAAAATTAACTCATGGTAATAGAGATACCTTATATGATAGTAATGTTAATCCATTAGCAACTTTCCCTAATAGTGGAGTTGTTGCATTTGGACAAAAGACATTACAGAAAAAGGCATCTGCATTAGATAGAGTTAACGTTAGAAGATTATTAATTGCAGCAAAGAAATTTATTGCATCATCGACTAGATATTTAGTGTTCGAACAAAATACTTCAGAAACAAGAAATAGATTCTTAAGTATAGTTAATCCATATTTAGAAAGTGTTCAGCAAAGACAAGGTTTGTATGCCTTTAAAGTTGTAATGGATGAATCAAATAATACACCTGACGTAATAGATAGAAACCAAATGGTAGGCCAGTTATTCTTACAACCAACCAGAACAGCAGAATTTATTATAATTGACTTTAATATTCTTCCAACTGGTGCAGCATTTCCGGAATAGAAGGTAGTTAAAAGTTAATAATAGTATATTTATATTAAATAATGAGGAGAAAATAAAATGGCAGATTTACTAAGTCCAAACGAAATAATGTATACCGCATATGAACCTAAAGTTGCAAATAGGTTTATCATGTACATCGAAGGTATTCCAGCATATATAGTTAAAGCAGCATCAAGACCATCAATTGATCAAGGTGAGCTTGTTCTAGACCATATTAATGTGGAAAGAAAGCTAAAAGGAAAATCTAGATGGCAAGATATTACAGTAACATTATATGACCCAGTAGTTCCATCAGGAGCGCAAGCAGTAATGGAATGGGTAAGATTACATCATGAATCAGTAACAGGTAGAGATGGTTATTCTGATTTCTATAAGAAAGATATTGTATTCAATACTTTAGGTCCTGTAGGTGATAAAGTTGAAGAATGGACTATTAAAGGAGCATTTATTTCTTCTGCAACATTTGGAGATATGGATTGGGCAACAGAAGATGCAATTAATATTGAATTAACAATTAAATATGATTATGCAATCCTTCAATTCTAATTAAAGATTTAAGATCATTAAAGAATCCTACCTTACGGTGGGATTTTTTTTGGG
>TARA_R110002050_G_scaffold69450_4_pt1 | contig 10704 bp, 10 predicted proteins | sample TARA_R110002050 | Tara Oceans TARA_R110002050 (sample SAMEA4396988) | marine metagenome | biome: Polar Biome; feature: [DCM] deep chlorophyll maximum layer (ENVO:01000326); material: water (ENVO:00002006), including particulate matter (ENVO:01000060) such as... | depth 25 m
GTTGATACAGCGGATACAGGTTTACTCAACAATCCACAGGTTGATGATGCTAAACAAGCGGGGAAATTTAAAGTACCGACTCTACGTAATGTCGCGGTAACCGGCCCATATATGCACAATGGCGTTTTTAAAGACTTACGTACGGTTGTTCTATTTTACGATAAATACAATAGCCGCAGCAGTAAACGTCAGGTCAACCCTGAAACAGGGCGGGCTTGGGGCGCACCCGAAGTCCCTCAAAACTTATCATTAACCGAGTTAGAAACAGGGCCTGCCCTCAAAGATGAACGCATCGATGCACTCGTGGCCTTTATGAAAACACTCACAGATAAACGTTATGAGCATCTGCTTAACACACAGTAAAACCCGATACCTTAATCTATAGCTGCCGCCTTTTTTTACAGGTTTATACGAGATTTTATAAACCTGTAAAATTATCAGCTTTTGTTCAGCTTTCTACAGATACAATACAGAGACATACCTTGTATCACTGCTGTAGAAATTATGCCTAAACTCATCAAAGACTTTCGTAACTACCAATTTGTTTATTACTGGTATGAGAAGGATGCGGGTAAAGTTAGCCCCTACTTCCCCACACTTAACCATGCTGAGGATTGGTTTGTTCAGCAACAGCGTGTGAACTACCCCGGCCCTGAACGCCGCAAATCTGCTTGTGATAAACATCACACGACCCGAAGACGCGCTGCCGACACGACAATTAAAGTTGATTTAGATATCTCTCGCGAGAAAATATCCGAGCTTAAACAACTTCTTATTGCCTAACATTCGCTCAGTTACCAACCACCTCTCCAATAATAACTAAAGATCTCTAGGCTAAAAGCGCCACCAAAACATATGGTTGTGGCATAAAAAAAGCGGCATCCCGTTACCAGAATGCCGCTTGATTCTAACCGTTGTCTGAATTTATACGCTCAGAACTTTCTCACCACGTGCAATACCCGATACACCTGAACGCACCACTTCCATAATATTAGCGGTACCCAAGGCTTCGATAAATGCATCTAGCTTGCTGCTTGCACCTACCAACTGTACGGTAAAGGTATTGGGTGTTACATCAATGATGGTGCCACGAAAGATATCTGCCGTACGCTTAATTTCAGCGCGCACAGTACCATTATTCGCTTTCATCTTGATCATCATAAGCTCACGCTCAAGGTGGTCGCCCTCAGTCAGGTCAACAACCTTTACGATATCGATCAGCTTATTTAGCTGCTTAGTGATCTGCTCAACCACACGGTCATCGCCAATCGTTGTCACCGTCAAACGAGACAACGTCTCATCTTCGGTCGGTGCAACAGTTAACGACTCAATATTGAAGTTGCGCTGAGAGAACAATCCAACTACACGGGACAATGCGCCCGGTTCGTTTTCCATCAATACAGAAATTATATGACGCATGATTATGTTCTCTCCGTTTTGCTTAACCACATATCACGCATAGAACCACGCGGTACCTGCATAGGGTAAACGTGCTCAAACGGATCTACAGCGATATCCATGAATACCATACGATCCTTCATGGCAAACGCTTCACGCATCGCCCCTTCCAGATCTTCATAACGCTCAACTTTAATCCCTACGTGACCGTACGACTCCACCAGCTTCACGAAATCAGGTAATGACTTCATGTAAGACTGAGAATGGCGGGACTCATAGTTCATATCCTGCCACTGGCGCACCATACCGAGGGATTGGTTATTCAAGCAGATAACTTTTACAGGGATGCCATATTGGCTAATGGTAGATAGCTCCTGAATGTTCATCTGGATACTACCTTCACCTGTTACGCAAACCACTTCCTCATCAGGAAAGTTAAGCTTAACGCCCATCGCAGCAGGCAAACCAAAGCCCATCGTGCCTAAACCACCTGAGTTGATCCAACGGTTAGGTTTGTTGAACTTATAATACTGAGCGGCAAACATCTGATGCTGACCTACGTCAGAACAAACATAAGCATCGCCGTTTGTAACTTTACTCAGCATCTCAATAACCTGTTGAGGCTTCATGAGCTCTGAGTCATTGGTGTTATAACGACCGCCGTGACGACCACGCCACTCTTCGATCTGCTCCCACCATGTTTTCAGGCTTTCAGCAGATGGCGTGCTTTTCGCCGCTTGCAGTTGCTCTAACATCTCTTTTAAGACCGCTTGCGCAGGCCCTACGATTGGCACATCGGCTTTAATCGTTTTTGAGATCGATGCTGGATCAATATCAATATGAACAATTTTTGCCGTTGGGCAAAACTTATCGGTACCGTTCGTTACTCGGTCATCAAAGCGAGCACCGACCGCTAAAATCATATCACTATGATGCATCGCCATATTAGCTTCATAGCTACCATGCATACCTAACATACCAATAAACTGAGGGTCAGTACCTGGGAAACCACCCAAGCCCATCAGCGTATTTGTAACGGGGCAACCTAACTCTTTAGCAAGTGCGATCAACTCTTGACTCGCATCACCCATAATGACACCACCGCCCGCATAGATAACAGGACGCTTGGCAGCCAACAGCATATCCACAGCCTTTTTAATCTGGCCGGAATGCCCTTTAGAGATAGGGTTGTAAGAGCGCATTTTGACACTCTTAGGGTATTCATACTCATAACGCTCTGTGGGTGTTGTCATATCTTTAGGGATATCGACAACAACGGGGCCTGGACGGCCACTCTCAGCGATATGGAACGCTTTCTTTATAATCTCTGGAATATCTTCCGGACGCTGAACACTGAAGCTGTGTTTCACGATAGGACGCGAGACACCGATCATATCGGTTTCTTGGAAAGCATCTTCACCGATCAGGTGTGACATAACCTGACCTGTAAGAACAACCATTGGGATTGAGTCCATGTAAGCCGTAGCAATACCTGTAACGGCATTGGTAGCGCCTGGACCTGAAGTAACAAGTGCAACACCGGCTTTACCGGTAGCACGTGCATACGCATCTGCCATATGAGTAGCAGCTTGCTCGTGGCGGACCAAAATGTGTTCGACGTCATCCTGTGTAAAGATCGCATCGTAAATGTGCAGTAATGCACCGCCAGGATATCCGTATATAAATTTAACGCCTTCATCACGAAGTGCGCGAACAACCATTTCTGCGCCTGAAAGTAATTCCACTTTATTCACCCTCTAACGACGTCAGTGTCTCGTTACTGACGAAATTAACAGTTTTTGTTTCTGTAACGTTGAACGTGCCTGTACCAGACAATATTTTTTGACTCTCTAGCGATCTCACTCTGAACCATTCCAGGGGTAGAGCCGAAGGTTCACGTTCGGGTGTGTGCCAGTGTTAGGGATCGCCTAACCGACAGACCTTTGAGAAACGGCTCACAGAAAGCAGTCTCCCTGAGTTTCGGGGTTACCTACATACTCAAGGTCTCAAAATTCGAGGCGGTAATTGTAGCCTAGACCGGTTTATTTTTTCAACCAAAAGGTGGTAAAACAGCCGTATTCGGCCTGTTTATGGCAAGATGCTATCCAGAACAAGCAGATCGAGTTATAGTTTTGCTATAAAAAGCTCAGAGACGAAGTGCTAATAACCGACCCACTTCGACCATACGTTTACAGGAGATCCCTATGAGTATTGCTGAGATTAAGAACAAAGAGCGCGTGATTAACGAACTGATGTCGTTCATACGAAAAGTGCTTGTTGAACCCGAGATTTGTGAAACGGCGCTAAAAATAGCACGAGAACATATAAATGATGATAATGCAGCAGTGGTTATCGCGGATGAACTATCATCAGTCACGAACATTAAAATACCGCTAGAACACAGCGAAGCTGATCGCCTTTTCCTTGAAGTGCTGATCGACGTTATTAAAGATGAGAAGGCACTATATTAAGCGAACGATCGACGCCTATTCATTGACTTAAAGGCTGCTTCATCGCAGCCTTTACTATGCAAAAACACCTTCAGCACTAACTCGGATTTTTAGTCAGGCTGGCAATATAATGGGTTAACACTTCGAGCTTCTCGGGGTCATTATCAACAAACTGTATATCAACGCTAATAAAGTTTGTTTGCGTACTTTTCTCATTAGCGTGCAAACCCGAGATAAAGCCATTCATCTGAGCAACACTGTTACCGCTTACTTGCTCGATATCCACCACCGACTGCTCAAGCAACTGTGGGATACCATCTTCCCGTTTTACCACCACCTGTACCGACTGTAGTGTCACCTCTTTAATCGCACAACGAAGCACGCCCGCAGCCACACGTAACTGCGCTAGACCTTTTGGCTTTTTCGCTTTTTTGGCCACCGCTGCGGTTTGACCCGCCGCTAACATTTGGGCCGCCTTACGACGAGACTCAGCACTTGTCTCAAAGCGCTTACCCACATATTTTTTAATTTTCTCGACTAACTGCGCATCCTCAAACGGTTTACCCATGTAGTCATTAACACCCGCCTGAATCGCTTTTAAAACATAATCACGCTCCCCGCGGCTCGTAATCATAATAAACGGGATATCGGCATAACTACTTTGCTTACGCGCCCACTGCAGAAGATCTAATCCGGACATGCCAGGCATCTCCCAATCACAAAGAATGAGATCATACCCCTGCGCGCTCATCAATTTTCGACCAACTTCACCGTCTTCAGCGGAATCAATGTGATAGTCAGGAAAGTGTTCTCTTACAATGCGTGAAACGTGATCACGTATAAAGCGGGCATCATCTACAATCAGCACCTTAATTTGACTCATTCTTTCCCTCTACAACACAACCCGTTAACTGAAACTGGGCGGTTAACCCATACAAAAAAATATGTAAGCCTGTCAGGTATAACAAACACAACGTTTTCAGTCTAGTTGAGTCGATTACAAAAGCACACATCAGTTTCTAATATCGGGCACGCTGAGTTGAGGAAACTGCTGTTTAAGCGCCACCGCAACCCGCTGTAACTGCCCCTGTGAGCGAAAAACAAACACGGTATCTTTATCATCAAAGTAAGGCCCTAGTAGCCCCGGCAAACCTGAACCCACTTTATAGATACGCGTATTGGTTAACCCTGTGCATTCAAAAAAACCGGGGGACTCATTAAACAGCCAACGCCCATTTGCAAACACCGGCAAACCTTTCGCTTGAGTCGCTAAACAAAGTTTGGTCTGCTTAAGCACTAACGCATATACCGTCCCTAAAGCACTCCCTTCAATAACAAACCCATTGGCAATCGGTGAGCGGCCTACACTGGTTGTAACATAACCCCAGCTATCATCTGTTGTGCTCTTAAATGTATAAATCGTTTTACGTGGGTCAGCCGCACCGATTTGATCATGATAACGGTAGGCATTAACTAATAATTGGGGGTTACTTAATTGATAAAACGGTTCTTGGTTCAAATTAGATAAGAGAGGCGATAGATAATCAGCATAAGCTGAATAGGCATACGGTGTAGCCCCCCCTATGTTAATGGGGGTGACCGTGGTCACTTTTGCAATCGGTTGAGTCTGCTCTTGTGGCTTTTGTGCCGCACACCCCGCGAGAAATAAAAAAACAATAAACCCTAAGCGCATCGAAGCTTTACCTTATCTAAATCAGAATAACAGGCGTTTAGCATAGCGGATCAACGCAAATAAAAAAGCCTGCGAAGGTAAGTTCGCAGGCTTAACGGTTTTCTCCGTGGGGAACAGGGTTATCTAAAAACGAACTCACCCTGTTCTGTATCTACCGCAATTTCAGTACCGGGAAGGTATTTACCCGCCAGTATTTGCTGCGCCAACGGGTTTTCTATCCATTGTTGAATCGCACGTTTTAAAGGCCGCGCCCCATACACTGGCTCAAAACCAACCTCCACCAATTTGTCCATCGCGGAGCTGGTTAACGTGAGTTTTAACTCCCGTTCGGCTAAGCGATCCTGCAAATGCTGAAGCTGGATAGTTGCGATGCCTGCCACCTGACTTTTCTTCAGGCTATGGAACACAACGACCTCGTCTATACGGTTAATCACCTCAGGGCGGAAATGCATACCCACCGATTCCATTACCGCGTTATGCATGAGCTGATAATCGTCGTCATCACTGAAGTTCTGGATCAGATCAGACCCCAAGTTTGACGTCATGACGACAATCGTATTTCTAAAATCAACAGTGCGCCCCTGCCCATCCGTTAAACGACCATCTTCCAACACCTGCAATAGGATATTAAAGACATCAGGATGTGCTTTTTCTACCTCATCCAGCAGCAAGACAGAGTATGGCTTACGCCGCACGGCCTCGGTCAGGTAGCCCCCTTCTTCATAACCCACATAGCCCGGAGGCGCACCGATTAAACGAGCAACGGAGTGCTTCTCCATAAACTCAGACATATCGATGCGTACCATCGCGTCCTTCGTATCAAAAAGAAAGCTCGCGAGGGCTTTACACAACTCGGTCTTACCGACCCCTGTAGGGCCAAGGAACAGAAATGAACCATTAGGGCGATTCGGATCAGATAACCCCGCGCGTGAACGGCGTACCGCATTTGAGACAGCAATCACGGCCTCATCTTGCCCGATCACTTGCTTATGCAGCTCAGCCTCCATACGAAGTAGTTTTTCCCGTTCACCCTCCAACATACGGTTGACCGGAATCCCCGTCCACCGAGAGACAACTTCAGCCACCTCTTCTTCGGTCACTTTATTTCGAAGTAATTTAGTCTCTGGCTGTCCTTCCTCTTCCGCTTCTGCTGCGGCAGCAAGTTGCTTCTCTAGCTCAGGAATTAGACCGTATTGCAGTTCAGACATTTTTTGTAGATCACCCGCTCGCGTGAACTTTTCCAGCTCAATACGCGCCTGATCCAACTCTTCTTTAACTTTTTGCGAGCCCTGCAACGCTAGTTTTTCAGCTTTCCACACTTCATCTAAATCGGAAAACTCTTTTTCAACTTTAGCGATGGTATCTTCCAGCTCGTGTAAGCGCTGTTTAGCTGCGGCATCTTTCTCTTTTTTAAGCGCCTCTCGCTCCATCTTCAATTGGATTAAACGGCGCTCTAAACGGTCCATATCCTCTGGCTTAGAGTCCATCTCCATACGGATACGGGACGCCGCCTCATCGATCAGGTCTATCGCTTTATCAGGCAGTTGACGATCGGTGATATATCGCTGCGACAGCTTAGCGGCTGCAATAATGGCTGAGTCGGTAATATCTACCGCATGGTGAATTTCGTAACGCTCTTTTAGTCCACGTAAAATCGCAATGGTGGATTCCTCATCCGGCTCATCCACAATCACTTTTTGGAAACGACGCTCTAGTGCAGCATCTTTTTCCACATATTGACGGTACTCATCCAGCGTTGTGGCACCTACACAGTGCAACTCACCACGCGCTAGCGCAGGTTTTAACATGTTGCCGGCATCCATAGAGCCTTCGCCCTTGCCTGCCCCAACCATGGTGTGCAACTCATCTATAAATAGGATGACTTGACCTTCCTGCTTAGAAAGCTCATTTAAAACCGCTTTTAAGCGCTCCTCAAATTCACCGCGAAATTTAGCGCCGGCGATTAATGAGCCCATATCAAGCGAAAGCACCTTTTTACGTTTAAGGCCTTCAGGGACCTCACCATTCACAATACGCTGGGCCAACCCTTCAACAATCGCTGTTTTACCCACACCCGGCTCACCGATAAGCACGGGGTTATTTTTAGTCCTGCGCTGTAACACCTGAATCGTCCGACGAATCTCATCATCACGGCCGATAACAGGATCTAATTTGCCTAATTCCGCGCGCTCTGTGAGGTCGATACAGTATTTATCTAAAGACTGACGATTGCTTTCTACATTAGGATCTTGCACCGACTCCCCTCCACGCATTTGATTAATAACCGCTTCTAATCGATCTTTACTAACACCCGATTCACGCAGTGCTTTACCTGCATCTGATTTATCATCGAGTAATGCTAAGAGAAGAAGCTCGCTAGCGATATATTGATCACCCCGCTGTTGGGCGATCTTATCTGTTTTGTTAAAAACGCGCGCAACATCTTGAGAAAAACGAATCTCACCATCAGGATTTTGCACACTCGGCAAGCGATCAATGTATTGCGCTGTCAGACTCTTCAAGCGCTGCATATCTGCACCCGCCTGGGCTAATAACTGCACAGCACTGCCTTGTTTCTGCTCTAACAACGCATGTAATAAGTGAACAGGTTCAATATAATTATGATCTCTGCCTACAGCCAAAGATTGCGCGTCTGCCAGAGCTTCTTGCAATTGGGATGTAAATTTATCTGGACGCATATGCCCTCCGCTGATTAATCCAATACACCGATTATCCTCGCGTTATAAAGGATAGGATGATTAAATAATTTATCTATACCAATGATATGAGGGTGGAAGTGGTTCGCTTCAAGAGCTGAGCAAACAAAAATTAGATAATTCTTATATTAAAGCGAGGCAGGCTATCTTTACAGCTGTAGAAAGCGTTCTTTATTGTCATCAATAAACTGACGGATCTGTAATGTGTTCGTGTCATGTTCACTCAAAAAAATCAGCAACCTATCAGAATCTAGCTTAAAGCCACTAAACAAGGCATCGCCTATCTCGATATGTGCTTCATCATAACCCTTATCGCTTTTATCCACCGAACGAAAAACATACATGAGTGCTTGCTTAGCAACCGCCAATTGTTTTTTAGACTCAGCAGGAAAACAGGAGTGCTGCACCTCCCCATTCAGTAATACGCAGCCGCAATGAATTAAACCCGCCGCCTGCATATCATGCCATATAGTCATTTTCGATACTCCATTGCAACAGGTCACTCGCTTGCTGTTTTAATACCGGCAGCGATATCGCTTTATCTGAACGTAAACAGAGGGCCTGATTCTGATCATTAAAAACCGATAAGGTATCAACATCAGGTCCCGCTAAAACAACGTTATTCACAGCCCCCATAAAACTCGCCTTGTCGGAAATAGCGCCCGTGAGCCGGTCAATATTCAGTAGTAATGTTTTAACGGAGGCATCGTCTATATTTGAGCACAATACATCATGGGCATCCCCTAGATGCATCGCGCCTAAAACCCCGCGTTTATTCATCGCAGCATCGAGGAGTGTTTCTTCATAGAGGGGCTTATAGAAATCAAGCGAAAAGCCATTTGTATCAAGCAAGCGATCAGATACTTTATCCCAATCGATCTCTCTTTCTACCGCTGAAATCAACTCTTCAATCACCCCCAATATAGCGCGGGGGTCTCTGGCATCGACGAACATAACCGTTGTCATCACACCTAAGCCTTTTAACTCACTTAGGTAACGGTTGTAATCAGGGGAAGGCTCCACATCGGAGTGAGTAACGGCAATAATTAATCGGCGTTGGCGCAGGTAATCGCCAAACTCTTTAGCGTAGAAGCGGATATCTCGGAAAGGGTCTTTGCGGGTGTTATCAACCAATAACACCATACCAATGGCGTCGTGAGCAAATTCGCTGGTTAACATATCCCACATAAAGCGGAATCGTTCTTGTCCTGGCGTTCCATACAGATGGACACGGGTATCATCATTTAAATCTAACACACCATAATCCATTGCGATGGTGGTGTTTTTCTTACGCCGAACGGTTACATCACTGGCTTGCGCATCTGTATCCAGTGTTTCAATATCACTCACTGACCGAATCGCTGTCGTTTTACCTGAACAAACCGACCCTGTGAATAGGATCTTATAATCCTTCATGCATACTGTCCTTATGTCAGAGGAATATTGATAGTGTCAGTGTAGCCAGGTCGAGCTGAACAGAAACTAAAACACCTCAAAAAACATTCAGATTTTTATCGAGAGTACGGCATTTATCGCATGCTTAATCATGTATTGATATGACGAATAAGTCGAAGACCTACCGATAGGAACAGAAAAATAGAGATCTATAATCAAGCTAACGCTCAATTAAGCGAGCATTCGATCTACTTCAGCCTTTAACATTAAACGCTGAACCTGTTGAACATGCGCACGCACATCAACAATATTGGTATCTTTCGCCGACAAGCAGACCAACACCCGATTCGCCTTGAGCAGAAAGCCGCTTAAACGCTTATCACCTATCTCTAAATGCGCCTCATTGTGCTTACTTTTATGCTTCCCTACATTTAAAAAGATATAGCTAAAGGTCTGTCTTGCAACGGTCTCGTAATGTCGATTCGCTTTAGAAAAAGAGGACGCGGTCACCTCTTTACCTTCCAAGAAGCAACTACTCTCAACAATATTCTCTTTATCGACTGTACCGAGCAATTCGTTCATCGCTGACTCCACTGCAAAAGATCCATCGCTTGCTGTTTAACTACATTGATACTTAACTCTTTATCAGAACACAAGCCCAGTGCTTGCTCTTTTTCCACAAAAACCGATAGGGTTTCTTGTTGCGGTCCATATAACACAAGGTCGTCTATATGCCCTAAGAAAGACGCTTTCGTCTCTAATGCAGTCACGAGATTGATCATGGAGCGAAGCAACTCTTTATTTTGCTTACTGCTTACATTAGAGCTAAGTACTTTACGGTCCGCGCCTAAGTGAATAGCCCCCGTTATACCTCGGGTATTCATTGCGGCGTCAAGGAGGGTGACATTCTCACTCATGTCAGCGCTAGAAGACTCATGCTCTTCCTCGGTGACTTGAGGCATCGAACTATTTACAGCCAAGCGCTCTTCCAGTTCCGACCAAGCGATCTCTTTTTCCCTATGCCCAACCAACTCTTTAACGATTTTTAACA
>TARA_R110002050_G_scaffold92149_2_pt1 | contig 10682 bp, 9 predicted proteins | sample TARA_R110002050 | Tara Oceans TARA_R110002050 (sample SAMEA4396988) | marine metagenome | biome: Polar Biome; feature: [DCM] deep chlorophyll maximum layer (ENVO:01000326); material: water (ENVO:00002006), including particulate matter (ENVO:01000060) such as... | depth 25 m
GAATGCATGTTTTAAAAACCGAATCAGCTAATCTTCTCAGTATTTAAAACTGAAAGCACTGTGTTCAAAATTCCTTCAACGCCAATACCAACTTCATCGTGTAGCTCTTCTTGGGTTCCATGCTCTACAATACGATCAGGAATTCCCATAATCTTAACCGTGGGCTTTTCTTCTTTTTCGATAAGATATTCTGCAACAGCGCTTCCAAAACCACCCATTTTCGCACCATCTTCTAGCGTGATAATATGATCGTATTTCAAGCAAATCTCGCCTAACATCACCGTATCAAGAGGTTTGGCAAAGCGCATATCATAGTGCCCAATTTGAATCCCTTGAAGTTCCAACTGCTTGCTCGCTTCGGTAACGTATTTACCAATCGGGCCAAAACTTAATACTGCTATTCCTTCGCCTTCTTGTAAGCAAACTCCTTTACCAATTTCCATCGCTTTAAATTCTTTTCGAATCTCCATTCCTGTAGCTCCACCACGTGGATATCGAATTGCCCAAGAGGCATCATCAAACAAGGACGCTGTATACATCATATCGCGTAATTCTTGTTCATTCAATGGAGATGATATTACCATATTTGGAACTGTACGCATGAATGCTACATCATACAAGCCATGGTGAGTTGGGCCATCAGCGCCAGCAAAACCAGCTCTATCAATACAAAAAACGACCGGCAGTTTTTGAATGGCAACGTCATGCACTAATTGGTCGTAACCTCTCTGAAGAAACGATGAGTAAATAGCACAAAAAGCTTTCTTTCCTTCTGCTGCTAAACCTGCTGCAAAAGTTACTGCATGTTGTTCAGCAATGCCTACATCAAAAGCGCGATCAGGAAAAGCGTTCATCATTGGCCACAAGCTAGAGCCACTTGGCATAGCTGGTGTCATACTTACAATCTGCTCATTTTGGGCAGCAAGTTCAGCTAAAGCTTCGCCAAAAACATCCTGATATTTAGGCGCTGATTTGCCTGTTTTTGCAGGTGCTAAAGATTTTCCGGTAATTTTATCGAAAGGGCTACTTGATGCATGCCATTTGGTTTGCTCACGTTCAGCTGGAGCAAAACCTTTTCCTTTCACTGTTACAATATGAAGTAATTTGGGACCTTTTACCTCCTTAAGATCTTCTAAGGTCTTTCTTAAGCCATCAACATCATGCCCATCAATTGGACCGTAGTATTTAAAACCTAATGCACGAAATAAAGAACCAGGAGTAAGTGCGGCTGTCATTGCTTTCTCTAAGCGCGAAGCAATTTTCCGCATTTTATCGCCAGCAGACTTAAAGTGCCCGAGCATATCGTAAATATCATCGCGCATTTTATTGAATGTCTTGCTCGTCGTGATATCAGCCAAATATTCTTTTAGAGCTCCCACGTTTGGGTCAATCGACATGTTGTTGTCGTTCAAAACTACTAATAAATCACTGTTCATTGCGCCGGCATTATTCAATGCTTCGAACGCTTGGCCTGCGGTCATTGCACCATCGCCAATAATGGCCACCACTTTCTTATCGCCTTTGTTCAAATCGTTAGCAACCGCCATTCCCAAAGCAGCCGAAATAGACGTACTTGAATGACCTACTCCAAAAGTATCGTATTCACTTTCGCTTCTTTTTGGGAAACCAGAAAGCCCACCATAAGTTCTATTGGTATAAAAATTATCTCTTCGCCCTGTTAGAATTTTGTGCCCATACGCCTGGTGGCCAACATCCCAAACCAATAAATCTTTCGGTGTTTCATACACATAATGTAACGCAGTAGTTAATTCTACAACACCTAAACTGGCACCAAAATGCCCACCATAAATTGAAACTATATCAATGATATAATTTCTCAACTCATCACAAACATCTTGTAGTTGGTCGGCACTTAAATTTCTTAAATCTTCAGGGGAATTTATACCAGCTAATAACACGCCTGGTTTGGCAGATTTAGATTCCATAGTAAGCTGTTAGTTAATTATTCGCTTCATTTACTTGCTCAATTCTGAGCTCTGCTTGATTAAGAATCTCAGAACAGAATTTAGAAAGCTTAACACCCTTTTCATATAAAGTAACAGAATCCTCTAGTGTTATGGATTCATCTTCAAGTTGGGAGACAATAAGTTCTAGTTCTTTTAAAGCTTCTTCGAAGCTTGGGCGTTCCGTTTGATCCATTAAAATTGGTCTGTGTAGCTCTTTTGATTATCTATTGTTCCCAAAAGTACGGGTTTCTATTGTAAAAGGCTCATGCTAAGAAAAGCGCTTTATTTCCATTCACTTTTAGTAATAATATTTCCGTCAGATTTAAAGACTAAAGCTTTATCTCTACCGGTAAAGTAGGTGTTCGTTCCTGATTTTGCCAATCTTTGAATAGTTTCTTGATGGGGATGGCGGAATTTATTTTTATCCGCCAATGAAACTACAGATATTTCTGGCGATAAATGCTCTAGGAAAAAGCCTTCTGAACTTGTTCTGCTCCCATGATGTCCTACTTTCAAAAAGTCGATGTCCAACAGTTCATCATACTTATTCACAATTCTTTTCTCTTGATCTTCCCCCGCATCACCGGTAAATAGAAATTCATTCTCTCCGTAAATTATATTTAGCACTACTGAATGCTGGTTGGGGTCTGAACCATGTTTAGTTCCATTTGGTCCCAACGCCAACATTAAAATTGTTGGGTCTAACTCAATTCTGTCACCAGCTTTAACCGATTTCACTTTAACTCTTTTTTCTTTAGCTAATTCTAAATATGAATGATATAGATTTGAGTCGTATTGATATCCAGAGTTATAAATAACACCAATTTCTATATCTTCTAGTAGCGTTATAATTCCTCCAATATGATCTGCGTGTGGGTGTGAGAGAACAACGGCATCTAATTTTGTTATTCCTGCCGAATTTAGATGGGGGATTATAACTTGTTGCCCTGAGTTTCCACCTGGACTCCAAGCTCCAGCATCTATAAGAATATGTTTTTCCTGAGGAGTTGTAACCAAAATTGCATCTCCTTGCCCAACATCAAAAACAAGAACTTCTAAATAGTTTTTGGCCAGTTTCGAATGGATCCCTTCAGCCTGCATTAAGATTACCATTAGCAATGAAATGGTAAGCATTTTCCATAGGATTTTAGTATTCCTCATAGAAGAAATAGTTAAAACCAACGCCGCCCAAAATCCAAAGAACCACACGGAGCCTAACCCAACCTTCATCCAACCCCAATTCAAAGTTGCTGATACATCCACAAAATTTTTAAGCACTCCTAAAAATAGTTCCGCGGGATAATTCATTACCATTCCTACCATTGGAAATATAAACCCAACAAATACACTTAATAGAGCTATTGGCACCACCAAGCTCAAAAAAGGAACAAAAAGTGCATTTGCAATAGGGCTTATTAATGATATTTCCCCAAAATAGAATACTTGCAGTGGATATAAACCAAACTGAACGACTAACGATACCACCATAACCATAATTGGTGCGCCGTACCATCGCACCCTAACCCAATACGGGAGCTTTGATTGGATAACAGGCATCAATAAAAGAATGATTATTACGGCAGTAAATGAAAGCTGAAATCCAATCTCGAAAAGTTGTTTAGGACTTACCAGTAGAATGATTAAAGCTGCTGCTGCAGTTAGATTTATTGAGTTACTTCTTTTAGAAAATAGCTTCCCATAAGTTAAAGCTGTTGCCATTACGGAAGCCCTGAGCACCGAGGCTGAAAATCCCGTAATGCCCGCATAAAAGAACAGAATAATTATCAAGAATATAAGTCCGAAATGACTTCCATATTTTTTAGTCCAGAAGTAGGGGATTATTAACCAAAAGGGTGCAACTACCAACCCAACGTGTAATCCCGAAACCGCCATGATGTGAGACAATCCCGCCCTTGCAAATGCTGTTTTTGTTTCGCCTTCTAACTCATTCTTATATCCCAACAATAGCGCTTTGGCTATTGGCGCCGTTTCTTCACTGAAATTATTATCTATTATGCTAAGAGCCTTCTCTCTTATTGTAATCCAAGAAAAGGTGGCTTTTGGCACAGCGATGCTTATTAAACTATCTAAACGAACTTGCGTGTGAATACCTTTTGATGCTAAAAACTTTCGATAATCAAAAGCTAATGGATTTCTTTTGGGGCTAACTGGAATGATGGTTCCCTTCAGGTGGATACGACTTCCTAATTCTATCGAATCAAGATCATCCCAAAGCAACCTTGTATTAAAATGATCTTTTATTTCTAGCCCCGAAACGGTTTTAATGGACGCTACTTTAACGTTTAGCCGTGTTTTACCTGCTGCTGTTTCAGAAATTGAAGTTACCTCACCTTCTAAGGTTATTTCTTCCCAAGAGGAAACTCTAATCAACTGTTCGGCGGTGGTGAGTTCTTTTGCTTCTTCAAAATACGCACTTAGTAATCCGCCACTAATCACCAATAGGAAGAATAGAATTGTGGCAATTTTTGGGAGAAGGGGTGAGAGCTTTCTGGAAAGAACAAACTCAATTGTAGCGTAAAAAAATAAGATTATTGATAAGACAATAACGCTAATTGAATATGACGCACTTACCGTTTGCGAAATAAGAATTCCACAAATAAATAACCCCGACAACCTAACTGCGGGATATTGAGCAAAAGGAAAGGTATATAAAGTATTTGAGTTCACATAAGTTAGACTAGTGTGAACTCCATTCCTTACAATTATGAGTGCCTAATTCGGAACTATTTTAAAAATCCCTTTCCCTTCAACAGCAACGTAAATAAAGCCATCTGGTGCTTGACGGATATCTCTAACACGCCCAATATCTTCAAGTACAATTTCTTTTTCAGAAACTGAGTTACCATTTAGAGTAACCAAAACTAGATAATTGAACTTTAATGAACCGACTAACGCTTTTCCTTTCCAATCTGGGTACTTGCTACTTGTCACAAACGCAAAGCCTGAAGGTGCAATTGATGGAACCCAATAAGTTTTAGGTTGCTCCATTCCTTCTTTTGCAGTTAGATCTGTGAAGGAAGTTCCGTTATAATTAATTCCGTAGCTAATTATCGGCCAACCGTAATTACTTCCCGCACTAATTAAATTGAGTTCGTCACCACCTTGTGGACCATGCTCATGCGCCCAAATAAGCCCTGTTTGTGGATGCACAGCCATGCCTTGCGGGTTTCTGTGTCCATAAGAAAAAATAGCTTTTCTCGCGTCGGATTGATTCACAAAAGGATTGTCTTTGGGAATACTTCCATCATCATTAATACGATAAATCTTTCCGCCATCTCTGGTAATATCTTGAGGATTTTCGTCCCTATTTCCTCTATCTCCAACCGAAAAGTACAGTTTGTTCGAAGAGTCAAAAGCAATCCGGCCACCAAAATGTTGTCCCCGAGTGCTATTCGGAGAAGCTTTATAAAGCACTTTTTTATCTACCAGTTCATTCTCTGATAATTTTGCTCTTAATATGGTTGTGTTGCCACCATCTCCTTCACCTTCCGAAGACGAGTACGCTAAGTATAGCCAGCCGTTCTTTTCATATTCTGGATGTAAAACCACATCTAACAAGCCACCTTGGCCGCGTGCAAATATTTCGGGTAATCCACTAATTTCAGCAATAAGCTTACCTGCGTTCACTCGAAGTAGTTTCCCAGAACGTTCTGTAACTAGCATATCTCCACTTGGTAACCAAGCCATTGCCCAAGGAACGTTTACACCAGAAAAAACCAACTCCGCACTGTAGCTCATATTATCAACTTGCGGTTGTTTTATGGCTCCAATTGTTAACATCATTGCCACGCCAAGCGCTAACAGTAAGCTTAATTTATTTGCTTTTAACTTCATTTAGTCCCTTTTTTGGTTTAATTCTTAGCTTTCACTTCGATATAAAAATCTTCTCAAATCATCTACACCCATATAGCCCGTTCTTTTTCTAAGCAATTCCCCTTTCGAGTTTAAAATCAAAACGGTTGGAAAAACAAACGCCCCATTACTCTGAGCAAAAGCCTGCTCTGTCACTTTTACTCCATTAATGGTTATCAACTCTTCTGAGTTACCATTTACTTTAACAGGAATATATCCTTCGTCGAGCACAACACGGACGGTGGTATCTGGGTAAACATCACGTTCCATTGCTCGGCAGTATTTACATCCAACCTCGTACACATCTACTAAAATTAGTTTGTCAGATGCTGCAGCTTGTACAAAAGCGTCTTCAATCTTTACCCAGTTCGGAGCATTATCAACCTGTTGAGGCTTTACACTTTTAAACGACGAGTATAAAAAAATACCTAAAAAAATGAGTACGACAGGTATAATTATAAATTTTTTTTTCATGGTCAATTTGAGCTACTTAAAACAATTTCGGGAAATCTCATGATTGCGATTTTCTTAAAATACGGAACTTCGATGGTTTCACGAAGTTAAATGATAACTAACACTAAAAACGGAGTTCATAATGAAAAAATTTACATTTTCAATCCTTGTATTTAGCTTAATGGCTTTGCTCTCGCCATTACAAGCACAGTCTGACAGAGGACAAGATATTATTAAGAATAGTATAAATGAAATGGTATCGGATGTTGAAAAGGCCGATAATGCAGCAGATAAGCGTGTCATTCTCAACAAATCTCTAGACAAACTAATTACAGCTATTGATAGAGTAGAGGCTATGAAAGCAGTTCCGGATTCTGATAAAACACTACTATTTAGCTTTAAAGAAGATCTTTCTGAAAAAAAGAACGAGCTTAATGGAATGGATGGCTATAGAAAGGTGCCTAATAACCAGCTCAACAACTTTGCTAATTTTATACAACAGGATTTTGAACAAGCCGATAAATTTGTAACACTCAGTTTATCTACTGTTTTGTTAATCGTAATAATCTTATTACTTCTTTAATTCACTAAATTTTAGCTATGGCAATTCTAAAAAATTCATCGATTGTATTAATTGCCATAGCTTTTCTTTTTGTGGGGTGTTCAAGCTCCAAGGCTTTTCTAGATCCGACTGATAAACTACCCCTTAATGAACCTACTTATTCGCTTGTTTATGTAATCCATGGAGATGCAAACTACTTGTACCACCAAAATGGCAAATCGTATCAAGCCGACTATCAGGCATTAAAAAGTGCTCTAAACATTGCTGAGCATGCTACATCTGGCGAAGTTTTTATCTTTTATCAAAAACCAGAGCAGAAAATCCTTTGGCTATTTCCAAAAAAAGATCGCATCTACTATCACTTTAAAAATGGAAATTTAGTTCAAAAGAAGACTTATTCACCTCAAGGTGGAGGGTTAGAGCAAGAAGCTGAAATTTTCAACACTATGAAGGCATCTACGCAAAATCGAAGCTTTTTCTTTTATTTTGGTCACGAAATTCCTTCGTTTAAAAATGCTTCCTACCATAACTCTCAGCCTAACAAGCCTTTTAATTCCGTTATCTTTTCCAAAGATCTTTCTGCATTTAATAAGAAGTTTGACTTAACGGTACTTTCAACATGCAACAATGGTAATCCACAGATGATCTATGAATTGGCTGGTAAAACCGATGCCGTAATTGCTTCCCCTCAAAATTTACACCTTTCATATTTAGATACAGAGAATGTTCTTCTCTTAGAAAAGGATTTGAAAACACCCACACTAACTTTAGCAGATTCTATCGCGAATTTTTCTTTTTCGCGACTTTCAAGCACATTGCAAACAGCGGTTACTGTTTCAGTTTACGATTTGACCACAATAGAACCTAACCTTGACGATATCTACGAGCGCTACCAATCACATCTTGACTCGACGAAGAATAGAGCACCTTTTACCGACAACGTAGATTGTAAAACCCTAGCTTCTCTCAATAGACTCATTGACAGAACCGGAGTACATACTTATTTTAAGGCCGCAAATTTTGGAAGATCTTCAAAACAGAGTACTCATTCAGGTTGGGGATGTAAGGAATAACTGTTCTTTTCATAAGTTTGAACTTCCTATCTTTGCCTCCAAAGGAAAAACACAATGACAGAAATAGAATCTTATAAGCTGGGCAAAGTAGCCGTTAGTGTTACAACAACTGAAACAGCAAACAAACTCTTAATAAGTTGCTTTGATGGTGAATCTAAATCTGAGTTTACTGTAAGTGAGTACGAGTTTAAAAACTACAAACGTTTGATGAATCAGCGAATTTCTCGTGCTTTCTCTGGCACTCAAGATGGAGACTAATAACAAGCTCGTTAATTTCGACCTCTCCAAATCTGTCCTCGACCTATCTCTACAATTCTTGATTACAAGACATAAAAAAACCCTGCCTTATTCAGACTGGGTTGCTTTGTTTTTCAATCAACTGTCACCAATATACGGCACAGAGAGAACGGTTTACAAATCTATTTTCAATTGTATAACTAATGATAGTTAATGATAGATTATTAGAAATTAAAATCTATCTAATAGCCTGTAAAAGATTTGTAATTATAGCCATTCCGACCCTTAAAAGGATTATTAATTCACTATTTTTTTGCTTTATGAAGGAGGCGCGAGTTTTCTAGTATGCCCCAGAAACGGATATAAACACAAAGATGAAGCTGAGCACGGAAAGGATTAGACCGAACATGAAAATAGTATAGGCTATTCTAAGCAATCTATATTTTTCAGCTAAAACAACACCCAGGCCATGTAAATCTCGCGCCATGTTATCGTAAAGACGCTCGCTGTCTTGCATTAACTCTTCCAACCCTTCAACATAGTCTGCTCTCGCCATTGTGTGGAAGTTTCCAAAAAAAAGAATATTCGCTCTATTTGCTCGAACATCTTCTAAGGTCACTTTCTCTTTACTAACTCTTGGCCGTGCCGAAAGTACTGAGTAAACCATGGATGTCATACAACTTAGAAGCAAAATAGATGTTGGGATAACAAGCCATGGGTTTGAATCTATTTTGGGAGAAATAGAAGCAATAATAATCGAAATAATAATACCATTTATACTAATCATGATATTGGACTTATTATCTGCAATTCCACTTAAGTCCATGTGAGTTCTATACGAAGTGCGGAACATATCCGAGACACCTCTTTTGCGAGAACCTAACTTCTTTTTCTTTTCTTCTTCCAACTATACTCCTGCTTTAGTTACCCTAATATATAAAATTAATTCAGAGTTTTGAGTCACGCAACTAAAACCTCTTTGGGCAACCCAATTCTTTCTAATAATAATCCAAACCTACTGTCTTCCTTTAGATTATTAATAATGGGCATAGAGTTTATAAAAAGGACAGAGCCCAACTTTTCATCTACAGCTTTGTTTAAGTACTCGAATGTTTTGTCATACTCACCTAATGCGGCGTACACAAATGCAAAGTCTAAAGATAAGTTCAAGTTGGCCTGACTTTCTTCTCTTTTTCTAATGAGATCAATCTGTTTATAAGCTTCTTCTGTATCTCCCATCATTGCAGCAATTGCTCCAAGCTGAGAGCCTCCTTTAAATGGGCCTTTAACTTGTTTCAAATACTTCTTTAGATGAATTAAAGCTTTGTCAAACTCTTTATTACAAGCATAGACTAATGCCTTGCCTTCGTTAGCAGCTCTGAAACTTGGATCTAGCTCTAAAACTTTATCAAAAAGTCGTATTGCCTCTTCGTTATTCTCAATTAACCATTCTGCTCTAGCCAGATCTATTAGTGCCGGAAGTGAAAGCGGTGCCATTTTTACAGCTGCTTTGGCTTGGTCTATCATTTTATCATAGCGGCCGATTACTCTATTAAAAAATGAATACGCTAACCTAGCCTCTTCATTGTCTGGTTCAATAGTAATCGCTTTTCTAAAATTTGAATCGGCACGGTTAAAATCCCAGTGCGACAACAAATTGACGTAACCCAAAGCTATGTAGGAATCTGCTCTAGCACTATTTAGTTCTATTGCCTTCAGCGCAAACTCTTCTGCTTTAACAAAAGCATCTTTACCTAGCATGTGCCCAATGGCACCTAAAAAACTATAGCAGTTTGCTAAATAAGAATATGCATTTGTATAGGTTGAACATTTATTAATTGCTTTACCAAAGTAGTCTATTGCTTTTAAAACGGCCTCTGGGGTTCGTTTATTCCAATAAAAAAGACCTTGTAAATAGTAGTTATAAGCTACCACGCTATCCGTAGAAGCCTCATAAATTTTCTTGGATATATCTAGCCCTGAATTGGCTTCAAATTTCTCGGCAATTTTTCTAGAAATCTCATCTTGTACCCCAAAAATGTCCTTCATCTCAAAATCAAAATTCTCCGACCAAGCATGAAAACCATCGTCTGTATTTATAAGCTGAGCGGTTACTCTAACTCTATCTCCCGCCAACCTAACACTTCCTTCTAAGACAGCGGATACATTTAGTTCTTTCCCAATCTCTCTTATATCTTTTAGGGTATTTTTGTAAGCAAAAACAGACGTTCTTGATGTTACTCTAAGACCTTTTACTTTTACTAACGCATTAATAATTTCTTCGGTTATTCCGTCACTGAAGTATTCATCATTTTTGTTAGCGCTAAAATTGGCGAATGGAAGCACTGCAATACTATTTTTATTGCTACCATTAATTGTTTGAATGTAGTTTTGATCTGGGACACTTAGTCCGTCATTTGCTAAGGCAAAAATACCAACTGGGTTATATACATTCTTAAGTTCGAAATCTCCCAAACCTAGCACTTTAATTCCTGGATGATTTTTAACTTCATCAAA
>TARA_R110002050_G_scaffold300455_1_pt1 | contig 10677 bp, 9 predicted proteins | sample TARA_R110002050 | Tara Oceans TARA_R110002050 (sample SAMEA4396988) | marine metagenome | biome: Polar Biome; feature: [DCM] deep chlorophyll maximum layer (ENVO:01000326); material: water (ENVO:00002006), including particulate matter (ENVO:01000060) such as... | depth 25 m
TCTGTGCAGGAGTATGTATTTGAGGACCTTGACTTAGGGCAGGCGTTTAAGTGCCACATGGGGCTTAACTCAGAATTTAGTGAGATGTGGTTCTTCTACCCATCCAAGGAAGATAACACTGGCGAGATAAGCCGATATGTTATCTACAACTATGAAGAGAACACCTGGTCGATTGGATCACTGATTAGATACTCCTGGCTTGATGCCGGCATTGAGGATCTTCCGTTGTCAGCAGCGCAAGAGTCTGGGCAGAGCCTGATCTTTGAACATGAGACTGGATACAACAATAATTCTGCTGCGATGACTAATGTATTTATTGAGTCTGGTGACATGGCTATTGGTGATGGCGACAACTTCTCCTTTGTTAAGCAGATCATTCCTGATGTTGCCTTTATAAGCGACGGCAGCGCAAGCAACACCCCCGCAATGAACATTGTCTTAAAAAGACGCGACTACCCAGGGCAGTCATTGACGACTGACTCCACCACCCAGGTTACTGGAACATCTACCTTTAGCAACGTAAGAAGCCGAGCAAGACAGCTTGTATTCCGGTTTGAGTCTGACGACGATACTGCTGCCGCTGACCAGCTAGGATATAAGTGGAGGTTGGGCTCGACTAGGATTGCCATTCAACCGAGTGGTCGTAGAGCATGAGTAAGCTGCTGCAGACTAGACTGCCGCTGGCTTCTGGCGGTGCTGGTGCGGATGTAGACATAGATACATTTAACAGATTGGTCCGAGTGCTTGAGCTAAACCTCGGCTCTATAGACTTCACGATATCACCGCATTTTAACGCCACACAAATTAGTACACTTCAGTTTGCAACGGGTGCTATAATCTTCAACTCAACTAACCAAATACACCAGGCTTTTGATGGGAACGCGCTACGAGACTTGTATTCCCACCAGACCTATCCAGCTGGTCAAGTGATGACATCCGGCTTGGGAACTGTAACGGTAAACACGCCATGAATATGAAATTAGAAGATCAGCTTTTTGACACTTACAGGGCAGAAATGATGTTAGACAGCCAGCCTGTCGATGCGCCCATAAAAATGCAAGAAGGGGGCACAGTCCTATCTCCTGAGCAAATGGCCTTAATGGGTCAGGCGCAAGAAGCCGTCGTAGAATCCGCCGTAACACAAGATCCTAAAGCAGACATTGCAGCTGCCATCGAAGAGATGATGATGCAAGCGCAAATGACTGACGATCCTACCGAGCGCCAGCAATACGAGCATTTAGCTGAAGCAGCTATGGTTGGAGCCAATGCTCCTATGGCTGAGCAAGCTATTGCACTGGCAAATGCAGGTAGAGGCGATGACACTGCTCTTGCCCACCTTCGACCTGGTGAAGTGGTACTTCCCCCAGAAGCATTTGAAGACGAAGATTTTGAGCGCGCCGTACAGCGGCGTTTTGAAGAGTTAGATATCGACCCTCACCAAGCTGTTGTTGGTTTAGGCATTGCCTCATTAAACCCTATCACTGGATTAGAAGAATTTGGTTTCTTCAAGAAGCTGGCCAAGGGCGTAAAGAAGGTAGTCAAGAAAGTAATCAAGCCCCTGGCTAAAGTAGCTCAGTTTATTCCTGGTCCTTGGCAGCCTATCGCTGCACTGGTCAACAAGGCATACACTGTCTACGATGTGGCGAAAGGTAACATTAGTCCCTTGGCGCTGCTGACTGTTGCAGGACCTGGCGCTACAGGTGGTAGTATTGGTTCCAATATTAATGCTATCAAGGGTGCTAGTGCCAGCGGTGGATTTTTTAGCGGCTTAGGCAGCAGCCTTGCCAATACAGGCACGGCTATAAGAAGCGGGATCGGCAGCTTAGCATCTAATCCAATGGGCACATTGTTTGGTGGTCCAGGCGGCACTGGGGGTATCCCTGGTCTGCTCAAGTCTGCAAGCTACTCTGGCCAACCCTTGGCACCTGGAGTAAGCTCAACTGTCACAGGTGCGCTTACAGGTAACGTGGCTGGCGGACCAACAACGATGTTTGGCAAAGCTGCATCAACACTAGGCGGAATGGGTGCCGGAGCAATGCCTGGCGGAGCAATGCCTGGTGTAGCGTCGGCATATACGATACAGCCTGGCGATACGCTTAGCGCAATAGCTGCAGCATTTGGAACGGATGTAGCGACCCTAATGGCTAACAACCCGCATATCACTGACCCCAACATGATTCAGGCTGGAGGTCAGCTTAATGTACCTGGAGCCCCTGCAGCTAATTCTGGCGGTTTATTTACCGGCGGCGGTGCTGATGGTGTTGGAAATTTCGGCATGGCGGGAGATTTTCTTGGCGGTATAACCGACAAGTTTGGGCTTACTAATTACGGCGGTGCTAATACAGGCACAGGCACAGGCACAGGTAGCGGATTTGGAGGCAAGGATGTTGCCGCATTTGGACTGGCTGGTTTGATGGCTAAACTAGCTTATGACGAAGCCAAGAATGCTAAAGGTGTAGCGCAGACCCCAATGACTTCAATGAACTCAGCGGGTCGATACAATATAGAAGCAGAGATAGCTAGGCGCATGGGTAAGGAAGCTCCTAATCCTACTGAGTTTGGTTTGTTACCTGCCAACACTTTCCCCACAATGAGTGGTGGGCGCGCAACCCCACCAAGAGATGAGGAGCCAATGGCAGCCCGTTATGGCGGACCTGTAATGCGGTTTGCTGAAGGTGGTAATGTAGCAATGCAAGACTTCATTAGAATGGATGGCGGCATTGACGGCGAAGGCACAGAGATTAGTGACGATATTCCAGCCATGTTAAGTGATGGTGAGTTTGTAATGACCGGTCAGGCTGTACGCGGTGCAGGTGCTTTCCAGATGAAGAAGGACGGCGGCATCATAACGCTAGAGCCCCTAGGCAAAGAGTCTAGGGATAAAGGCACCAAACTTATGTATGACATGATGTCGTTATTTAAAGATTTCGCAGGAGAGCCGGCATGATTATGTCCCCCGATCAACTAAAACGGTACGCTGAAGGCGGCGCTGCAGATCCTTATGTTGCAGGCATAAACGTAAACGAAACATCGATGGACGGCAACACTCAGCAGTTACTGTACGGGTTAGACGGCCAGGGTGGATTTATACCTGGTGCTATGAGAGCAGCAGAGCGCAGCTTCTTTGATGAGCAGGGCAGACCCCTGGTTACTCCTCAAGAGATTGCAGGTTTCTCTCCCGATCAGCAAGCAGCCTTTGAAATGGCTCGTGAGCAGGTTGGTTCTCAAAAACCATTCCTTGAAGCCTCACAGCAAGCATACGAGCAAGGGCTCGGCGCGCTAGGCCAGGGCCAGCAAGCGCAGCTTGGTTCTCAGCAACAGTCTCTAGGTGAGCTGCAGCGAGCAACTGGCATACAAGACTTTCAGTCGCAGCGTGGTTTAGGTGACGCACTTGGTGGTATCAATCAAGGGCAGCGACAGTTTGACCAGGCAACTGGTCGATTGCGCTCAGACTTGGATCAACAACAAATGCAAGCGCAGCAGGGCCAAGAACAATTTAATCAAGGGCTGCAAGGCGCAGCTGCTGAATTACAGGGCGGAGCTGGACAGCAGCGTCGCGCTTTAGATGAGCAGGGGCAAATGCTTCGCCAGTCTGGAGACCGTTTTGATAGCGACCTGGGCGGAGTTGAAAGTTTAGCCAGGGATAATACACAGCAATTTGCTCAAGGCGTTGGCCAGGCTACTAATACGCTGCAGGGTGCAGAACAAAAATTAAACCAAGAGCTTACCCAAGCGATAGGTGAAGAACGTGGCGCTGTCGATAAGTTTGGGCAAAGCACCGCAGCGGCTACCCAGCAACTTGGATCTGCTGTTGATCGTTTTGGCAACAGATTATCTGAAGCTGAGCAGCGAGGCATTGGCGCCCTAGATGATTACTCGGCAGGGTTAGATGAGTCTAAAGAAATGCTGCGTGGTTCTGTAGGAGCGTTTGATCCAAGCACGACCGACCAATATATGAACCCTTATGAAGATAAGGTTGTAGGCCAAATGATACAAGATGCCTCTGAGGGTCTTGCTAAAGGTGACATGGCACAGACTGCTAGAGATATACAATCTGGTGGTCAGTCAGCGTTTGGATCTAGGGCTAGGCTAACTGCTGCGGAGCGCGCAGAAGCTATGGGCCGTGGTCTTGCTAAAGAAGTGGGTGGGCTTAGAGCTCAGGGCTTCCAGAACGCACAGTCAACCGCTATGGGTGAGTTTGCTAGAAACCAGCAGGCGCAAAGAGGCGTGGGCGAAGGCTTAGCTTCTTTAGGTGGCCAAGGATTAAACGCTCAGACCAATGCAGCTAGTACTCTATCCCAGGGTGCTACTAGCAGGTTGGGTGCAGACCAAGCGTTATCTGGTCAAATGTCCCAAGATGCTTCGGCAACATTGGGTGCAGAAAGAAGTATTGCAGACCGTCTTTCCGCTACAGGTGGCCAGAGATTTGGCGCAGGCCAAGCAGTATCTGGCCAGCAGATGAGCGGCGCACAGGCTAATTTAGGCGCAGGACAGAACCTAGCTTCTACTTTAGGATCTGCAGGACAGCAGAGACTTGCTGCAGGCCGCGCAGAAGGTGAGGGTATTGGTGCTATTGGTCAGCAGCAGATGAATGTATCTGGGCAGCTGGCCGGCCAAATGGGCGATCAGGCACAGCAGAGACTAGGCGCCAGCAACCAGTATGGTCAGAACATGAGCAACATGGGTCAGCAGAGATATGGTGCGGGCACCGGCCAGGGACAGAACACAATGCAAATGGGCCAGGCTAGGCAGGACGCTAGAAGCCAGATGGGCAACACTGCTATGCAGTCTGGCGCTACTATGGCTCAAGGCTATGGCCAGATGGGTCAACTGCAAGGCAACATTGGGCAGCAACAGATGGCAGCACAGCAGGGCTATGGTGGTTTCCTCCAGGGCTTAGGCAATGCTAACCAGGCAGCTGGACAACAACAGATGCAGAATCTAATGCAGTATGGTGGAATGCAGCAGGGCAATCAGCAACAGCAGTATGACGCTCAGAGAGCAGCAATGCAGCAAGCGCAGATGGCTCCGTTAAATCAGTACAACGCTATGATGCCATTTGTGAATATGGGCGTAGGGGCTGGTGGAACCACTCAGATATCCACAGCTTATACACCGCCACCTAGTGCTGTGAATGCAGCCCTGGGAGCGGGTCTTGGAACCCTAGGTGCGGCGGGTGCTTACATGAATCAAGGGCAAGGGCAGTAATATGGCAGACCCAACCAGCGCATACAATCCGACAACCAACTATTTTGAGCAAATGAAAAAGTTGCAGTCGCAACAGTCTAACGTGTCATACGATGATATAAGCAGTCGTGCCAGTGAGCTTTCGGCCTTGATGCCGCAAAGTAAAGGACGCGGTCTTTACGGCATGGCAACAGATTTAAGTAAAGGCTTCCTAGCCTCAGCTAACAGTCGCACGCCTTTTGGGACTGGCTTAGCTATGGGCTTTAACTTGTATAGTGATGCGGCTGACCTTCGTAAAGAAAAAGAACAAGAGCTTCGATCCAAGCTGATGCAGATGGCTTATCAAGACGTTCAAGCTAGGCGAGCCGAAACACGCGCTTTCACAGAAAAAATGCTTGACGCAAACTTTAAGTATGAACTTGAAATGCTTAAACAAACTGGTGATTACTTTGATAGTAAAACATTACCAGCGCAGGCATATAATGATTTATTAAGAGGGGAAATCGACCCTGAATTTAAAAAATCTGCAAAATATAGGCTTTCTTGGAGGATTAGTAACGAGCCAAAAAGTGTGCCAACAAAAACAGAAGATGGAGTTGTTAATGTCATGACGCCCGCACCGTATATAGGGGATATATTTTCGCAGCCTGGCGATAATACCCCGCCACCTGGCTCGGTTTCTACAGGCAAAGCAGATCAATACGGAAGAGCAATATTTCAGCGGACTGACCAAAATAACATCCCAATTGTGGGTGACTACTTTGTCAAGCCATAAGGATTAAATTATGTCAGAGATAGCTATAACACTTGAAGAGTTTGAAAACGCAACGCCAATAAGCCCGCAAGGTTCCTACCAGGTGCCGCAAACACCTAAGCAGCGGATTTCGGTGGCGACTGATGTTATTAAAGGGACGGAGGTTAGTAAAAGTAAATTTACTGCACCGCAAGTTAAATCTGCAAAACATGCTTACCAAATGCAGAAAGAAGTAGACCTTATGGACCTTATGTTGTCCGACCCTAGTTTTGATCCAGTAAATACTCGCGACTTTCTTGTGAACACAATATTTCCTGACGAAGTAAAGACCGCTGGAGAAGGCGCCCAACAGTCATCCACTCTTATGCCACAGTTTTTAAATAACTTTTTAATTTCACCTAAAGGACAAATATACAAGTCATCGGCGTTGAATTATATTAGCAACCACCTAAGAGATATTTCTGGGGCAGCGGTGCCTGAGACGGAAGTTGTGAGGGCTCAAAATGATTATGTACCAAAGCCTGGCGACCGCAGGCCACAAGTAAAATATAAAAGGGACAGAATGGGTTTTACTTTGGACGCGACAATAGCTTCTGCTGGTGGGGCATATCAAGAGCTTCTTGACAACATTGCAGATAGAGAAAAAGCAGGGTTTACGGATAGTAAGGCTGAGGCGATGAAATTCGCGCAAAAAAGAATGAGGACTGACCCAGAATTTGCAGAAGCCGTAAGAAAAAGACAGGAAGAAATTCTTGCACAGAAACAGGAACTTTTGAGAAAACGACAAGGTAATACACAATGACCGATTTTTCTGCAGACATTTTAAGCGATGAAGAGCTTTTGGAGATGGCGTTTCCATTGCCAGCTAAAACTGACAGTGACATACCTGAGCTTGAAGATTTCGCTCAATTAGACCTTTTAAATTCTATAGACACCCAAACGGGTGCTCCTGCTGGTATCAGGGCACAGGTGGCTGCGGCTCAAACTGAGGAAGACAGGCTTGCTACAGTGAGAAAATTTTATCCTAAAGCAATACCTGTTGAGGTTCTTGATCCTGATTACGGAGCTTCTAGGTTTGGTCGAGGTAACTTTGTGTTTACTAACCCAGATACGGGTGCTCTAACTCTGTTTGATGAAGATATGCGAATATTCGGCATGCCAATCCCCACGTTAGCAGACTTTGCGGATGCAGGGCCAGAGATAGCTGAGGGTATAGGTGGAATTACTGCGGGAACTTTGGCAGCTGGTGCTGCGGGAACTGCCGCAATTCCAACCGTTTTTGGTCCTGTGCCGGCTGCCACAGCTGCGTTTGTTGCAGCAGAAGGACTTGGCAGCGCAGCAGCAAGAGAGGCTTACATAAATGTAATGCGGTTCTTTGGCGAGACAGAAGACAACCGAGTTATGTCTGAGCGAATGGCTGATTTTTCTGTAACTGCATCAATGAACGCTGCAGCAGGGCCAATTGTTTCTGGGATATTTAAAGGCGCCAAGATAGTAGTTGGTGCCCCGATTAGGTATTCAATGAGGGCAAAAAATATGTCTGCTGAAAAGAAATTACAGCAGATGAAAGATTTAGGAATTAGTAATCCAAGCGCACCTTCGATTAGTAACAATCCAATGCTCGCCATGTTTAGTCAGTATCTTCATGCGACTCCAGCTTCATCTGCAATAATGATGAGGAATTCTAACCAAACTCTTACAGAGCTTGATGCGGCAACGACAGAGCTTGCTGGGAAATATGGAGGCGTAAGGTCAACTTCAGAAGCGGCTAAGAGTGTTATGGACTCAGCCCAAGCTGCCCGAGTCCGTTATGACGAGCAAGTCAAAGCCATGTACGACGAATTAAATGAATTAATTCCCGATACCGTTATATCGGAAGGCGTCAACACGCAGGAGTTTATAAAGAAATATATAGCAAATGCGGAAACCGCTACCGGAAAGCCAACCATGCACCCAGCTTTGGCGCAAGCCCAAATGCTTATGACTGATGCGTCAAACGGATCTCTAAATTACAACACGTTAAAAGAATTTAAATCAAGCCTGCAGCGCACTACGAGAAGCGCAGAGTCCAAGGGTGCTTTAACCGGTGCAGACGCAAAAGTTAAAGAGTTAATAGGCTATGTCACAGCTGACATGCATGACTTGGTTGCATCGGCAGGAGAACAAATAGCTAAAGAGATTGGCGGCAAACCTGGCGATATAGCAAAATCAAGCCTACTTAAAAAATATAAGGCAGCCAATGCCTTTGTAAGCAAATCAATGCGCGCTGGCGGAGACATTAAGTTTATAGACAAAGTTATCAAGACGGGCGGTGATGAAGCTACTGCGGCTTTGCAATATGCCACGAATCCTGCCTCTCTTAAAATGGGCGCAGAGCGAATGGAGAAGCTGCGACGACAATTTACCCCAGAGGAGTTTGATGTCCTTGCAGGATACATGCTTGGCAAAATGGGCATGCAAAAAGGCACTACTGCAGGGGTTGGGCAAATAGCAGAAGAAGGTTTTGAAAGAACCGGTGCAGATGCCATTGCTGACGCCGGATGGAGTACGGGTGAATTTTTAAAGAATTATAACAATCTGTCAGCAGAGACTAAAAAAGCCTTATTTGGCGGCACAAAATATCGCGAACTTACACCGGCTTTAAACAACTTGACAACTGTCATTGAGGATGTCCATAAAGCCGCCGGAGCAATGGCAAATCCTTCAGGCACTGCAAGATTACTTGGCGCAGTAAGTGCTTTTAGCCCGTCTATAGGAGTCGGAGCTGGATTGTTAGACGGAGACGCTTTTAAGTACGGGCTGGGCAGTATGATAGCGCCTTATGCACAAGCTCAGGTGTTTACTCAGCCCGCATTTGTTAATTGGTTGGCTAAGGGTATTGAGCTTAAAGCGTACAACCCTAAAGCGTTTCCTCAACATATTCGTCGCTTAGCAGTAATCGGAATAGCGAACCCGTGGATTCGTGACCAGATAAGAGGAATAATTCAAGGGCTTAGTCACGAACCTCTTGAGCCAATGCCTTGGGAAAATTCATCTTCTGAGAAAAGATCTGACGCTATACCTGAAAACAATGAGGTTGGATTCCGTCAAGTGGTTCCCAAGAGCACAGCTGATAAGCTGCTGCCAAATAGGGACGAGCTCATGGCTACACTAGACAATATGACTATGCCGCAAATAGGGACAGCTTCTGAGTCGATGTTTGAGCCATTGCCACAGTCAGGTGGCTTGTCAGCACCTAGCTCGTTTCAGCCTGGTCTATCACCAACCGTGGTTCCAAATGAAGCCGACAGGGAACTGGCCTCGCGGATGCAAGCTAATAGCGGTGGTATTGCAGCCTTAGTTTAGTCTTCTTCAGCAGAGGGCGTGACAGATATCATTGCGCCTTCTACGTTGTAGTCAAACTCATAGCCCATATACTGGTTGTCGTCACCCAGGTCAATAACCATGTTGCGGCTCACGAGTCGCATTAAAGCTGCCTGCTGGTGTAGCGTTAGCCTAGAAAATAAGTCAATGACCTCAGACGCTTCCAACACTGGCTGGTAGCTTTGTGGTACAGGTCTTGACGACCCCGCCTTATTAAAAAAATTCACGCATCAATCCCCGCAGCAAGAAACAAACGATCGTGCTCATGCTCGATCAATATCTTCAGTTGGTCAATCTTAGATCGGCGCTGGTCAAAACAAATTTCCTGCAGCAGATCATAGGTGTGTTGGTCAACTGCCAGGCTTTTACGCTGACGGTCCGGTTGTGGCTTTTCTTCTATAGTATTCATGGGTTTTCCCGTTAAATTTGTCTGGACCAGTTTATAGTTTTGTGTAAGAATATGCAAACTATGACTTATCAGATAAAGAACTACTTACTTTCGATGACCTCCAACTGGCCAATCAATCATGCCTTGTATGATGCCGTCCAGGAATCCGTTCCAGCTATAGCCAAATACAGGGCCAGCGAGGGCAAGGAGGACCTGGGTAAGACTGCTATCAACAAGATGTGTAAGCGAGTCTTTCCTGAGATTTATACCGTGCCTCTCTTCCGTCGGCAGTGGTGTAAGATGATGGTGGAAGAGATTAAAGAGATGGAGAAGCATGTTGGATTCCGTCCTAATGATGATGAGGATATGCTGCGTCAGATCCCTGAGATTGTTCTTAGGGAGCATTGCCCCCAGCTCTACAGCCGTATGTGGTTCGTCGTACAAACCGTTTTAAACCCTATCTTCTTGACCCTGTACCAACGCGACTGTTTCGATATATCCTCGGTTCAGATTGCAAACTACAACCCCAAGGATAAGCAGAAGGGTGCCTGGCACCACGATGAGTCTGCAGATATCTCTGTGGTTATTCCTCTCAACACTGGCGACTATGTTGGGGGTGGCACTGAGTTTCATAATCATGGAACGCTCAAGCCGCTGCCCTCTGGCCATGCTTTGATCTTCCCATCCTTTACCAACCTCCACCGAGGTCTAGCCGTAGAGAGTGGCGACAGATATCTCCTGGTGTTCTGGCTTCACGATAAGCGCAGAAACAAACACCTTTATGAGGAAGTTGAGTAGCCTTCAAGCCTTATCCCTAATTAATTTAGTTTATTTGTGTACAAATGTGTACAACGACACGATATGGTGTATAATAACCATGTCATCAAGGGGATGGCACTAACCAAGGGGATACAAAATGAACGCAAGAGATATCGAACAGGCATTGATTGAAGCGCGGATTAACCGTTGGGATGTTGTTATCGGA
>TARA_R110002050_G_scaffold120923_1_pt1 | contig 10675 bp, 3 predicted proteins | sample TARA_R110002050 | Tara Oceans TARA_R110002050 (sample SAMEA4396988) | marine metagenome | biome: Polar Biome; feature: [DCM] deep chlorophyll maximum layer (ENVO:01000326); material: water (ENVO:00002006), including particulate matter (ENVO:01000060) such as... | depth 25 m
ACAATTTTTAACAGTGGACAAGTTGGTGCTTGGGTTCGTGTAGCAGATGACCGTAGATCCAATGAAGTTGCCATAGGTAACACCAGAACAAATGTTCGTTGGGTTCAGATTTCAGAACACGTAGGAACAGAAGATCACCCAGTTGAATTTTTCAGGGGAGTTACTGCCTTTAATAACAACAGCTACCAAGCTGGCTCTATCTATAAAACTCTTTCCACACAGGGTACATATTACTCTAAGGGACCAGATGTTAGTGGAAATCTTAATGTTGTTGTAGGTATACAACAATCAGCTGGAAATAGAACAATCCCATTTAACACTATTTTAGCTACAACTAAGGCTGGTACTGCTGCTGATGTAACTGGTGTTTCCACCAGTGTTGTTGCCAACCTATCAACTGCAAAACAGTTTGATGTTTGTCAGTGTTTTAACACAAACAAGGTAGAACAAAACACTAACCTTATAATTCCTGCAACTTCAAGTCAGCTTTCAATCGAGCCAATTGCAAATGATGTAACTGTCTCTACTGACAAAGCAGCTTTCGCTGCCGAAGATGTCGGTAGGAATATTAACGGTAAACTACCTTCTGGAAATGTATATTTAAAAATTGTTCGTTTCCTTGACCAGTCACGAGTTGTTGCTGAATTAAAAAACCCAGTTCCCCGCGATAAACGAACACTTGGTTTTGAAAACGAAGGAAGATTTGAATCAATTAAGTTAGGGGCTTGGTTTGTTGGTAATTTCCCTAGAACAACTAGTAAGTATGAGCAACGCCGAATTTTCGGTGGTACGTACGCTGCTGGAAATGTTATTTACTTTAGTCGCTCTGATGATGACCAAAGCTTCCAACCAACACAGGATGATGGTACAGTATTAGATACGGACGCTATTACGTACAACCTATCTAACACTACAGCGGCTATTCGTTGGCTTAGCTCTGGACGAGACTTAGTTATTGGTACAAGTGGTGGAATCTACCGAGTTGTGCCAAACCAATACCAATCTAGTATTAGTCCTAAAACAATCCGAATTGAACTTACAGAGGAAGAACCATGTGAGGATCAAGCTGAGATTGTTGGTAGCTCTGTGTTTTATCCAGATCAATCAGGCACTCGGTTGATGGAGTACAAATTTGATTTAAATATCCAGAACTCATCCTCCAATGATGTGTCTAAGTTAATTTACCCAACTTTCTTAACTGATCCGATTGTACGAGTAGCTTACCAGCACACACCTCAACCTAGAATCTGGGTTCTAACTACTTCGGGTAAGTTATACTGTTTGTCATACCACAGACAGGAAGAGTTCTATGCATGGTCTCAGCAAGAGACAGACGGTGTGGTAAAAGACATAACTATTCTTCACAAAAGTTCAGACACTAACTTAGACCAACTATGGATTGTTATTGAGCGTAGTGGTCGTTTATTTACTGAATCTCTTTCAGAGACAGATCCAGTTCAGTTGACGGAGTATACCATGCTGGACAGCCACATTAAAATTGATGTTCTATCGTTCCTTCGCTCTAGATTCAACAGACCAGATCCTCAATTTACTTATTTTAGACCGGATGGATTTTCTTTGTATTACAGATTCCTTGACCAGCAGTTCATCTCCGTAAGTCCTAGATTCATTGAAGGTGATGTAGTTGCTGTTGTACAGGATGGTGTATATGTGGGCGAGCAGACAGTTGGTGTTGGTGGTAATATTACAATCAATGCTGCGTCAACGACTAAGAAACTTGTTGTTGGGTTGCGTTACATTGGGGAGCTTAAGATGATGTTCCCAACATGGGATGGATCTAACAAACCAGCTTATGGCTCTGACAACGCACGAATTATATCTATCAAACCATTCTTGATTAACTCATTCAGTTACTCTGTTGGGGTTAAAGAAACATTTGGGTTAAACCGAGTAGCTAGTGCCTACAACGTAGGAGATGGATTCACAGGATTTGATCGGGAACAAGTGGTTGCTGGGTCGCACTATGGTGTAGACAATGTACCAACAATTAAACATACCGAACCTTATCCCTTGACACTTGCTTCGCTAACAACTAAAACAGATCTAAATTAAAATGGCTACAGTATTAGCAGTTACAGCAATCGTTAGCACACTAGCCTCTGGTGCAGTGTCCTATGTTGGTGCGCAAAGAAATGCAAAAGCTCAGGAGTATGCTGCTGACGCAGCAGAAGCACAAGGTAATTACAACGCCACTATTGCATCTAACAATGCTCAGGGGCGGGTAAATGACCTTGCTTTTCAAGAATCCCAGTTGGCTCTCGGTAAGAATATCGAGATGCAAAAAGCGGAGCGTGAGCGGGTACTTATTAATCAGAAGATTAATACAGACCTAGCTAAAACAAAGAACATGTTTGCTACCCAAGGTGGTACGTTTGAGGATGTATTTAAATCAGAAGAAACTTTAGCTTATGATAAACTAGCTTCCTTTGATTTTGATGCAGGACAAGCAAACTACGGCTACTCTAAGCAAGCAGGTGAAGTAGTTCGCCAATCTGGACAAGCATATGCACTAGGTCAAGCAGATCGTGCTATGACACTATCCGCAGCAGCAAACCAAGCAACTCAATTTAGAAACCAAGCTTCCGCTACACGGACTGCTGCTGCTGGCTCACTGTTGGGTTCTGTGTCCTCAGCATCTTCAATGGGCGCACAAGGTTACGCTGATGAGATATTCGGTTAAAGACTAAACTAAACAAATTTAAATAATGGCAATTCAATTATCAGCGAACACCCAACAACAGCAAAAAGCTCCTTTTGCTGCATTCGATAGTACATCCCGTTACAGAAGCGGTCTTTCTGGGGTAGCTGAAGGCTTGTCTAAAGTGGGTCAACTAGCCCAACAAGGGTCAAATATCTTTGCAAAGAAAGATCAACAAGCTCAAGAGCTTCTTGGTCAAGAAGCAGGGAACATGTATACTGATAAGTTGGATGAATGGCAGGTTGCCCGTAAAGCAGCACTAGACTCTCAAAACGTCGAAGCTATTGAAGCATCAGATAAAGCCTTTGTTGATTTAAATCCAAGTAACACAAATTGGAATAATTACTTGAATCCGACCGCAGGAGGTAAACTCAAAGACAAGTCTCTTGGGGCATTAAGTGCTGGATTTCAGACTAGCTGGGATAAGTTGGATAACCGAAGACAAGTTGATCAGAATCAAGCTGTTATTTTTAACCAATCTGTGACAGCTATAGAAAATACTGAAAAAGATGCTGTAGATATTATAATAAACTTTCCAAACGGACAAAATGCTGCACAGTTCCAAGCTTTTGCTGAAAAAAACAACTTCTCTAACTTTAAAGCACAGCACGAAGGGCTTACTACCCCAACATCAAAAGATGCATTTTTAAATAGTATGCGAGCATCGCATTTAATCATTGCAGAAAATCAAATAACCACAGCATCTACACCAGAAGAGTTGAAGTCTAGATATGATCAATTTACAGAATTTTTACAAGAAAACAAAGAATATAAATTTAATCCAGATGAAATACAAAAACTGGCTGGTGAGTTTACTAAACAATTAAAAGTTGTTTCAGATCCAACAGTTCAAAAAGAACTTAATAAAGGACGCGTTGACGATGTTTCTGATGTACTTAGTGGTGTTGGTACAACTGGAGATGGTGGTTCAATAGCATCAGAAGCGTTAAAATTATTTGAATTTGTAGATATATCTTTATTAGATCCTGACGAAGAAAAAAAGGTTGAATCTAAGAAAAATCTAGCACTTGCTTTTTTTCAAGGAAGTGAGGGAGAACCATCTATTGTTCAGAATACTGCATCACTACTTATTAAATCAACAGAAGAAAATAGGTTGTCTGATGAAAATATATTTAGCTTACTAGACGAAAACTCTGATTATACATTTTTATCTCCTGAGAGAAAAACCATTTCTGCTGCACTTAAGAACGCTGTTAATGAAGTAGAAGCTAAATTAGCACTTGGTGATTCTACTGCGTGGGCTAGATTATATCCAGAGTACAAAAAGTTGCTTAGTTCCGAAAAATCGCTCGCACAAGCAAAACATTACTATGATACTACAATTAGAAAACAAGTAACGGGTGCGGGTATGGATGCTGGCTTACAGGGTATTGGAGTTGGTAATAACATTGTTTGGCAAGAATTTTCAATACTTACACCAACTATTGATATGGATGCTGCTCCAGAGGAGATTACAAGTGGTCTTGTAAACAGTGTTACAAAGAATTTTAAAATAGGCGCACTATCGACAGTATCTGAAGCTTCTATGAGGAAGTTTAATAGTGGTGGATCATCGAATGATAGTTTAACTGCTTTGAGCACAGCTATGGTAGCAGAGCGTGTTAGTGGTGGAGAAGACTTACAAGCTGCTGCAAGTGATGTTGTTAATTTAATTACATCGTATGATAACCTTACAGAAGATCAAAAAGCTGATGTAGACTTACGATATAAGGCTACTATGGTAAACTTAGATGACCCAGAAGCATCTTCACAAAATATTTTAGAACTACCACAATTAATAGAGTTTGCTATTGAAGGTGCTACTGGCTCACAAGTTGCCGAATCACTACAGTTGCTTCTTAGGGGGGTTTTAACTAGTTCAAAGGGGGGAAAATCATCAGGACAACAACTACTTATTGCAAAACAAGTAGAAGCCAAAAATATTATACCTGTTTTTGGTATAGTTCGAAAAACGGCAGATGGTTCGCCTGTGCAAATGAGTGCTGCGCTTTACAACACATTTGTTGATCCAAATGAAGAATCAAGTTGGACTGGAATGTGGTCAAAAGTTGAATCTGGATTTGATTTAATAATGGGGAATCAGCCACAGATAAAAGCTAAGACTGTTGTAAAAGGACTTCAAAACGCTGTATTAATTTCCATAGCAAAAAATGGAACGTTCAATGAAGCTGCCGTATCTAAAGCTTTTGCAAACTATAGCATCGCACCTTTTGAAAATCTTTTTGACAGCCAAGCTGATAAAGCTGCGAGAGGGGAAGACACATCAATAAAGCCAGCTTACGGTTTTGCTCGATCTTTTTCTGATGGTGCTGATAACTCTGGAATACCTATAGATATCTCACCTGAAGAATATGCAATTGCTTTAGCAAGAGGATTAGGTACAAATGAGTATAACCCAGATAAGGGATTTATAGGTACAGGGTTGTTTTCGGGAGATGGGCAAGCAATTAGCCGTATTAGAAAGACTAGTAGAAAAATAGTAGACCCAGCAACAAACAAATTAGTAGAAGTAGCTGGATACACTGTTGAACTATTTAATCCAACACAAGACAAATATGAGCCTTGGGGAGATGAAAATGGTAGCCCTGTATTTGTTAAAGAATCTGTTGTAATGAACCACCTTTCTGAATATACTCAAGGTCCAGCCGCTTTTGAGCTTTACCCAGCTCTTGCTCTTAGTAGTTCTTCAGCCCAAACTAAGATGATGGCAGATATTGTATTTGAAGAAGAACCTGAAAATAAATAAATGAATCTTTCCCCTAAAGACCCAAACACTCTTGTTAGAGCAAGATCCTTTAAAGAAATTTCTGGTGGTGAGTATAGCTCCACTGATTATGGATTAGGTAAAGGTACGTTAGCAACATCCTTAGCAACTATGGATCGTAATTTTATTACCCTAATTGCGGATTCTACTAAAAAACGGTATGAAACCAGCCAGATGGAGGATGGAAAATATCTACCTGTTACACAAGAACAGTATGATAAATCTCCTGCTGCAACTCTCGGTCTTAAATTTAGGGCTAATGAAAGCCCAATTACATTTGAACGACGGGTTCAAAAAAAAGCAAAATTTGATTATTACAATGAAATAACACAAGGGCAAAACAGAGCCGTTACTAACCTAATTACTGGTGTTGCTACTGGCATGGTCACTGACCCCACTAATTGGCTTGGTTTTGGTGTCGGTGCTGGTGTAAAAAAAGGAGCTATGTACGCAGCAGCAGGTAAAGGTGCGGCTGCGTCTTATCACACAGCTAAAGGCACGTTTAAAAATATCTTAGGATACAGTGCTGCAACAGAAGTCCCATATGCAATGATGCAAATCGATCAGGGGATTGAAGACTATACTTGGGATCAGGTAACAACTACTGTGGGGATGACTGGTATATTTGCTGGAACAATCGCAGCAGGAAGTGCTATTAGGGCTAATAAAACAGCCTCGGTAGTTAGAAAAGCAGAAGGAGACTATGCTACATTTAGCAATATAATGGATGGGACTGAAAGCCCAATAGAATCTGGATTTAATCATGCATACGAAAACGGAAGAAAAGCTCTAAAGAAGTTTATTAACTCAAGCACACGGTTAACAGATATTGCAGAAGGGCGTGTACCCAGTAAAGATATAACAGTACAAGACTTTATGGATATGTCTGCTGTTACACACATGCATGAGTCGCACCTTGTAACGACAGGGTTGAATGCAAAACTTTCAGCATCTTATCTTGCAAAAGCAAAAGAGAATAAAGAAGGCATTGTAGTTACTAACAGAGAGTTTAAACTTGCTAGTAAGAGAATTACAGACGCTGTTTTAAAAGGAAAAACAGATAACCTTACTGAAGCAGATATTACGTTCTTAAAAGAAAATAACATTGAAATTAGAGAAGCAGGTAACACTGCTACAGTTAGTGCAAGTAATATAATTACAAAAGATAAGGGTTTAACAACTAATTCCGAAATAGGTGCAACAGTTACTTTGTACGAGGCATCACTTAACGCTCGAAAACTTGAGGAGAAATTACTGGAAGCTCGAAAAACTAATGATCCAGCTAAAATAGCTAAGGCTGAAAAAGAAGTTGAAGCTGCTGCTAAAGTAGTTGAAGATTTTATTGGTGAGACATTTTTTGAAACGGTTCAGCAAGCAAGTAAAATTGTAAATGAAATAATGTTTGGTGTTGATGATGCAATTCCAGTAACTATTTCAAAACAACCTGTAGGTAAAAAGTTAAACGTCACAGAAAACACACCTAAAGGAGCTAGTGGTTTAGCTGCTGGATGGAGTGTTTCTAATGAGCTAATGAATTACATTGCTCAACCCCACATTATATTTTCTGAGGTATTTGATGCTAAGTTAAAAGAGCGGGTTCCAGTTGATTCTCAAATCCCATTTAATGAAGGAGTGTTTACAAAAGTAATGTCAACTTTGTTTCATGAGTCTTGGCACACCCTAAAAAAACACGATAACGATTCATATAAGAAGCTACTTAATCTTGCTAGTCAGCCATCTGTTAAAGATGCAATGTTGGCAACGATCAAGCAGCGAGGATATAAAGATGCTAAAGGTTTTGATTCGTTCATGGTTGAGTCTCCTAGTCATCTACTTGAATTTGCTCTCACACGACCAGAGTTTTGGAGTGCAATTAAAAATGATGAGCCAGCTTTATATGCTAAGTATAGTAAAACAATTGAAGAGCTACTTAAATATGCGGCTAGGCTTTTAAAACAAGAAGGCTACGACAATCTATTTTCTGGTATAAAAAACCCAGAAGAGGTAGCTATTCAAGTTGGTTCTGTAATTAATGAGTTGCGGAAAAAATCTAGTGTACAAGGGCAAATAAATAAAGTTTATGGTGGTGAATCAGTATTTATTGAACCAGCAGCCAATCAACCAAAGCAAATCTTTCAAAAAGCTGCTTACGAGAATCCAAACTTGAAGTCTCGTGCTGCGGAGCAGGACAAGTACATGGCAGACCCTGCTAAGTACCTAGAAGACACTATCAACAACTTGCTGGGTGATGACTCCATTCTTCCTTTGCTTGGTCGAGAAAACCTTGCTGGGTTGACTAGGGATGAAATAAACATCTACATTGCAAATACTCGCAAAAAGCTAGATGACATGGGATACAACTACCTATCTGGATACGTAGAGACTATTACTCAAAATCTTTTGGGAATGGAGAAACGACGTACAAAGGTAGTTAAGATTCTTAAGTCGGCATCGGAGCAAGAAGATATTGTGGCTCGACTAGCTGACTTGAAGAAAGCTGGAGCACCACTAGAGCTGACTCAGCGGATTGGATTTATCCTCCTAGACGAGACACTGGGTAAGGGGGAAAAGATGGGGCGTGTAAATAAGTATATGCACGAAGAAAACCTAGCCATGATCCTTAGATTTGTGCATGACGGAGCTATCTCTGATAAACTTAATTTAATTATTAAGAGTAAGAAAACTCCAGCACAAAAACTAGCTCAACTAAAAACAGTGCTAGACGGTAGTTTGCGTAAAGATGTTGATCGGGATACATCCATCCAAAGAAAGATCGACGCACAGACTATTAAAGATCAGTCTCCTATAATTGAGTTCTTAGTAAACAACGATTTGTTGGAAGTATTTCTTGGAGAAGATCCAAGTAGTTATATGTCATCCTACCGAGATGCTGCTTTGAAGAATCCAAAGATTGCTGAAATTTATGGGCGGAATCTAAAAGAAGCGTCTTTGCAGATGCACCTTGATTTAATGGAAGCAATCTCAACAGGAGAGATTCCAAAAAGGCTTGAAGGTCTTGAGTACTTTGAAAAGCTGGTGGACATCATCAAAACAGTTAATCGTGGTCAGATGGCTGAGATTAACCACTTGGGTGTTAACATTCGGGATAGCAAAAACTTTAGTGGATACAGTATGAAGTATGACCGCAATGTCATAGCTGCTATGTCTGAAGCAGAGTTTGTATCTTACATGTTAAAGGTACTTGACGTAGATTCAACAACTCGCTTGCACGGCGGTGTTATGCAGGGAAAATCTGGTGGAAAGAAGGCAAAAGATATTAAAGCTACGCCAGAGCCTTTTGTTAAGTTTGAAATTAATGAATTTCTTGTGCGTATGTACAATGAAATTAAATCTGGTAAATTTGAAGATCTAGGTGATGGTGAAACATCGGCAGTTGGTTCAATGCGTAAGACAGCAAAGCTTGCTTACAAGGAGCAGTTTAAAACAGAAGCATTAATCAAACTAGGTAACTACGATAACCTTGGGCGTTTGTTGTTAGGACAAATCCGTGGGCGGTCTGAGAGAATTGCTTTGGTTAAGAATCTAGGTCACGACCCATATAACATGGTTATGGGTACTGCCAGAGAAGCTGGGCTTACTAATCAAAAAGGATTTAATATTTTAGACGCTACAGCAAAGCAGGTTACTGGTATGCTAGATAATCCTGTAGATGTTAATATAGCAAACACAGGACAAAACCTTCGAAAAAGTTCAAATGTGTTGTTCTTGGGTGGTTCTGGTATATCTACGCTAAGTGATATACCAATGATACTTGCAACACTTCAGTATATTAATGGAGACGTAAACTTTAGAAACTTTATTGCCTCGTACAAGGAAGCTATTACCACACAGTTTTTTGGTAAAAACAAAGACATGGCTGCGTGGTATCGCTCTCAAGGGGCTAGTTTTGATTTGCTTACACGCCAAATGGCTCAACGTACTGTTTCTGGTGAGTCTGTTTCTGGTGGTTGGTTGGGTAAGGCTAATGACATTATGTTTGAACTTAATGGTTTGAACAGAGCAACAGCTGCGCACCAGCAAGTTTTTATTGACCTAATTACAAATAGCATGGGCGAACAGTTTCGTGCTAAGAAGCTTACTGAAACATTAAAAGCGAGAATGATGGAGTTTGGGTTTACTGAAAAAGAGTTGATGGCTCTAAGTAAGTACGTTGTAAAAACAGCCGATGGAAAGTATCGTCTGGGTTCATCCAATATTCCCAATGCAAAACTTCAACAAAAGGTCAGTGGATTCCTAGTTTCTTATATGAAAGAAGCAGTTTTAGAACCAGATGCTGGAGCACAGGCTATTTCTAGACTTGGACTACAAGCTGGTGAAATTGACGGTGAAGTAGCTCGTAGTGCCTTACAGTACACTAGTTTTCCTCTTGGGATGTCTCGTGTGGTATATCGTAGATTTATGCATGGTTACAAGGGTGAGCAAGCTCACAATGCATTTAAGATGGCTCACCTAGCAACTTACATTGGAACAGCCCTAGCTTTTGGATATATGGCGACTGTACTTAAGGATCTGTCAAAAGGTAAAGAACCAATTGATCCACTGGAAATGACAGAATTTGACCTTTCTCGGATTATTCGCCAGTCTGGTGTCCTTGGTATTGCTGAGATGGGGTTGAATGTTGCTCAGTTTGGTCCTGAATCAGTGCTGTCTCCAGTAGGTGGAACCGTGGTTGATGTTGCAAAGGGTGACTTTAAGAAGGCAGCTAAGCCTCTTACTGGGGAACAATACCCCATAGTCGGTCCTGTAATGACCAAGGCAATTGCTTTTGTTATGGGAGAAACCACTCAAAATATACAAACAGACCTTTCTGGTCGTGCTGAGGCTGCTGCAAATGAAAAGAGGTAGCAAATCCTTGACAATGAATGACCTAAACTATAAATATACACTATAATTACTACTTAATAATATGCCTGACTTTACCGTATCTTCCGATCTCGATGCTCTTCTTATAAAGCAAACCCTTGCAGAGGCTAAAACGTATCTAGGAGTTACGGCAAATGAGACAGCTATTACTACTGAAACAACTCGTGCAACTGCTGCTGAGGGACAATTAGATACAGCTTTAAGTGCTGAAATAACTCGGGCAGGTGATGCTGAGCAAACAAATGCTACAGATATTGCAACGAATGTTACAGATATTGCAACGAATG
>TARA_R110002050_G_scaffold263571_1_pt1 | contig 10675 bp, 13 predicted proteins | sample TARA_R110002050 | Tara Oceans TARA_R110002050 (sample SAMEA4396988) | marine metagenome | biome: Polar Biome; feature: [DCM] deep chlorophyll maximum layer (ENVO:01000326); material: water (ENVO:00002006), including particulate matter (ENVO:01000060) such as... | depth 25 m
CAATCGGGGTGACCAATAAAAAACAATAAATATAAACACATGAAAAGAACTAGTGTTTCTAATTTAGCTTTTCCTGATGCACTTGTCATCAATTATGAACCTTTAATTAGTGGGTTAACTTTACCCGATGAAAAAGATAGACATGTACTTGCAGCTGCAATTAAAACAAACGCAAATGTAATTGTCTCTAATAATCTAAAAGATTTCCCAAAAGACTATTTAGGATCTTTCGGTTTGGTAGCAAAATCTGCTGATGATTTTATCGCTGATATAATAGATTTAAATACGATAAGGCAATAGAAGCTTTTAAAAAATTAGTTTTAAATAGAAGAAATCCAGATTTAGATGAATACGAAGTTTTAGACAATTTGAGAAAAAATGGTTTAAATGATTCTGCTAATTATTTGCATTCGCTGATTTAGGAAATTAATGCCAACGTGCTTGTGTATGGTTTGCGTGGTTAAGCACATAATTTAGTAAACTATCACCAGCCAGAGAAAATTCCGAAGGAATTTTCCGAGTAGACTTGTGCCAAGCAATTAATTATACACGTTGGCAATAGTTATTTTTTATTTAATCCTTTTATTTTTTGCTCTATAAATAATTGTTCAAAATCCTCTAATTTCAAGTTTTTAACATATTCCACATTCTTTTTCTTAACTCCACCAAAAAAGCCTGAAGCATCAGTAACAAAAAATAGTATGCTGTCAAGTTGAACTTTTGTTTTATTATTTTCAAGATCCGAAATTATAGTTGAGACAATTATTCTCGACCTCTTTTCAGTTATTTCAATTACTGTTTGATATTTTTGGTCGTTATTGCTTTGATAAGATTTGAACATTTTTCTTAATAACGAATCTTTCGGAATTTCAAATTGAACTTCGTAACTGGATTTTAGATTTAGTTCGCCTCTTTCTTTTGGTAGAGTAGTCGCAATAAATACAAATGAACAAACTCCGATAATAATAGGTTTTGGAAGGAAATTTATTTTTTTAATTCCAATTGTGTTTTTTGTTCTATATCGATATGAAAGTGGTAAAATTAAAAGTGCCATTAAATCCGAATAATCCACAACACGATTTATTCCAATTCCGATACCATTCAGAAAGTCAATAGCAAATTGAGAAGAACTGCTTTTCCAACAAATGAATAAAATTCCCGTCAGAATGTAAATCGGTTTGACTTTACTTTTGAACAATAAACTCACAAAATATGGAAAGGCAAAAAGTCCGACGAAATCAGATAGTTTTCCAGTCAGGTAATTATGAAAATGATATTTTAAATAAAAGTCGTTTAAAAGTAGTAAAACGACTGAAATCAAAAACAATTTTCCGTAAATCAGATTTTTTGATTGTGATTGGTTCATAATCTCGACTAACGTCAAATTTAGTTAATGAAAATCAAGGTATTGAAAAATCGAGATCTTCAGGTTTGATATCAAATTTATTGATTTGTTTTTTGATTCTGTTAACAAGTCCAAGTTTTCTTTTTTGGTCAAGGAACAAATATTCTGTTGGGGGTTGATAAGGTTGTTTTTTTGTAACCATATTCCAAATTATTACGGCAAGTTTTCTGGCTGTTGCACTTATTGCAACTTGTCTTCCTTTTTTGAAAGCTATTTTCCTAAAGAAGTTTGACAAATGGGTGTCTTTTAAATTTCCAATGGCATTTGCGGCTTGTCTGAGTGCTGTTTTCATTCGATTACTTCCTTTAGGAGTGCGATGACTTAAAACTTTACCTCCAGATATTTTGTTATTAGGAGCAAGTCTCATCCATGAAGTGAAATGTTTGGCAGTAGGGAACTCAAAAAATCCTTCAGGTCCTATTTCGCTAATTATTAATCAACAAATCATAGATAAATTCCTCTTTTGAGAACTTGTCTAATAGGTTTTGAACGTTAGTTTTTATTTCGGTTGATTTCATCTGTCTTTTTTATTCTTTTTAAAGGTCATATGGAACATAAATGTTTCATTAGAGTTCTAATTTCTTTAAATGACGCATTACTTCACGTAAAACAGTTTCAAAGTCTGGTAAATCTTGTATTTGGTCTGTCATAGATTTTTCCCAACGCCCTTTGTATTGTGGTAATCTTTGTTCTAGTTTGGCGTGAAACTCTGTTGGGTCAATGTCTTTACTTTCACATTTCTGTCTAAATTCTGCGATGTAAAAATCAATATCCATATTGTGTATTTCCAATAAATACCAAATGTCATAAAAATCACGAGCTTGCATTCTTTGCATTATAGAGCGTAGTTTTTCAACCAATACTTCTTCTAATGAATAGCAGAGTAGTTGGTGTTCTTCTTGGTCGGTATAGTCAATGAATGCATTAATTAAAACAGGTTCAAAAACTAATTTTTCACTTCTAGAAATATCAACTTTCACTTTTTTGTTTACGCCCAAACCACCAAGGGGACCAACATAGCTGATATAAAAATTAATTCCGCCATCTTGATGTTCGAGCCTGTCCCGATGGCTTTCGGGATCAATAATTTCAAGCGGAATATTTGCTTCTTCTTTTATATATTCAAAGACTTCTGTAAACCATTCAAAAATTTGCTCATTGGTTATAGTATCATCCAATAACGTAAAATCAAGGTCTTCTGAAAATCGGTAATCCTTAAAATAGACTTTCTTTAAAACGGTTCCACCTTTAAAAACTATAGTTTTTGAAAGTGTAGAATGTTTTGCTATTCCTTGAAGAATCCAAGAAAGTATATAATCCTTTTCAATTTGTTGGTCTCGAACACCAACATCACGAGCTTTGTTTTGTAGTTCTCCTGGTTTTATCACGTGTAAATGGCAGATATAATGGTTTCTGTTTCTAAATTTTGTTGAATACTCCAACGACTTATCATTTTACCAGATTTTGGTAATTCGGTATCTAAAAGCACGTAAGACGCTGTTTTTAGTTTGTTTAGGTTAGGGATAATATTTGTTTCTATTTCCAATATTTCCAATAAAAAACCCAAACGTTTGATAACTGCTTGCGATTTGAAGCGTTCAGCATATTCAAGAAGTTTCTCGAACTTAATTTTATCTTTTGAAGTGTAAATTGCTCTTGCTATTTCAACAATTCCACCTGCATAATCAGGTTTGAATAAACAGTCAATAAATGTTTTTTCTAAATCTGAACAAAGCACTTTGTGAAAGCTATCAATCCATATTTTTTTAGCACCAAAAAAATGGTTTTTGTTATGGTAAATGAATTGAAAATCAACATTCTTTATTGTAATTATTGATGGTCGAATTTGCTTTTGTACAACAATTTGTTCTTTTAAGGATGGTTGCGTAATTAAATTATGAATTTGTAATGCAGAGTAATAACCTATATAATGGTTTTCTCCTTTTGTAAGATGTCCTGCAACGATATGCCAATCAGGCATAAAAGATTCCGCATCTTTTTCATAAGGAATGATATAGTACAATCCTTTTTTTAAACGCATCAAGAGTCCTCTTTTTACCATATCGCTCAATAATTCCTTTAAGGCATTATTGCTAGAATCTGGTAAAGCGTCTATTGCTTCTGCATAAGCAAAACAATCTTGGTCTAACTTATTAAAGTAAGTCAGAATATTATTTGATTGTGTTGATATGTTTTTTGTTCTCATAGTTTATGCGTCAGTTTAAAACTGACTACAATGATACAAATAATTGTTCATATAATTTACTTTTTAATGTAGTTAAGTCAGCTCACTACTGACTAAACGGATATGAAACATAATTTGTCGGATTTGGTAGTGTTGGGAAAAGGCAAGCTCTTTTTATTTTTTGAGGCACGAAAAAATGAAATGTGCTTAACTGTGCGGTTGGCGATTCAGCACGAAAATTTACTGTTTTGCACGATATTCCGCATTACTTACAACGTGTTATATAGTAACTTTTATTGTCGATATCCCGTAAATAAGTCAGGATATAGTAAGTTTTTGTTACTGTTATCCTGTAAAGATAATTTTTTATGACAAGAAAGAGCACAAAAAAAAGATTCCCATTTTATTCATTGGTTTATATTTTGAATTTTTGAATTCATGAATCTACGATTTCATGAAACTTATATAAAATGAAAAAGGTGAACAGATGTTCACCTTTTTGCCCCAAATCTACCATAAACTTAACCTACTTATGTTATGGTGGTTCAAATATATATTGATGAAACAGTTTACTAAAATATTTTAGTTAAACGGCTTATATATTGGCTTAAAAGGAATTGTGTTACATATCTTGAAAAAAAGAATTTTGAGTTGGAGAAATTAAAAATCAGAAATATAATTCCATAAAAAAAGGCGAACAGATGTTCACCTTTTTTTGCCCCAAATCTACCATGAACTTAACCTACTTATGTTATGGTGATACCAATTTATATTGATTTTGTGTAACCTGACTATTTTTTAGATGAATAGCGTATTTATAAGATGAAATACATAATTTATAGGTTAATCGTTAAAAATTAACAAATTCATAATTAATAGGCACGTTCTTTATTGCCCTCATAAAAGTTAATAAACGCACGGTTTACAACTCTATTTCCACCCACCGTAGGATAGTTTCCTGTAAAATACCAATCGCCTAAATGATCTGGACAGGCTTTATGTAGGTTCTCAACAGGTTGGAAAATTATTTTCACTTCCGCAGTAATACTTTCATCACTTAGTAGTTCTGATATTTTATCTGATATGTCTTTGTCAGTAAACGAGTCGTAAATCTCTTTAACAAAATTCTGAACATATTTATCGGCCAACTCGGTTTGCTCAATACACTTCTTATATACATCTTCAACAATACCATATTTACCGTGTTCTTTTAATAAGGCTAAAGCAGCTCTAAAGGCTACCAAGCTTTCAAGGTTAGCCATATCAATACCGTAACAATCTGGATAACGTATTTGTGGTGCAGAAGATACCACGACTATTTTTTTTGGGTTTAAACGATCGAGCATTTTTAAAATACTCATTTTTAAAGTCGTACCCCGCACAATACTATCATCTATAATAACCAAGTTATCAGTTGGTTTTACTACGCCGTAAGTAATATCATAAACGTGAGCAACCAAATCATCCCTACTACTATCCTCCGTAATAAAGGTTCTAAGTTTTACGTCTTTAATTGCAATTTTTTCAACCCGTATTCTTTCAGATAAAATGTCTGTTACTTTTTCAGCTGAAATATTGCGTTTTCCTTTTAAAAGGGTATTTGTTTTAGTTTTATTTAATTCAGCTTCAGCAGTTTCAACCATACCAAAAAAAGAAGTTTCTGCTGTATTAGGAATATATGAAAACACCGTATTTTTGGTGTCATTATCAATGGCTTCCAATACTTTAGGCATTAATAATTTACCTAGCATTTTACGTTCTTGATAAATTTCGGCATCACTACCTCGTGAAAAATAAATACGCTCAAACGAACATGATTTCCTTTCTAAAGGTTCCAAAATTTTCTTTATTGATACACTTCCAGAATTTTTAGTAATGATTGCGTGACCAGGATCTAACTCTTTTACGTCCTCAAATTTCACATTAAAAACAGTTTGAATTACGGGGCGCTCTGATGCAACAACAACAATTTCATCGTCTTTATAATAATAGGCGGGTCTTATGCCTGCTGGGTCTCTTAAAACAAATGCATCACCATGACCAATAAGTCCTGCCATAGCGTAACCACCATCCCAGTTTTTAGCGGCACGTCGCAAAATTTTAGCGACGTTTAAACGTTCGGCAATAAGCGGTGATGCTTGTTGCTTGTTATAACCTTCCTTTTTTAAGTTTTTATAAATTTTGCTAACGGCATCATCTAAAAAGTGACCAATTTTTTCCATTATGGTTATGGTATCGGTATACTCTTTAGGGTGTTGCCCAAGCTCAATTAAATTAGAAAAAAGTTCTTTAACATTAGTCATGTTGAAGTTTCCTGCCATTATTAGGTTTCTGTGCATCCAGTTATTCTGTCTTAAAAACGGATGGACACTTTCTACACTATTTTTTCCGAAAGTACCATAACGAACATGTCCCAATAACACCTCGCCTATGTAAGGAATATGTTTTTTTTGTGCGGCTACATCCTCCATATATTCCGGATGCGCTTTAAACTCATTATTAACACGTTCGTTAATTTGTGCAAAAATATCTTGAATGGGTTGTTGTGCTACCGAACGCACTCTGCTTATGTAACGCTCACCAGGTTTAGTGTCTAATTTTATACTAGCAAAACCAGCCCCATCTTGTCCACGGTTATGCTGTTTTTCCATCATGAGGTACATTTTATTTACACCATAAAATGCACTACCGTATTTTTCTTTATAGAATTCAAGAGGTTTTAACAGCCTTATCATGGCTATTCCACATTCGTGTTTTAATGCATCACTCATTTGTAAAAAGTTTCGCTTTAGCGGAAATGATAAATTAATATTTAAATAAAAAACGCACTCTTAAAGTGCGTTTTGTTGTGTTAATTCTATTTCAAATTGTGTTAATTGCTTAAACTGTAAAAGGCGTTTCTGCACTTCGGCATTTGTTAGATTCAGCATGCGTTCAGTTCCAAATTTCTCTACACAAAACGATGCCAGTGTAGAACCATAAATTACAGCATTCTTCATATTTTCAAAAGAGGTGTCTCCTGTTTTTGCTATATACCCTGCAAAACCTCCTGCAAATGTATCGCCTGCGCCAGTAGGATCAAAAACTTCTTCTAAAGGTAATGCAGGTGCATAAAACACATTTTCATCATGAAACAATAATGCGCCATGTTCGCCTTTTTTAATCACTACATATTTTGGGCCCATTTCATGAATTTTTCTTGCAGCAACAACTAGAGAGTATTCTCCAGTAAGTTGTCTAGCTTCCTCATCATTTATGGTGATAACATCTATGCGCTTAATAACGCTTAGTAAATCATCTAAAGCGCAGTCCATCCAAAAATTCATCGTATCTAAAACTACTAATTTTGGTTTTGCTGTCATTTGATCTAACACACTTGCTTGAACTAACGGGTGTAAGTTGCCCAACATAACAACATCGGCATCTTTATAATTTTCAGGAACAACTGGGTTAAAATCGGCAAGTGTATTTAATTCTGTTACCAAAGTATCCCTAGAATTCATATCGTTATGGTAACGACCGCTCCAGAAAAAAGTTTTGCCGTTTTTAACAATTTCTATACCTGAAACATCAATGTTTTTATTGGATAACAAGTCTAAATACGCTTGAGGAAAATCGCCACCGACAATAGAAATTGCAGCAGCATCCACATTAAAATGCGATGCTGCAAGACCAATAAAAGTTGCAGCTCCACCTAGTATTTTATCGGTTTTACCGAAAGGGGTTTCAATTGCATCGAAGGCTACCGTACCAACTATAACTAATTTACTCATAAAAGGGAGTGATAATTTTCCGCAAAGATACGTCTTTTAGTTACTAAGGCAAGAATCTTTTTTATGAACATAGCCTCATTGTTCAGAATTAAAATGTCTTAAAAAAGCATTTGGATTGTTCAAAAATGATTTAGTTACTGAGTAATGGTCAGTATTTTCAAGGATTGTTTGTTCCATGCTTTCTGAAGTAATCTCATAAATAGCCGCGTTAGGATAGGCCAATAGCATGGGCGAATGTGTTGCAATGATAAATTGTGAGTTATGCTGCTGTAAATGGTTGTTTAAAAAGTAAATAAGTGTTAATTGTTTTGCAGGAGATAATGCCGCTTCGGGTTCATCTAAAAGATAAATGCCTCGCGTATTTATCATTTCGTTCATAATATGAAGATAGGCTTCACCATGAGAGAATGCATCGAGTTCTTGACCATAATTTTGTCGCATTTTTCGTAATTGATAATTAGCACTGTTTTTCATTTCTTCAATAATATGATTAGGAACATCATTTTCGAAATCTCCCATTTGGTTTTCAATGGTTGTACCAACACGATGAACGCTGTTAAGGTAATCTCCAAAATCTTCAGCCCTAAAAAAGAAACCGACTGAACGTTCTATCTGCCATGTTAATTCTAAGTGAGGTAATAATGTTTTAGCTGCATCAAAACTGTTTTTAGAATAGCCAGAACCATCCATGTGAGGTAATTGCAAACGGCAAGCAATAGCCTCTAGAAGTGTGGATTTACCTGTGCCATTTTCGCCAACAAAAAAGGTGATTTTGCTAGAAACATCTAAATTTTTGGCATGTTTTATAGCAGGAATATCGTACGGAAATGGATGTGTACGATTGGTATTGATGTTTATAGCTTTGAGGTATGGCAATTTTACATGTTTATTTTACGATAAATATACGTATATTTATCGTAAAATATCACGAAATGAAAATAAATAAAAAACGAAAAGAAGTGGTTTTGGACGAGCATACCATTACCATTCTTAAAGAAAAAGCAGAGCAACAAGGTCGAAATTTAAAGAACTATATGGAATTTGTGCTTCAAGAAAATGCTTACGCTTTTGAACCATCTGAAGAATATAAGTTGATGATGGACAAGATGATAGAAAACCATAAAAAAGGAACTACTAATTATACATCTTGGGAAACGATAAAAAAGGATCTGTTAAAGTAATAGAATGGTTTTTAAAATTAAATTCAGCGATGAAGCTCGTTTAGATTTACATGAAGCTAGAGATTATTACTCGACAATATCAGATAACCTTTTAATAAAACTTGATAATTCTATAATTGAAAGCGTTGAGAGATTAGAAAAAAATCCTGAAAATTTTCAAAAACGATATCGTGATTTAAAAATTATATTTACAAAGATATTCCCTTACGGTATCCATTATTTAGTTTTGAACGAAACCGTTTATATTCAAAGGATTCTGCATCAAAAGCAATTTTACGAATAGATTATTTCCTCCCAAAATCAGCTGGAATTTCACCCCAGGCCTTGGTTTCCCATTTAACAATAACTGTATTGTAAGTATTGTTTTTTAACCAATCAATAGCTCTGTCAACCAATTCAAAAAGTTTTTTGTTTTTGTCGTTTCGCTCTAGTTTGGTATTACAGTTTTTCTTTTTAACCCAACTCATCGCCGTTTTAGAATCTGTGTAAAGAATCCGATTACTATTGTTTTTTTTCAGAAGTGCTAAACCATGCACAATAGCTAAAAACTCTCCAATATTATTAGTGCCTTCTTCAAACGGCCCCTGGATAAAGAGTTGTTTTTTAGTTTTTGTATCTACACCACGATATTCCATTTTTCCAGGGTTTCCACTTGAAGCCGCATCAACCGAAATAGAGTTGTAATTAGGTTGCCCAATTTTTTTAAGTTGTTCTGGCAATAATTCACTTTTAAAATCTTTGTTTTTTCCAATGTAATCGAAGTAATTTCCTTTTAAAGCTGCTTTTGCTGCTTCAAAAGTTTCAAAAGATTTGTATTGAGCGCCATCATAGTTTTTTATTTGGGCTTTACAATCATCCCACGATTCAAAAACCCCAGCGTGATGACCTTTCCAAACGGTGTAATATTTCTTTTTCTTTTTTTTTGACACGGATTTCACGGATTTTTCACAGATTAAATAAGACGATTTTGGTTTCCCTTCTCCTTTGGGGAGGGGATTAAGGGGTGGGGCTTAGAAGCTTTTCAACCACCTTCGGAAAATGCGCCATTTCCAATTCATGAATTTTAGCGGCAACAGCTTCAGATGAATCATTTTTGTTTACTTCACATTTCGCCTGAAAAATAATAGCGCCTTCATCATAACGTTCATTCACATAATGTATGGTGATGCCGGTTTCGGTTTCATTATTTTCTATAACAGCTTTATGAACATGCATCCCATACATACCTTTACCTCCATACTTTGGTAATAAAGCAGGATGCACATTAATCACTTTATTTGGAAATTCATTTAAAATATGTTCAGGGAATTTCCATAAAAAGCCTGCTAAAACAATTAAATCTGGTTTAGATGATTTAAGTATATTAAGCACATCATCTGTTTCGGTAAATGCTATGCTATTGAAAGAAAGCGCACTGACTTTAAGGTTTTTAGCACGTTCTAAAACCTTGGCATGCGGATTGTTAGTCAGTACTTGAATAACAGACGCATTATCGCTGTTGTGAAAAAAGGTAATTAAATTTTCAGCATTAGTACCACTTCCGGACGCAAAAATCACAATACGTTTCATCTGTTGGTTTATATTTTTAAATTAATGTCAGATGTAATTCGTAAATCGAATTCAAAGAATGTTCAGCAAAATTATCAAGCTCATTTCATACACAGACTATCAATGTCAATATTATTCAAACAAAAAAAAGAATAATTATTAACAATTAGAAGGTAAAATCTAAATACTTAAAAGTAATTTTAGTAAATTACGAACACATTTTTATAGTAAAGGTGTGTTTTAAAAATAAAGTTTTTTATTTTTGCCAACTAAATTTAAATTAAAAATCAAAAAATTATGTCAGACATTGCATCAAGAGTAAAAGCGATTATCGTTGATAAATTAGGAGTAGATGAAAACGAAGTTGTTACTGAAGCTAGCTTCACAAACGATTTAGGAGCAGACTCTTTAGACACTGTAGAATTGATAATGGAATTCGAAAAAGAATTCGATATTCAAATCCCAGATGATCAAGCTGAAAATATTGCAACAGTTGGTCAAGCTATATCATATATAGAAGCAGCAAAATAAGCAAAACACTTTATGGAATTAAAGCGAGTTGTAGTCACAGGATTAGGGGCTT
>TARA_R110002050_G_scaffold241894_1_pt1 | contig 10659 bp, 4 predicted proteins | sample TARA_R110002050 | Tara Oceans TARA_R110002050 (sample SAMEA4396988) | marine metagenome | biome: Polar Biome; feature: [DCM] deep chlorophyll maximum layer (ENVO:01000326); material: water (ENVO:00002006), including particulate matter (ENVO:01000060) such as... | depth 25 m
CTTAAGAGACAGACAAGAACCAGACAGGTCTAACGAAGTTGATGAAACTGATATAAGTGAATTACTTGATCGCAAGCTAGCTCCGTTTCAATCTTACGAAGCTGTAACAAGCGGTCACACGTTCCCAACTACTGTTGATGTTAGTGGCGCTGACTATGACGTGTTCCAAACAGGTATGGTTTTGCTTGGTGATGAACCTTGCCAAAAGGTATCTATGCACGACGCGCAGCGGCTTAAGAAGTCTATAAGACACATGGCTACTACCGCCGGTCAAGCACCGTTTTACACAAACAACAGAGTTAGCATGCGTGACATAGTGGTGTATGCTGGTAACGTAGCTGAAGAGACAACTAACGTTACAGTTGAATGTTTTAGAGTGCCTAGAGCTGTTAACTGGACGTATGTGGTCGTTAACGATAAAGCTCTCTATAATGCTAGTGACACATCAGGCCAAGACTTTGAACTTCACAAATCTGAAGTCGACACAGTGGTAACAAAAGTCTTAGAGCTAGCTGGTATCGTAATGAATAAACCTGGATTAGTGCAGTTAAGCAACCAGGCTTTAGCAGCTGAACAACAACTTCAAAATTCATAATTAGATGGGTATAATAAGACAAAATCCTGATGAATACTATAATACCGGAGACTCCTCGGGTGTTGACGAGGCTTGGGGTTATTATAGGTACATACCTCTTACAGAGATTATAGATTCTTTTGCGGCTGCTTACGTAGGTAAAGGTAAAATATGTGATGGTGTTTTACTTAGTGACATTACATACCACGCTATAAGGGGTTTGCAAGAGCTGAGTTATGACACGTTTAGATCAACTAAAGATCTTGAATTTACAGTGCCCTCAACTTTAGTAGCTGTTATGCCACTGGACTATGTTAACTATGTTAAGGTTTCTTGGAGTGACACAAACGGTATAGATAGAATTATATACCCAACTGGTAAAACATCTAACCCATTTAACGTTAACGAGGCCATAGCTGCTGATGGTTCTTTTGAAACTAACAATTCAGGTACAGATAACGATAACCACCCATTAGGCTTAACGAGAGCTGCGGCTGTTGACGGTGTATCGCAGTCGGACACTTGGGTTAACTACAAGGGTAACACAGCTTCGGATATAGGTTCTACGGACTCAGATCAATTTGACGACATCTATGGTGATATTACAGGTGAAAGATATGGTATAGACCCTCAGTACGCACAGGCAAATGGAAGCTTTTTTATTGATGAGAATCTAGGTAAGTTTCATTTTAGTTCTAACATAAGTGGTAAGACTGTGGTTGTACGATACATAAGCGACGGAGTAGGTTCTACAAGTGCAAGCGGTATAGACTTAACTCAAAGCCGCGTACCTAAATTAGCTGAAGAAGCTATATACAAGCATATACTTTACGGGGTGTTATCAGCTAGGGTAAACACACCCGCTGGGCTGCTTGCGCAGTTTAAAAAAGAAAGGTTTGCGGAAACTAGAAAAGCCAAGCTTAGGCTTTCAAATATTAAGCTAGAAGAGTTAACTCAAATTCTTAGAGGAAGCTCTAAGCAAATCAAACACTAACGTATGGCAGAGTTAAAACGCGTCTTCTCTGACGCCAAGATGAACAAGGACATGGACGAACGTCTTGTTCCTAATGGCCAGTACAGAGATGCAAATAACATAGAAATAGCTACCTCAGAGGGTTCTAACGTTGGCACTGTACAGACCATACGTAGCTCAATAGCTAGAGCTAATCTTGATCAAGGTGGAACGACTACGAGTCTCTTAGGCCAGGGCGCCACTAATATACTTGGACCTCACAATAAGTCAACATGCGTTGCTAGTATATCAGCTCCTAACAAAGATAAGGTGTACTACTTTGTTTCAGCAGGGGATTACTCTGATAGCAGCGGTCTTCAATCTTTAAGGAAAGACTACATACTAGAGTATGATACAGTTGAGGCAAAGTCTAAATATGTTTTTGTAGACATATACCGCTCTGACACGACGGTGTCGGGAACTCCTGGTACTACCACTGAGTTTCATATAGCTTTAAATATAAATGACTCTACGAATAAAACAGGCATAAGAGTAGGTATGACTATAGGATCTTCAGATACTGAAGTTTCAGCTATAGCATACGACGCTGGTGCTACTAAATGGAAAGTAACCACTAACAAAGCGCATGGGTTAGGTGCTGGTGATAGTGTTGTTTTTAAAGCTGATAGGGTGTTAAAGTTTTCTAAGCGTAACATCATAACAGGTATAAACATCCTTGATGACTTTATATTTTGGACAGATAATGAGTCTGAGCCAAAGAAGATAAACATACTTAGGTCTATAGCGGGTACAGGCGGAACCAAACTTTTTAATGCAGACCCATCAGAAGCTTTTGTAGGTGACTATGATTATTTTCACACTAGAATAGCTAAGGACAAGTTAATAGCCGCTGATCAAGACAACGTCTACAAAATAGAAGGTGGAGAGCCTGTTGAGGAGCAAAACATCACTGTTATAAGAAAAGCACCTAAGCAACCGCTAGAGCTAGAGATGTTTAGGACTTCTTCTGAACGCGTTAATAGCGACGGTGAGGAAACGCCTGTATTAGCTACTCAGTTAAACTTTGCTTACGCTAATAACAATACTTTATTTACAACAGAAACAGATCCGTTTCCGGTGGAGTTTCAAAACAATGTTCACTATAAGGAAAATGATATTGTTCTTATAACTAGTGAGAGCAACGCCATATCCCCTGGTAGTTTTACTGATTATAGCATAAGAGCCAGGATAGTATCATCTAATGTTACTAATCCAAATGTATTGTATTCAGATGGGTTTACTATAAAAATACTGTCTATAGATGGAGATCTTGACACTGGCCCTCAAAACTGGTATTTCAAACTAGAAGACACTAGACCTATATTTGAGAATACGTTTCCTAGGTTTTCTTACAGATACAAGTACCAAGACGGAGAGTACTCTACTTTTGCTCCTTGGTCTGCTATAGCTTTTTTACCAGACAGATATGATTACCTACCAAAGAAAGGTTATAACCTAGGTATGGTTAACCAGTTGAGAAGCTTAAAGATCAAGGGTTATTTTGCTAATAATAATATAAGACCCGCTGACGTTTCAGAGATAGATTTGCTGTATAAAGAAGCGGGCAAACCGGCTGTATACACCGTTAAGACTATAAAAGAGTCAGACGGCGGGCTTGAGTGGCCAGACCAAGAGGCTTACCCAAATGAAAGAGGTGAGTTTAACATAGAGACAGATGTGATACACGCTGTTGTTCCATCTAATCAAATATTACGACCTTGGGATAATGTACCAAGAAAAGCTTTAGCTCAAGAGATAAGTGCTAATAGACTTATATACGGAAACTATCTACAAAACTACACTGTACTAGAAGATCCTATAATAAATATCGACGTGCAGCAAAGTAAATTGTCTTTGCTAGACTACACCCATAGCGCGCCATCTGTTAAAGCTATGCGTAAGTATCAAATTGGTGTGGTGTTTAGCGATGATTACGGAAGAGAAACACCAGTGTTGACAACTAAAAAGTCCTCAGTGACAGTGTTAAAAGATGCCTCAGATACACGCAACAGATTAACGTGTAGCTTAGATCAATCAACTCCAAGCATACCTGATTGGGCTAAGTATTTATCGTACTACGTTAAGGAGACATCCGTAGAGTACTACACTATGGCTATGGATCGTTGGTATATGGCTTCTGATGGAAACGTGTGGATATCGTTCCCATCTTCAGAGCGTAACAAACTGGATAACGAAACCTTTATTGTTCTTAAAAAAGCACACGGCAGCAACGTGGCTATAAAAGACAAAGCTAGGTATAGAATACTAGCTATAGAAAATGAAGCCCCTGATTATATAAAAACAGAACGAAAGTCTTTGGGAAAGCTGTTTGACGCAGGTAATGGCGTTATAGGAGAAGGTGGCGAAGGTTGGCCTCTTGTGGATACAACATTTATTCACGTAGCCAAGACTAATTTTGAAGATGTGTTTGGGGACCAGTTACATATTCTTACACCAGACTCGATGTACCTTAGGCTCACTGGTAATGGAGGCCAAAGGTCTAACTCATATGAGATTTCTAGGCTAATGTTAACCGGCGATACCAGTGCTGGTGGTGGTTATTATAAAATACAGCTCGCAGGTAAGTTTAACGATGATGTATCTTTTACAACAGACGATGGCACTTACGCCACTGCTATTGGCGATTTATCAATTGAAATTATTGAGCATGAGGTAGAAAATAGACCTGAGTTTGATGGTAGGTTTTTTGTAAAAATCAACAGCGACGCAGCATTAAAAAAGCATGTGTTAGTTGGTCAAGAGGAAAACGTGTTTGTTTCTTCTAGGTGGAAACTAGGGTACATAAACAACAACGGTTACACAAACCCTAACCCTATCACAGGGGAGACAAAGTTTGACGCTAGCATGTATGACGGCTTTGAGTACATGCGTGGCGAGGATCATTTCAATGGTATTGACTACAATGGCGCAGCCCCAGGTTATAGCTATACAAGTGGGACGAGACAAGTAGCAATGACTGGGCTACACCCCACAGAAAACCTACATCACACGCAAACCACAGGCAATGGAGGTTTAAACCAGGATAAATACTGGTGGGGAGACGTGTACGGTTCGGGCGAAGGAGGCAGCAATTCTTATGAGGGTCAGTGGGGTATATCCCAAGAAGATCTTGACAGAAACCCCGCGTATGCTTTAGGCGATGCGAGAACACGAGGGGCAAGCGAAGACTTTTGGGCAGGTGTTAGAGCTCGTTACGGATTTTTTATTGACGCTGCAACAGCCTATAGTTATACCGGTCATAGTCACGACGTCCCGGGCTTAACACGCGATATTTCTAACGGTAATTTTTGGGAAGGAGGGAATTTGTCCGAGGCATATGGCAAAAAAGATTGGGCTGGATTTGGAAGTGTGGATATAGCTAACACCAGGGTGAATAAGGGTCAGCCTAGTAGAGGTATATGGTCACCTCTCGACGATTCAGATATATCATACATGGATATATCTTGGTCGGGTATGGGTAACAATAGTAGCGATTATGGGTTTAGTAACAACGATCAGATACCTGGTTTTACATGGCTTAGGTTAAATGATATACCTAGCGGATGGGGAGGTAGTACTGAAGGCGATAACACTCGATACTATAGAGCTGGTGCGTTTATAGAGCAGTTAGTAGAACCAGATACTAAGTTTAGATTTGCTCGAGATCCAGACAGGCACGTATATACTGTTAAAGAGAATATGTTTCCAACATACCAATCAGGTGGCGGAATCGGTGATGGGTATAATGATGGTGAGTCGTTTTTAAGTGGAACAAACAGATACACGGGCGTGTGGGGTATAAGAAACTACAGAACGTACGACAATACAGAGCCGGATCAAGGTGGTAAAGATAAAAACCAATACGCACCACAAAATATAAGACAACGCTGGACCTTAACCGTATCTCCAGAGATAGGAAGTAGAGGACCTTCATATTACTCCCCAACAAAAGGCACTGGTGGTTACAGCCCAGATGGTGATGGAACATTCACGGCACTTGACGCAAACTCACCAGACGCTAGCAGCGATAACTACAGAAGAGCTCTACGCCATGATTACGCGGGTCCTTTGGATGCGATAGAAATATTAGATGTATTTGCAGATGGAGTAAACAAAGGTGGCTTTGTAAGCAATCCAGCTGTTTGGGAAACAGAGCCTAAAGAAAGTGTTGAGTTAGATATATATTACCAAGCGTCACATTTGATACCTATTAATTTAAACTCTAAAACTACCGAAGAGTTTATTCCTATGGGATCTATTTTTAAGATTAATGGTTATATTCCATTACAGCAAGGCGGAGCTGAACTTGTAACAACTAGCCATACAGTTACTGGGTTTGACGGTAACGTAGTAACGTTCACGCCTGCTATAAGCACATACGGCACAGTTTCAGTTGATGGTGACGTAAGCTCGCCTGGTCTATCAATTAATGACCCTGTTGAGTTTGAAACCTATGGAAATACTACGTCAATACAAAATTGCAGTAGCGACTCTGGATTAGGCGTTACGAGCTTGACTCTTAATCCAAACTCATGGAAATCTAGGCACAAACTTGGATGGAGCAACTGTTTTTGTTTTGGTAATGGCGTAGAGTCTGATAGAATACGCGATGATTTTAACACAGCGCAAATAGACAACGGTGTTAAAGCATCTACTGTTCTAGCTGAAAAATCAAGGGAAGAAAGACGCAAGCACGGTTTGATATGGTCTGGTATATACAACTCTAACTCAGGTGTTAATGACACGAACCAGTTTATAGCAGCTGAAAAGATAACAAAAGATCTTAACCCAATATACGGAAGTATACAAGCTTTATTAAATAGAGACACAAGGTTGATTATGTTTTGTGAAGACAAGATTTTAAGAGGCGTCACAAATAAAGATGCGTTATACAATGCCGATGGTAAACCGCAGTTAGTCTCTAGCAACACTGTTGTAGGTGATGTCACACCTTATCAAGGTGACTACGGTATCTCTACAAACCCAGAGTCTATAGCTGTAACACCTAGCACTACTTATTTTACAGATTCAGCAAAGGGTCGAGTACTGGCTTTGTCTACAGAGGGTGTTAGGTCCATCTCAGATATAGGCATGAAGAGTTACTTTGCGGACTTAATGAGTGAGTATGTTTCTGTTTGCTTAGGGACATATGATGATAGAAAGAAGGAGTATAATGTCAGCTTATACAAAAAGTATAATGCTATACAACCTGTTTACCATGAGCAATCTACTATTTCATACAGCGAGATCTCTAAAGGTTGGGTTAGCTTTAAATCCTTTTACCCTCAAAGTGGTTTAAGCTTAAATAATAACTACTACACTTTTAACGGTGGTATGTTGTTTCAACACTATGCGGGTGCAGGTTACAATAAATTTTATAACGCAGCTAAGCCAGAGTCTTCAGATATAACCATACTGTTTAACGATCAACCAGAGGTTTCTAAAAAGTTTATGACAGTAAACTACGAGGGGTCTAACCAGTCGATACCAGTGTTTACAGATCAAACTCATGTGAACACCTACACTGGCAACTCAGGTGTAAACGACGGTGTAAGCTCTGTTTCTTTCACTGACTCAGAGTATTATAATCTAAATGGCCAAGCTGGATGGAGTGTTGAGAGCTTTGAAACAAACCTACAAACGTGTGGTAAGCTATACTTCAAAGATAAGGAGGGTAAGTATTTTTCGTACCCGACAGGTGAAGAGACTTCAGTTAACAACTTAGATGAAAAAGAGTTTACCGTTCAAGGTATTGGATTAGCTAACATAGCGCACAGCGACTCTAGCGTTGGTAATCGAATTACTATCACTTTAGCGAACAACACTAGTGACGCTTACGAAGGTATATCTGGGACCGGAACAGCTTGGGACGAGAACACAGCTGCTACCGAAACATCTAGATGGAGTGTAGACACAGCAGAAGTGGTCGTAAATGCTGGCGCTACTATAGGTGGAGGAGTTAGCCGCGTGCTTACCATAACGCCTATTGTGAACGGTGTGTATAGTGGGTTTCCTTTATCCGCATCTAACTTTGAATGGAGTGGAGCTTACAACAGTTCAGGCAACGTATGGGATCACGATGACTCAGTAAACGCTGACCCAGCTTATGACCAAAATACTATATCAAGAATAACTTTCACAGATCTAGGGCAACCCGGCTCGGCTGACAACACAGTGACAGCTACACTACAGTTTGATTCAGGTGATAGCTGGCCTAGCGCTAACGCCACGTGGTTCGTCGACATAGATGACAAAGCTGGAACGCCGGAAACTGAAACAAGAAACTTCTATATAAAGACAGAATACGATTATTTACCTGCCACCCAGCAAATACAACCTACTGTGGCTGGGTCTTATACAAACTCAAATTTAGACAACGGCACTTCAAGTGGCACTATATCTAATGCTCATTCTGGTGAGGTGTTAAATGATGAGACATCGCTGGTGACAACTATAACTTTCGGTAAAGTCGGATCTTTCTATTACTTAGGTGGTAACACTTTTCCATCAGTTACATTTGAGAATCTTGGCGAATACGAGGGCTCTTACACTAGCGAGATCACAAACGTGTTATACTCTCAACCAAACCACGTCACTAATTTCACGGTTAAAATATACTACACACCTCCTCAAGGAGGTTTAGCAATAGTTGACGAGGCCACTATGGCGGATCTTGGGCACACGGCTATCATCAACTACGTGATGAAACCTGGTAACACAACGACTACTTATGATGTAACTAGTGTATCATACCCTAGTAATGTCCCTTATAGTTCTGGGTCAGCTGCTGTTAAAGTATACGGTAAAGCTGACACGACATACAAGTTGTTTATACAGAAAAAGACTAGTACGTCTTCTGGAACCACAGCAGCTTCAGGAGGTTATCATAATTTTGAAACAGGTCTATTTCAAGACGCCCCACAACATGTCGTTGGTACTATTGCTAAAGGTGGTGTTACCGCTTATAGTATACCGCTACCACAAGTTATAGTTGACACTAGATACGATATCACAGTAGAGGCTTTAAACGGACCTGTTGTAGGTGCGGTGGCAACTCTAGGTTCTCAAGTGCCAACATTACCGGGAGACGCTGTTATCATACACAAAGGTATCCGCACGTTAAGTGTAAAGCCTTACCCAGAAGACGTCGCTGATTTTGTAGCAATAGGCGCAACCCATACGGTTTTAGTGTCTAAGCCAGCTATAACACTTAGCAGCGCAAGCACTAAAAAAGATTCAACAACCTGCCAAGCGACAACTGGCGCTGCTGTAAGTGGCAAAACAAAAATAAAGCTAGTCAACAATGCTGATAAGGTAAGGAGCGGGATGCTGGTTATGATTCCATTTGGTAGCACTGGATCGCTACCGCTAGGTCTTACAGTTAAAAGCGTGCGTAGAGACAACGTGGTATTAAGCGCAGCTTGCAATATACCGGCTGGTACGGAGCTTGATTTTGTTAGCAATCCCACTGATCTAATACCTTTCACTATAAGCGTTGACCCGGCTGGATCTGCTAGTCGAGGTACTCTAACACTAAAATCTAATATTAACTACAGGTCATCTTTCAGTGGTGTTGAATCACGTGTTCAGGTTTTAACCGCTTCAAGAGTTTTAAACTCAAAGAGTATTACGTTAGACTCTAACAGAGGCATAAAGCCAGGTATGATGGTTACCGGTACTGGCATCAGTCCAGATCCAGCTCTTGGTTACGCTAGTGTTGAAGCGGTTACGGTTGCTGATGAAGCAGATATAACGCTTAGTTCAAATCAAGTAGACATAGGGGATGATACTTTGTTGACATTCTCTTGGCCTGAAGATGACACCTCTCTTAGCGTGTATGACGAAAACGCAGGCGCTAATACTGGTATTAAAGTTAGGCATATAGTAGCTACAGTTGAAAACAACGCACTTAAAATAAATGGTTACCTGCAAGTATCAAGCATAACAAAAGACGATACTCTGAATATACACATAAACGATTTTGTAACTCTATCATAATGGCAATAGCAACACTAACATTTTCATCACCTATAAATGTGTCATGCCAAGTTGGTGATACAGTCTACTATGTTAACACTACAACTTCAGGTGGTTTTACTACAAACGCCACGAACAGCATTGTTAAAATAGGTGACATAAGAGAAATAGAAAACCCTACAGGTGCCACGCCTGTTATAAAGGCTTTTACAACTCTTGGTAATTCAGAGCTAACCCTTAGCGATAAGTTTATATTATTCAGCAAAGATAACAAGGCTAATCTAAACTCACCTATAGGGTATTTTGCTAGCATGAAGATGACTAACGATGACTCTACCAACCCATCTGAACTGTTCAGTGTAGCCACTGAGATATTTAGTAGTAGTAAATAAACACTAAAAAGTGTAACTATATCAGTATAATATAATTAAATATAATGGCTGGTAATGAGTTACAAAAAGACTTTAAACGTGAAGTAGCAATGCTACAGCGCGATATTGAAATGCTTGCTGATGGCGTAACGGCTGTCGTTGGCACTAAAGAGGATCCTATAGTTACAAACAGCGAGCTTATACCCATAAAGCACTATTTCATGGACGGCGTTTATATACGTGAAATGACTATGAAAAAAGGTATAGCTGTCGTTGGAGCAATACATAAACATCTCCATATGTGCTTCCTGCTTACCGGTAGAGTGACTGTTGTCAATGAGGAGGAGACTGTAGATCACATAGCACCTTGCTTTATTATATCTACCCCTGGAATTAAAAGAGTTTTGTACGCACACGAAGATTCAATATGGTTTAACACGCATAAAAACCCTAGCAACACTAGTGATGTTAAACAGCTAGAGAAAGAGATAGTTGCTATAAGCTACGAAGAATATGAAGAATACATTAAAAATAAATAGACTATGAGTTTTATACTGGCAGGGGCCGCTGTAGTATCCGCAGGTGTAGGTGTAGCTAAAGCTATACAAGGTGGTGTGCAAGCCAAGAGAGCTAAGGAAGATGCGAAGAAAGCAAAAGCGGAACTAGAAAAAAGCAGGAACATGTTTTCTAGTATGGATACTAGCAATCCGTATCAGAACATGGAG
>TARA_R110002050_G_scaffold4887_3_pt1 | contig 10658 bp, 10 predicted proteins | sample TARA_R110002050 | Tara Oceans TARA_R110002050 (sample SAMEA4396988) | marine metagenome | biome: Polar Biome; feature: [DCM] deep chlorophyll maximum layer (ENVO:01000326); material: water (ENVO:00002006), including particulate matter (ENVO:01000060) such as... | depth 25 m
TGGTACGGTGAATAATATAATGATAATCGTGATCAACAGGGATTGTTGCCGGGCAACGATCGCGCCTGAGAGTAACTGGTCTTCCGGCATCATGATGACTAACCGGAAACGGAGATTGTCGCTCAGGGCGATAGGGTTGGTTTTTCCTATCCATTTTCGTCCATCGACTAAAATTGATAACGGGCGGTCTAGTGATAAAGGGGCTTGGTGAAGTGCGCTAAATATGGGGTTGTTAAGGTCGTCGAGTGATGCGTACTTTACCTTGTTGTCTGCCTCTAGCTTGGTGAGTAGGCTATGGTCCTTGTAGGCGATGACATGGTCTTCATCATTGAGTAAGACAATCTCTGCTTGCTGTGCTTTACCGCTGTTGGCAATGATATCTGACAGCATGTCGAGGGTCATATCTGCGGCAATGACTGCATTTTTATCGGCCGATTGCCGGGATAAGGTTATGCCAACTTTTTGAATAAAATAGTAAAAATAGGGGGCGGTTACGCCTATTTGTTGGCTATTTAATACATCTTTATACCAAGGCCTTGTTCTTGGGTCATAGCTTGATTCTTGATAGAACGGTTGGCCTATTTTATTGAGATCTTTGTCGAAAAAAATACGTTCTAAACGCCGCCCGCCAGCACCAGTATGGGTCTGATCTATTTGAATGTAACTATTATCGGGTGCGTTGAAGCGTGCTTTCATATAATCGTCATGTAGCGCCCTCGCGATAAAGTAGTCGCCATTTTCAAAACCTGCCGCAATCGCGGTGAGTTCGGGCTGGTTGCCGAGTACTTCAGCTAGTAGGGGAAAGTATTCGCTTTGTTGGGTCAGGGTACTGGCTTTACTTAATGAGGTTTGAGCGAGGAGGTTAACGGTGTGGGCAACGGGAATATAGGCTTCTCTAAATTTTAGGGTAATGCGATCGCTGATATGTTCAAAAATTTTATCATTAGCACTATAAATAATTTCTGATGTTTTTTGATAATTCCAATAACTCAGTATGCTGCCAAGCGTCAATATAATAACAACGAAAAGCGTACTGATATGAAGGTGTAAGGGGAATTGCCTTAACCATTTCCTATGTCCCATCTGACATCTCCCTAAGCGTGATTAGACGGACTCTTTTCGCTTACATTATGCTTTTACCCGTTTAAAGTATAGTCGGGTATATACGCTTAATAAACGACGTATTTAAACAATTGGCTCAGGGGTTATCCGTCGCCATGGGCTCATTAGGCATCCCGACGGTCACGGTTAAGCCTGTTTGATACCGTTCTGTGTCAGATAGGGCGATGCTGTATCCGCTACTGTCACATATCTCTTTTACTATCGATAAACCTATACCACAACCGTCCATATCTTGGCTGCTTGCCCTATAAAAGCGTTCAAAAACATGTGCTTTTTGTTCTTGGCTTAATCCAATGCCATTATCTGAAACGCTAAGGTTAACGCGGGTATCAGACAGTTCGGCGTTGATGGTCACTTTACCTTGATTTGGTACATATTTGACTGCATTGTCGATGAGGTTTCTTAGCAAGATAGAGAGCTTTTCTCGATTGGCTTGAACCTTAATGTTTTCATCTATGTGTGTAGTGAGGCTAATCTGTTTTTTGTTGATGGCTGCACTGAGCTCAGTGGTTATTTCACAGACCAGATCGTTCACATTAACGGCTTCTTTTTTATCATAGACTTGTGAACACTCCGCTTGGCTTAAGGTAACGAGCTGGTTAAACAGGTGTGTTAATTTATCGATACCAGAGACAATGTGGTCTTGAATGTTTTTCAGGCGCTCATTGTCAGGGTGCATATTTTGAGCGTGGACTTTTATTGCCGCTAAGGGGGTTCTTAATTCGTGTGCGGCGTTGCCGGTGAAGCGTCGTTGTCTCTCTATCGCGGCCCCTAGCGAAGACATAAGGTGGTTAATTGATCCAACGATTTGTTGCAGCTCATTCGGCACTGACGTGAAGTTTAAAGGGGTTAGGTTATTATTCCCGCGGAGGGATATCTGACGGTTGATCTCATTGAGCGGGGCCAGCCCTTTACGCACGATGAGTGTGATTAAGATAAAAATCACCGGTAATAAGATGAGCAAAATCGATGCGTTAACGGAGGCGATTTTATGGGTTACGTCCTCACGTATCTCAACTGATTGTGACACTTTAATCCAAATAGATAAGGTGTCGCTGTATCTAACAAAGGTACGCCACGCTTTATCATCAATGGTTTCATAGCTATAACCGGGTTCATTGGAAAAGCTTAATGAAACATCATTATTGCTACTACCTAGCAGGGGAACCCCTTTACGGCTCCATACTTGAAAGGCTAATTTCTTTTCATATTTATGGCCATCTTTGTTGTATTCACCCTCAGCAATAATCTCGGGTGAAATGACCAGTTTTTGTTTCTCGTGGGTTGTTTCTGAAATATGTACGCCGGTAAATTCGAACTCGATACTTAATACGGCTTCTAAAACGCGGCTTATTTGAGCCAGTTCCGCGTCGTATAACTCCTCGGTTTCATGGGTAATACGTTGGTAGCTCATGGCGATTGAGGCGGCGATGGCTAGGCCAATGCCAATGACTAAGGTTATGGTTAGATAGGCGCGTATGGAGTTCACTCTGAGGTGCTCCCAAGTTGATAGCCAATGCCACGGATCGTTTTAATAATATGCTTACCTAGTTTTTTCCGGAGGTGGTGTACATAAACCTCGACTGTATTGCTGCTTACGTCGTTGTCCCAGTTATACAGCTTATCCACGAGCGCTTCGCGACTAAACACTTGGGTTGGGCGGTTAATCATATGTAGTAGTAAATCATACTCATGACGAGAGAGAGAGATAGGCTCGCCATTTTTTGAAAGGGAGAGGTTGGCTGGATCAATTTCAAGATTACCATGGGTGATGATCGGGCTTTTCTGTTGTGACTCCCTGCGTTGTAAGGCTCTTAAACGCGCCATAAGTTCGGGAACGTCGAACGGCTTAACCATGTAGTCATCTGCGCCACGATCAAGCCCTGTTACCTTTTCGCCTGAGGTGCTACGTGCGGTTAAAATAAGGACAGGGGTTAAGACGTTGTCGTTGCGCAGTTGCTGTAGTACATCTAGACCATCCATATCGGGGAGGCCTAGATCTAGTATGATGACATCAAATTGACTCGCGTGAGCAAAGCTAAGCGCGTGCTGACCCGTTTTTACCCACTCCACAAGATGTGATTGATAGGTTAACGCGTCCGCAATGCCCTGACCCAGCAAGGGATCATCTTCTACCAGTAATGTCTTCATTGTTTGGTTAATAACCCTCAGGTTAAAGCTTTTCTAACAGTGCCTGAATCTCTAAGCGACGGCCTTTATCGGCACTTTCACGGCCAGGTCTGGGTGCTGCTTCTAGCGCGTGTTCTAATAACGCTTTCGCTTCAGCCTTTTTGTTTTGCTCAATCAGGAAATCAGCATTAAAGAAGTTACTATCAATACCATCGGGGTTTATTTCAAGTGATTTTTCTAAAAATGCTTTTGCTTTTTTGTCACTACCAAACCCAATAGGCCAGCCGGGTACTTGATAATAAAGGCTGCCTAAACTGGTGTATGCCGAACCTTGTAGAGCGGTTGGATCAATTTCAATTGATGTTTCAAGCAGCTTTTTAGCGTCTTTAACTAAGCCTAACGCGCCTAAGCCGCCTTTTTCTCCGGCATAGGTACTGAGAATAATTGCCCGCCAGATCATAATCTCAGCGGAGTTAGGGAACGCAGCCAATGTTGTTTCAGAGCGCTCTGCCAGTGCTTTAAACATCGCTTCCTGCTGGTCTTTGTCTGTTTCGTACTTAATCTGTGCCCACTCGGTTTGTAGCGCGATACGCGCATCATCAACGGGTGCAGCCAGTATGCACATACTAAAGAGTGTAAGTGCTGTAGTGATCAATAGTTTTTTCATAGTTGGGCCTCTCAGCCAATATATTTACGGACAATGGGAAGTTGTGTTTTTAAGTGTTTACTTACAACGGACGGAAGTACGCTGTTAATTTTTACAAACAGCTTTTCTGGCCAGCCTAAATGGCAGCTCTCTTTTTCAGTGGCTAAAAAACGTATAAGTTCGTTCGCAACGTATTGCGTGCTATCAGCCTTATTGCCGAGCTCCATGTTCATTGCGTTTGCGCGCGCTGAATTAATAGAGGTCTCGGTGGTGCGAGGGGCAAAGTATTTTACACTGATGGCGGTGTCAGCTAATTCGCGGGATAAGGCTTCACTGAAGCCACGTAGGGCGAATTTTGATGTGCAATAGGTCACATAACCGGGAAGGCCTATGGCGCCGAGTGTTGAGCCAACATTAACGAGGGTGCTACTGCTGCGTGTTTCTAATAGGGGGATGAGGTCGTGAATCAGCAGCATTATTGCGGTTAGGTTGGTATGAATCGTGGTTTCAATGGATTCATGTGTTTGTCTTTTAAATGCGCTTAGCTGATTGGTACCGGCTAAATTAATGATGGTGTCAATCGGTGCGTTGCTAACCGCCAGCACAATCGCTTCACGGCCCGCTACACTGGTTAAATCAGCTACCAATATCGTGTGCTTTTCTTGAGCCGCTAGGTTTGCTTTTAGGTGCGCTAATGCAGTTTGATTCCGCCCACATAGAACAAGGCTTTCGCCTTGTTCTGCCAGTTGTTGAGCCAGCGCTTGGCCTATACCACCGGATGCGCCAATAATCAGTGTCGTCTTATCGGGTAGAGTCATTCCGCACCTTCCACTGATGAGAGCACTTCACCGTAAAGGTGATAGAACACTTGTGCTGCATGAATGATTGTTTGTTGAGCTGCAGGGCACTCAATTTTGTTCATTAGATCTTCAAAAAATTTCACATGGGCTATATCGAGCGAGCCATGGGAGCGAAGATAGCTAAAGGCTTCATCCGGTAAACCTAATCGGCCTTGTACTAACTCGGATGTGTGAGTGGCCAGCGCGATACTGGTGCCTTCCAGTACATGAACCATGCCGAAAAAAGCGAGTGGATTTACCCGGTCTATTTGGTTATAAGCGTAAGCGACCATTACTTCGGTAGGCAGTGCAGGGGTGCCTGTTTTTACACTTAGCGGATCTAAACCGGTGTGCTCTATATCGTTAAGAATCCACTGTTCATGGCCAATCTCTTCTTCAATATATTCCGCAATCGCTTTTTGCAGCCAGTTGAACTCTTCCGGTAATCGAGAACCGCAGGCCATCAACAAAGGAACGGTGTGCTTAACGTGGTGGTAGGCTTCAGTTAAAAACGCTTGATAACGAGCAAGTGAAATATCCCCTGAAAGTGTTTGTTGAATAATAGGGCGCTCTAGAAAGGCGTGCTGAGCGGCTACTGTTTCTTGTGACAACTTATCAAAAAATACCATGTTATTTTTCCTACAGTTATATAGTGACGCTGTGGTAGCAGTCTTCAATCTGCTGTGCGTAATAGTGTTCAATTGCGTTTCGTTTTATGCGCCCATTTGCGGTTAATAATCCGTTACTGATGAGGGTTTCAGCGGACATGGGCAGTGTTGCTTTAATCTGAGCATAATCGGGGAGTGATTGGTTTAATTGGCTAATTTGTTGTTCAAGCTGAGTGGCAGTGATGCCGGGTATTGTTTGAATGAGGGCCGTAATATAGGGTTTTCCATCACCGAAAATAGCGGACCGGATTACACCGGGTAAGCCGTTGATCTCTGATTCGATCCATTCAGGGCTGAAGTTCCGGCCAAAGCTGTTGATTTGAACGTTTTTGATACGACCGGTAATGAATAAAAAGCCCTCTTCATCGATATAACCTAGGTCTCCCGTTGAAATGTGATCAGATGCTAATAAAGGCTCATGTAAGTACCCTTGCATATGTGGGCCGTAGACCAAGATCTCATCGCTGTCCGAGATCTTGATCTCGCAGTGGGGTAGGGCTTTACCCGCGCTGCCTAGTTTGGTCGCGTTAGGTGTGTTGAGTGCAACCACAGAGCCGCATTCACTTAAACCATAACCCTCATAAACCGGCAGGTTCAACGCGTGTGCTTGTTGGAGCAATTGTGTGGGTACTTTTCCGCCGCCAACAGCGATCAGCTTTAAATGATCGAGCGCTTGGCCTTGCAGTTTTAGTAGGAGCAAAAGTTTTAGTAGCTCAGGCGTTACGATTAAACTATGGGGTTGCTCAGTGCTAAGGTACAGACCTAGTTGCTGAATATCCGGTTGAGATGAGCCCTTAAGCCCTGTGATGTCTGAGCCATCAATCACCACGGTTTCACCCGCATACAGTGGTAAGAATACACCGGCTACATTTTCAAGCATCACAGCGAGGGGCAGCAGACAGAGGTGTTTTTTTACACCGATCTCATGGGTGAGTGAATATAAAGACCGGCACATCTGGTCCACTAGGTCAGCCCCTATGCAAACGCCTTTGGGGGTGCCTGTACTGCCTGATGTGAAGGTTACTAATGCGGTCTTTGCATCCGCTGTGTTGGCGGTGCTTTCAAGATTCGATTTTTGATAAGCGGACAGGCCTGAAGGGAGTGTGAGCGGGGTGCTGGCATAGTGTTTAAAATCAAGATGTGGATCAGCTGATGTTAATCGCTCATCTAAAATAATAAGTTCAATATCCGCGTGGTTGATCAGGTGGTGTACCTGAGCTGAGCTAAAAAATGTGGGTATAGGGATCACATTAATACCCGCAGACATCGCCGCTAGCTGAGTAATCACCCACTGGGGGGAGTTGTCCGCCCAAATACCTAAAATAGCGCAGTGAGTCTGTTTTAACTGTACGGTCAATGACTCAACCTGATCATATAGCTGTGCATAATTAAGCGTGGCTACACGGCTACTTAGGGCGATTTTCGTGGGTTGTGATAGTGCGTAGGCGTGTATCTTTTTTAAAAGTTGGTTCATGCGACAGTCCCTTCGTTTACCGTTGAGCCAGTTGTGATGGAGACGGTGCTGTCACTAACAGGTTTTTTTAAACGGGTGAGAAGTTTGCCGATAACGGGGTTGCTTTTGAGTACGTTAATACCCGCATCCATATCACCGATATACACCTCAGGGTTATGTGCGTAATAACTGCCCCAGTTGGAGGACGTATCTGCGACTGCGCTTGCCTCTGCCTTGCAGACTCGGTGCAGCTCTAAGCCCACATTAAGTTTATCAAAGCTATTTTTTACGTGGGATGTGGCGGTGATGACTAACCATTTATAACCTTGCTTTTGAAAATGACAGGCTAAGTTAAGGATTAACCGTCGCGTCGCTCCGGGGGAGAGCGATGCGAGGTTACCCACTTCCAGTATTTCACTACGTTGAGGCGTTTTAATCTTAAGCTGTTTAGCTATGGCATCTTCGATGGGTTGGTCTAAATAGTGTTCTAGATAGAGGCGGTTTTCTGCCGCCGATTGATAACCAACGGATGCCTGAATGGATAACTGATTGTTCAGCAAAGCTAACATATTCGGCAGAAAGTCATTCACATCCGCATTGTAGGCTGCTTTAAAACGTGCTTCCGCAAACTGTTTAACCTTTTCTTTGTTTGCCTTACTGGAAACAAGAAGAAGGTCTGATTTTGGATAAAACTGCTCGCGGTGTCTGAGCATTGCAACAGGCATATGCCATCTCCAATAGTTGATGGTATATACGTTAGCGTTGCTTTCTTAAGGCTTTCTTAAAAAGTTAAAAATCGGATAGGCGGGCGATAAAAAGAGCGCCACGGGCTCAATAATAAGCTGAGTATATACACCTCAATGGTGAGTATCCGTGGGTTCCTTAACACAGTTGATAATCACGTTGAATATGTCATCGCTTGCATCCAGTTGATACTGCCAACCTTTGGCCTCACAGATCCGTTGGACAATTAATAACCCAAGACCTGTTGATGACCTTTTTGTGATGTTTACGGGGGCGTTTGAAACGGTAAAGTGATTATCGTTAACGGCAATCAGGATATCGCCGGTACTGTATTTTAGGGCATTGTTGATTAGGTTATCGAGTATGATCGAGATTAGAAAACGATTACTACGCCAAGCGATGGTGTCGCCAGAAAGGATGACCCTTTTCGCATCGTCTGAGGGTATATGCTGTAGGCACTCGTCGACCATGAGTTTGAACTGGGCTAAGTCGATTAGATTCTCTTCCTGTTCATCATCATTCCTTTCTCGGCTTAACCATAAAAAGGTCTGAATTAACGCAGACATTCGATCTGTTGCTTTGTCCATACGTTGTAGGGCTCTGTCGGTTCTCGGATTAGGCGAGAGTGTGGAGCTGAGTAGTTCGATATTACCTTTTAATATAGTGACGGGGCTACGGAGTTCGTGGCTGGCAAAGCGTGTAAATTCCTGCTCTCGTTGGGTGAATTGGTCTATTCGTGTGACTAAGGCTGAAATTGACCGGCTGAGTTCGCCCACCTCATCATCTCGTTCCATTACTGTAAGCCGCAGGTTTTTGGTTTCGAGCTGATTGATCTGTTGTTTCAGTTGGATAACGGGTTCAGCCAGTCGTTTTGCTAAAAACCAAGCCATCCCGCCTGAGACAACGGTGGCCATAATCAGGCCCATAAGAAGCACAATTAAATCAGAAAACTCACTATCTATACCCGCCTCATATTGATGAGGGGGGGCTAATAGTAGGTAATAGGGTTGGTGGCTGGTGGGATGGTAATCCATGATGAGTTCATCCCCATTCGCTAACCTGTGTAATCCTGGCTGTTTGAACTCTGTGAACTCTGCGGGAAGGGCTGCGTTTGATAGATATAAACCAATACCGCTTTGTGGGTGGGTGCTTTCGAGATCGGGGGTGTTGACCATCAATGATTTAATCAAACTATTAACGTGTAGTACGGAGGCTTCGTATTCGCTTTCCTCAATTTTTTCAAATGTAAACCACGCGGCACCGAGTGAAATGCAAAATAATAGTGAGGTATATAGGCTAACCGAGGCAATTAGGCGTTGGGTATAGTTTAGCTTCACGATGCATCTCCGGTTTTGTGCTCTGTTAAGCGATAACCGACGCCGCGAATGGTTTCTAACATCGGATAAGTAAAGGGTTTATCGACAATATTGCGGAGTTGGTAAAAATGACTTCTAAGCGCATCGCTATCAGGCGGATTATCTTGCCACAGTGTTTTTTCTATTTGCTCGCGGGTGACAATCTGTGGCGCTTGGGTCATCAGGAGTTTGAGTAAACGGAATTGCAGTGCGTTGAGACGTAGTGTCTGTCCTGCTCTGATGGCATGACCTTGCCCAAGATCGAGTTCTAGCTCACCACAGTGTATTTTTCGTGTTTTATTATGGGAGGTGCGTTGCCCGAGTGCTTCGATGCGACATATGAGCTCGCGCATGGCAAACGGCTTTACGAGGTAATCATCAGCCCCATGTTGAAATCCGGTTATTTTATCGTCCAGTGTATCTCGTGCTGTCAGCATCAGTACTGGCGTTGTATTACCCAGATTACGAAGCGCCTCGCAGGTGAGGAGTCCATCAAGTTTGGGCATCATAATATCAAGTACGATCACATCGTAATGATTGTTTTCCAGTAAGGAGAGTGCCTGTTGTCCGTTATAGGCAAAATCTACCGTCATATTATGTAGCTCTAAATGATCCGCTATTGTTGATAAAATATCGGGGTCATCATCGGTCAACAATATATGCATACAACGGCCTATTCTAAGAATGTTGAAGAGGTTTTTGCGTTAAGAAAGAGTGCACGAGCGCCTTTACTTTACCTGAGAAAAATAATGGGTAAAGCAATAATGCAGTCAGCCAGCAGAGAGTAAGGGTCACTAAGTCATGGGAGATAAAGTGTGCACCGCGCAGTTGCTGTACAGCGCCAAATAAAATACCTAAGCAGAGAATAGCGACTAAAATCAGGTGCTTCCATTGAGGACGGTACTTTAGAGCTAAGAAATAGAGCCCTAACCAAGCATAGCCCGCGGATGCATGGCCCGCTGGAAAACATTGGGCATTCGGCATCCATTCAGGGCGGGCGTGGAAATAGGGGATAAAGGCGAGCGTTCCACCATAATTAACTAAATCCCAAGGGCAATCCATTTGGCTAAAGTGTTTAGCTGTTGTGATCAGAAGAGCCGATAAGGTAGCAGACGAAAAGAGATAAGCGAGTGCTGTTCTTAATGGTAACAGTTGGCGTATACAAAATGATGAGACTAAGCCTATGAGTACAATGAATAACAGAGAGGTCATCACATTGCGTGCGTCGGTATGTAAAACAGTGGAAAAAAGCCAATGGTCTTTATACAGCCATTGCCCCCCTTCCAGCGCATAAATACGGTTAGCTAACAGAAAATCTAATTGCCAATATTCAATGGCGCTAAATAAAAGTGCGCTGCATAACAGGGGTAGGCTCAAGTGCCTGTGCCAAAAGTGGTGGTTCATAAGCGGCTAATCCCTGCAATCTGAGCTGTGTTTCGACACTGGGCAAAAATATCCATGTCGTTCTTTCTTAGTGTTGTTTGAATGTTCATCAAGCCTAGAATTGAGTGGAATATATTGTCGTGGGACAGCTGGCTACTTGCTTGCCTAGCGAGGCATTCACTATTGATCTTGAATTGCGCTTTGTATGCTTCCGATAACCATAAGATCAGCGGCACATGGGTTTGCTCTTCGGGTGCGATAAAGTAGGGGAGTCCATGTAAATACAGGTTACTTTCGCCCAATGATTCTCCATGGTCT
>TARA_R110002050_G_scaffold22738_5_pt1 | contig 10649 bp, 6 predicted proteins | sample TARA_R110002050 | Tara Oceans TARA_R110002050 (sample SAMEA4396988) | marine metagenome | biome: Polar Biome; feature: [DCM] deep chlorophyll maximum layer (ENVO:01000326); material: water (ENVO:00002006), including particulate matter (ENVO:01000060) such as... | depth 25 m
TTTATTTCTGGCATGTATATGCTTAACTCCACAAGTTTATGCTCAAAACTCTACAGAAGAAGCCTCCGAGGTATATTTAGACTTTAGGCATCGCGGGGTTATAAATACCGTAGTAATCGCTTACTACAAAGATGATAAGTTTTATCTTCCTATAAACGAGCTTTTTTCACAGTTACAATTTGATAATACCATTTCCGAGCTTACCGTTAGTGGTAAATATGCTAGTAAACAAACACCGTACAGTCTTGATTTTCAGACCAATGTAGCTCGCATTGGAGATAAAATAATAGCACTTACTACTAAGGATTATCTCCTTACAGATTTAGATTTTTATATTACGGCCGCTCTATTTGAAAAACTATTCCAATTAAGATTTACAATAGATTTCAGCAATCTTACGCTCAATTTAGAGTCTAGTATTGAAATTCCAATAGTACAAAAGATACTTCGTGACCAAAAAAGAAACCGTGCTAATAGAAACCGTAATAAAACTGAGAATTACGACTTAAAATATGACCGTGTAAAACCACTTATTGATGGTGGCTTTATTGACTATAACCTCTCTAGTACAGTAAACTCAACTCAAAATTTATACAACTTCAGTTCTAATGTTGGGTTGCAATTAGCTGGCGGAGATTTACAAGGGACTATTTATGGAAGTTCCAACGACAATTTTTCCACTATTAATACAAATGGCCTTAGATGGCGCTATCTATTTAGAGAAAGCACTATACTTACGCGACTAACACTTGGGCAGACTAGAAGTGATGGTATTATTCAAAATCCATATACTGGTATTCGTATCTCTAATTCTCCTATAGAGCCTAGATTTAGTTTTGATGAATATGAAGTTCATGGTTCAACACTTCCTCAATCTGAAGTCGAACTTTATTTAAACAATTTATTAATTGATTACCAGCAGGCAAATGAACTTGGAGATTATCGTTTTTTAGCGCCTATTTCTTACGGAACCTCCCAGTTTGACATCAAGATATATGGCCCTACAGGTCAGATTATTGAGCGTTCTAATCGAATACAAATTCCATTTAACTTTCAGCCAAAAGGTGTTTTTAATTATAATTTCAATTTTGGCCAGCTCGACAATCCCATTTTGGGAAGCACTGAGCGAAATTATATTGCACATGGTTCAGGTGCATTAGGACTCACTGAATGGTTAACACTTAAATCAGGTGTAGAATACTATGATGGAATTAATAATAATAAACCCACGCTAACCAGCACTTTATCTTCTCGTATTTTATCAAAGTATATTTTTACTTTAGAAGGTGTTTCCAATAGTTATTATAGAGGAGCTTTGAATGTAATATATCCAAATTCAACGAGCTTTAACTTAGACTATACTAACTACACTAAGACGCAGAACATTTATAATACTTCTGGTGACGATAAGCGTATCATTGGTAGCCTTTTCTACCCTTTTCTAATTAGAAGCACCCCTTTTAATCTTCGCCTTTCTTCATATACTAGAATCAGAGCAAATGGCAACTCTACTTCTTATCGCATAGATGCAAGCACTAACCTTGGGAAACTAAATGTAAGACTTGGGTATAGCGATCGTTCTACTGGAGCTTTTGATCCTTTAAATCCATCTACTACTAGCTCCGCTGAAGCATCAATGACTTACAATTTTACACAAAATGCTAATATTCCGAAATTCTTACGTGGCTTTTTTATTCGTACCAGTTTTAGATATATGCCTGCGATTTCAGAAGTAGAATCAGTTGATCTTTTAATCTCTAGAAATATTTTAAAACAAGGCCGTTTTCAACTTTCATATGGTAGAAATTTTAAAAATCAATTCAATACTATTCGTTTCAACCTAATCATCGATTTTAATAAAGTTAGATCCAGTTCAACCTTTAGCCAAGTTAGAGGTGTCAGCTCTTTTGCTCAGAATATTCGAGGATCTATTGGCTATGATACTAATTACAACAATTTCCTCTTTACAAGCCGGGATCAAGTTGGAAGAGCTGGCGCGGCCATAAAACTGTTTGTTGACAACAATAATAACAGCAAATTTGATGAGGGTGATGACCCAATAAATGAAAATGCACTGCGTATAAATCGTTCAGGTGCTTCTAGTACAGCGAAAAACGGAGTCGTTTACTTCTCCCAAATGCAACCTTATTACTTCTATAACATGGAGTTGAATAAAGGCGCTATAAACAATCCAATGCTGGTGCCAGATTTCGATAAGTTTGGTGTTATTACAGATCCTAACCGCTTCAAAAAAATTGAAATTCCTTTTTACATGTCTGGAGTTATTGAAGGCTCTGTGCATAAGGTACTTGAAAACAGCACTAAACAAGGCGTGGGCGGGTTAAAACTCACTTTGAAAAAAATCAATAGTGAATACACCACAGAACTTAGAACATTCGGCGATGGTAGTTTCTATGCCTATGAGATTCCACCAGGAAAATACAGCCTATCCATTGAACAAGCTCAACTTGGTATCCTAAAATCTACTGCAGAACCAAGTTCATTAGAGTTCGAAATTAAAGCTATTCCCGAAGGCGATTTTGTGGAGGGTTTAGAGTTCTTGCTACGACCCGAAGATTACACTCCTCCTGATATTCCACCTGCAAATGCCAAAGAAATCATTACCGAGATTAAACAAAGCACGGAAATTCTCGAATATGAGAAGACTTTATCTAATAAAGTAAATGAGACGTTGCGCTTAATTATTTTGGCTCAAAATGAATTTTATCAAAGAGATATTGAAGGCGCTTTTAAGTATGTTAACGAATCTCTAAAACTATTTGAAACAGCACAAGGGTACGCGCTTAAAGGTAGTTTATATTACTTAAAAGGAAATAAAATTGAGGCTCAACAGAGCTGGGATAAAGCAATCCGTTTTAACCCTGATATTTTTATTCCTGATGTAGAAGTTCTTGATCAATTAATTAAAACAGAGTTCATGGATTAGGGTATGTATTCAGATCAACTAAGAGTAAACAATATTACTGGTTCCTTAAAAGCCTCTTTTGGGCTTCGCATATTTGTTTGTATATGCTTCCTAATCGTTTCGATCTCCGCAATTAGCGCAATTAATGCTCAAGTTACTTCGGGTGTTAGCACCGCAGAGTCTATTGATTTAAAGATTGCTAATCTTGAACAAAACTATGACTCCCAATTAATTCAAATTCTCTCCAACTATTTTGACAAAAAAATGTTTTTTGTTGATGTGAGCGTAAAAGCAGAAATGGTTAACGAGACCTACGCTACCTCAGAAAGTAAAATAAATAGAGATCGTCCAAAAAATATTATCATGCCTGGACTTCCTTTCTTACCTGAAGGAAACCTACGAGAAAGACAGACCGAGGATAAAACGCCTGAAACTATTGTTAATCAAAATGTTTTTAGGACTCTACAGCTCACTAACTTAAATATCAACATCTACGCTGACTCTTCTTTTAGTGCTCCTGAGATAGAGTTTATGAAGCTAATAGCTGGTTTTGCTATAAAAACAAATCCTACACGTGGCGATAGAATTAATATCTCCAGAGTATCTATTCCTGATTTTAGTAGAGAAAAGCCTACTCCTATTGTCATCGAAGAACCCGTGGAAGAACCTTCAGTAAGCGCAACACCCCCAACCTTACTGTCAGTAATAAGTGAATACAAGCTTGTATTAATAGTGGCTGGTATCATAATTCTTCTGCTTATTCTATTTATTGTGCTTTGGAAGTTTATGACTAAAGGTAAAAAAGCACCTAAAGACTCTAGAGAAAGCTTTAGAAACGAAATGAGCTTTGATTCCCCTATACCTCAGTCTAATATCCAACACTTGGCTCAGCGTCGCTCACCATCTACAGATGACGATCCCTCTGTGGATATCGATGAACTAATCTCGCAGTTTTTCAATTCACCACAAGAGATATCTCTACTTTTTGAATTTTGGATTGATACAGATAACGAGCAAGGAATTCGTAAAGCAGCCGAAGTAATTGCCTCTATAGATAAGCAGCTCGTCAGATCATTAAAGAAAGAAATGCAACCGGCTAATTATATAGCCATTTCTGAAGCTTTAGATACATTGCCCGAATTATCAGTAGATAAGAAACAGCAAATACTTAAAGATTTTGACTCTGTATTAAGGCCGAGTGGTTCCGATACACAAACTGATCACAAACATGCTAAACTTGGGCTTTTTAAGTTCTTAAGTCATATTTCAGATGATCAAATAATTAAATTGATGAAAAATGAAGACACTCAGACGGCTGCTTTAGTTCTAGATTACTTACCAGGTAACAAAGCAGCAGATCTTCTTGATAAATTTGATAGTGACCGAGCTACTCATATTATGATAAATATGGCGACCATCCATACTTTATCGTATAAGCAGCACACAGAAACCTCTTCTAAGCTTTTCGATAAAGCTATGGATTTATTAGAATCTGAAAAAGAAGAACGTCTTGGTGCAGAGAATATCTTACCTGTTTTAGAACGGATTCCTTTAAAAGATCAACAAAGATATATTCAGCAGCTCATAGATACAGGATCTCCAGTTGGTAACATTATCAAAGAACAATTCATTACTTTAGATCAAATTCCTGAGCTCGATGAAAAAATTGTGAATGCGGCAGTAAACCAGTTAAGTACTGAAATACTTTTAAGAGCTCTTGTAGGACTAGATGATGCAATTATTAATAAAGTGTTATCTGTAAGGCCAAGACGAGAACAGCGCTTAATAAGAATTGAACTTGATCAAGCTGAATTGGATGATGAACAGAATATTGAACAGGCGAAAGTACTGATGATGAATTCAATTAGAAATGAAGTGAAAAAACAATCATATACTTTAAAATAAATTCAGGTCGTAACTTATCGTCTCAATAAATAACATATCATTTTTTAAAAGCTTACTTCTAGGCGTATTAATCTATGCTCTAGTTTTAGGTTGTGGGAGTTCAAAAAACATTGAGAACCTAACAGAGGCCGTACCTGTAGTTGAAGACAGCACTGCGTCTATAAAAGTGATTTCACCTGATAAGGATCCTGCCAGAATCAAACTAACCGAAGATTATAAGAAAGATTTAGAGAAACAATACCTTGGTAAAGCAAACGGAATTACAACATACTATATACTAGCACAACAACAGTTTTATAATGCCGAATACGAAGACGCTCTTTATTTAATCAATAAGGCTATTGCTATAAAAGAAACTCCTGATATTATAGCATTAAAAGGAAGTATTTATCTTGGCTTGGGCTCAATAGATTTGTTTACTCAAAATTGGAAGAGAGCACTTGAAATGGACAAGAACATTCCTATCCCAAATTCTTCTGTAATTATTAAAGAGTTGCAGAACCAAGGATTGATTAACGATAAACTTGAACGAAATTTTAAATAGTAGTATACAATGCGCACATCTATACTTAATATCTTTAGCTTTATCTTTTCGATTTCAATACTTGTTTGGGGTACCTTACTTGTAACTGGATTCACTCAGTATGATATCGTTCCAAGCAAATATGAATTTTTAAATTTACCTAGCCTCGCAATTGTTTTTGGAGGCATCGCTGCCAGTGTTTTTATCAGTTATCCTTTTAGAAGCGTACTTGTCGCTTTCCGAGAAAGTTTAAGGTTATTTTCTCACAGTAAGATTGATGATGAATTGATTGGCCACGACATTGACAACATTCTGTACTGGCAAAAAAGAATTAAGAAAGATAGAGTACGAGCTATTTCTGACCTAAGTGAAGAGTTTAATGACCAATTTGAGGGTTACTTGTTCTCTATACTAGATACCAACTACACTACGGAAGAACTTAGAGATTTAGGCGAAATCTACATCGAAGAAACTTATTCTCGTCAACTTAATACCAATCAGATAATAACTAGCATGGGCAAAACCTCTCCTGTATTTGGTATGCTTGGAACTCTTTTTGGACTTATCGTAATTCTTTCGAGTTTTAACGAGATGGATGCATTACTGTCTGGGTTAGCTACCGCATTAATGACTACCCTTTATGGCATCATCATTGGTAATTTCATTTTCACACCTATGGCGAAAAAAATGAATAATAGTGCTTCCCTTCAATATTTTAGAGAAAAACTTATTCTTGAGGGCATCATCCTAATTCAAGAACAAAAAACATCGCTACAGATTTATGATAAACTTCAGGCACACATGCGCCGTGGCAAAAATAAAATCTAGACTATAATATCTATATAAGAGCCTATTTTGAGCGATAGAACACCAAATAACAAGAGAAATTCACTGTTTCCTCAACTACCGTTTGAAGAGGAAGATGATGATAGTTGGCAGGTAAGTTACCTCGACATTATTACCATTGTTTTAGGGTTTCTTATCATTCTGCTCTCATTTTCTCAGCTTAAAGATAGTAAAGATCTTTCTGTATCTAATCTTTATGATTCCTCAGTAGTGGAAACAGAATACATTACTACTCCTATCGAGGATATTAAGACCGAATTAGAAGAGCTTTTACAAGCTGATATTGATAATGGTTCAATTGGTATTTCTCGTGATCTTAATGACTTGAGAATTCGTTTTAAAAGTGATGATTTTTATAGCTCAGGAAGTGCTAAGCTTAAACCTAAGGGGCTAAGTCAACTAAGTAAGGTATTACTCGCTATAAAAGAAAATAAGTACGATGACTTCAATATAGATATTGAAGGTCATACTGATAGTAGCCCAATTTCATCCGCAATTTATCCTTCAAATTGGGAACTTTCTACAGCTAGAGCTTCTAACGTAGTAAGATATTTTAATGGGCTAGGCATCCCAGCTTCAAGGCTTAAGGCTTCTGGCTATGCCGACTCTAGACCTATGATTTTGCTAGATTCGTTAGGTAATAATCTTCCTGTTTCTAAAGAAATGAATAGACGGATTGTTCTAAGATTATATTACACACTTGAAAGAGGCGTAGCAGAAGTGAAACCAGTTCAAGCTATTTCTGAACCAGAAATAAAACCTATTACTCAACCCGATATAGTTGATGTAGCTCCTGTCCCACCTCCTGCCGTGACTCCTCCACCTAGTAAATCGATAAAATCTTGTAGCTACTCAGTACAAATTGGTGGATTCGAGTCTTTCTTTAACAGTTTGAAGATTGCAGAAGAAATTGAAGAAAAAACTAACTTTGAAATGGAGATTTTTTATAACACGAATCTTTTCTCTGTACGTACCAAAGCTAAAAATTCACTTTCTGAAGTATTAAGAGTTCAAAAAGAAATTGGCTCCCAGGTTCCTACTCTAGCAACTACAGGTATCATTAATCAATGCTACAATAAAGCTCAGATTGTCCCCTCTCCTCTTAGATATCAAATTCAGCTTGGTTATTTCCAAACAAAACTGAATGCTGAAAATTATGTTAGCCGCCTTTTAAACGAGCACCAAATAAATACAGAGATTAATCAGTTTTCGTCAAATGCGTTTACTGTACTGACAGTTCCTAGTTCAAGCTTAAAAGCTACTTTTGACAAGCTCAATGCATTCAACGCTAAAAGTATCTCGTCCAATATTTTTATCAGATATGTACAGGAACCTCAAACTGAATACAACTTTACAATACAACTACAAATGGGTTCATTCTCCAGCCAAAGTGAAGCTCTTGAGAGCTCTCAAAATATTCTTTCCAGCTTGGATATCGAATCAACTGTTTCTGAACCTATAGAAGGAAAATACTACCTGCTCACTTCAAAAAATTCGAGCTGGTCTAGATCTCTCGAACTCTTTGAACAAATAAAAGCTAGTGAACTCAATTTACTTCCCATCATCTATTTACTTGAGTATAACTAGCCCGTTTTAGATTCAAGTAAACTCTCTTCTTAGCTATTATTACACAAACAAAAAAAAGCTCCTTATCAAATAAGGAGCTTTTTCGCTAAATAGCGTAAATCTAAATTGCGTGTTATTCTAGAGTAGCATCGAAATTGGATTCTCTAGAAGAGTTCTAACTTCGTTCAAGAACTTAGCTGCTTTTGCACCATCAACAATACGGTGATCACTTGAAAGCGTAATTTTCATTCGCTTACCTGGAACAACTGCACCATTTTCAACTACAGGAACGTCACGAATTGCTCCTACTGCTAGAATACATGCATTTGGTGGGTTGATGATTGCAGTAAACTCTTCAATGCCAAACATACCAAGATTAGAGATAGTGAAAGTACTTCCTTCCATTTGCTCTGGAGCAAGTTTACGATCTCTTGCTAAGCCCGCGAGTTCGCGAGTTTCAGATGAAATCTGTAAAAAGCCTTTCTGATCCACATGATTAATAACTGGAGTCATCAATCCTTCATCAATTGCTACAGCTACGGCTATATTTACGTCAGCATGCTCAACAATCACATCATCGTGCCATGAACTGTTTATAGCCTGATGACGCGTTAGAGCGACAGCACAGGCTTTAACAACAATATCATTGAAACTGATTTTTACGTCGTTAGCCGCATTCATTGAAGAACGTGCTGCAATTGCAGACTTCATGTCTACGTCAACAGTTTCGTAAAAATGAGGGTTAGAGAATTTACTCTCTGAAAGGCGACGAGCAATAACTTTTCGCATCTGAGAAACTTTAACTTCTCGACTTTCTAAACTCTTGAAGCTTGTTCTTACAGTTGCTTTAGCTGGAGCTGGAGCTGCTGCCGCAACTTTAGGTGCACTTTTAAAGTCTTCAACATCTTTTTTAACAATACGGCCATCAGGACCAGAACCAGCAACTTCTGCAAGATCGATTCCTTTATCTTCAGCAATTTTCTTTGCTAATGGAGATGCTTTTACTCTTCCAGAATCTGAAGAAGTAGTGCTACTCGCTTCTTCTTTTACTTCTGAAACTGCTTCTGTCTCTGCTTTATCAGAACTAGCTGGAGCGGCTTTTTTATCAGATGGAGAGTCTCCACTTTCTAACAGAGCGCTAATATCTTCGCCTTCTTCACCAATAACAGCAATTAATCCACCTAAAGGAACAGCATCCCCTTCACCTGGAATTATTTTAAGAAGTGTGCCTGAATCAAAAGCTTCTACATCCATAGTTGCTTTATCAGTTTCAACTTCTGCGATAATATCTCCAGCTTCAATCTTGTCGCCTTCTTTTACATTCCATTTAGCAATCACACCTTCTTCCATGGTGTCGCTAAGTTTCGGCATTTCAATCTTTATGGCCATGTTCTTCTTCGATTAAGTGAGTTTAATTTAGTTTCTGTAAGTAACCTGTTTAACAGCATCAATAACCTGTTTAGGACTAGGATACCAAATATCAAAAAGGTTTTTTGCGAAAGGTGCATTAACATCTGGTAATGTAACACGCTGTACAGGAGCATCTAAATAGTCAAATGCTTCTCTTTGAATCAAGAATCCAATTTCAGCTGCAAAGCCTGCAAATGGATGCGCTTCATCTACGATCACACAACGATTTGTCTTTTTAATTGATTCGATAATCAAAGGTACATCTAATGGTTTCACTGTACGTGGATCAATAATTTCACATTCGATACCGTCTTTTGCTAACTGGGCAGCAGCTTGAACAGCAACATGATACATTTTACCGTGCGCTACGATAGTAACATCGCTTCCTTCACGCTTAATTTTTCCTTTTCCGATAGGAATGATGTAATCATCCTCATCAGAAACCTCGCCTTTCAATCCATACATCTGTTCCGATTCCATAAAAAGAACGGGATTATCATCACGAATTGCAGATTTCATTAACCCTTTTGCATCGCCAGGCTCAGACACATAGATTACTTTTAAACCAGGGAAGTGAGCGTACATAGAATCGTATGCAACAGAATGTGTTGCGCCAAGCTGACCTGCTGATGCATTTGGTCCTCTAAATACGATTGGACAACTGATTTGGCCACCAGTCATATATTTCACTTTGGTAGCGTGGTTAATGATTTGATCAGCAGCTAACACTGCAAAGTTAAAAGTCATAAACTCAATAATCGGTCGCAAACCATTCATTGCGGCACCAACACCAATACCAGCAAAACCAAGCTCAGAAATGGGTGTATCGATTACTCTCTTATAACCATACTTATCTAATAAGCCTTCCGTTACTTTGTAAGCACCATTATACTCTGATACTTCTTCACCCATTACGAAGACACGTTCGTCACGTTCCATTTCTTCGTCAATTGCGTGCTTTATTGCTTCTCTAAATTGTAATTCAGCCATCTTAATACTCGTGTAATTTTTTAAACGTGGAAGTAAGGGTTGTCTTCTTCGAACATATCTTCATAGAGTTCTTCCTCTTTAGGGAACTCTGAATTATCTGCAAAATCAATTGCGTCAAGAATTTCTTGTTCTACCTTTTCTTCGATTTCCGTTAGGTCGTCTTGTTTTGCTAATTTATTATCAAGAATGTAGGTTTTCAACCTTTCAATAGGATCGTACCCTTGGTATTCTTCCAGCTCCGCTTTCGTTCTATACTTTTGAGGATCAGACATAGAATGACCTCTGTAACGATAGGTTCTAATCTCTACAAAATAAGGAGTAGAATTTTCACGAACGTCATCTGCAATTTCTTTCATTTTCTCATACACTGAGAAAACATCCATCCCATTGATTACTGCACTCTTCATGCCGTAACCTTTAGCACGGTCAACAATTTCTGCAACAGTATGTCTTTTTGCAGCAGTACCCATTGAATAGCCATTG
>TARA_R110002050_G_scaffold98117_1_pt1 | contig 10639 bp, 11 predicted proteins | sample TARA_R110002050 | Tara Oceans TARA_R110002050 (sample SAMEA4396988) | marine metagenome | biome: Polar Biome; feature: [DCM] deep chlorophyll maximum layer (ENVO:01000326); material: water (ENVO:00002006), including particulate matter (ENVO:01000060) such as... | depth 25 m
CATGTCAGTTTTTCGTTTTCCGTGATCAGTTTTTTGGTTTTCGGTTGCCAGCCACGAATGATGGATGTGGATGATCAAAAGAAATAGACGCAGATGACGCGGATTGTTTATGATTTGAGATGCTGGATGCGTCTTCCTGAACTTGTTTCAGGATCTGCCGGCGAACCGCGATTTAGAGGGCCGTTGAAAAGATCCAAGGTTTTGGACAGGCGCTGGGCTTAATGGGATTACCAGTCCCGTGATAAATGGTCGGGATTGCAAATCCTGACCAGCTGGGGATTCGGGGGGGAGGTGGTGCTCATGACCTTCGGACATTCGTTTGTTTATCCACGAATTTGGGCGCTATCCTCGATCGTGCCTTGGTGTCGTTGAGGTGGACTGTCCTTTTTTGGATATTGTGTCACAGTTTACCAAGTCAGGACAACGAACCGCTTCTCGAAATTCTCCGGGGCAAGCTGTTACCGCTTCGCTCAAGCGAGGGGTAATTCGGGAATTCGGTCTTGCCACAACCACTAGAATTCTTACTTTTGAATCGTATTGAATACAAAACGATGGATTGAAAACGGCGAAGGATATCAGATGGCAACAGCGACTGCAAAATTACCGGAATGCGCTAAAGCAACTGGAAAACGCGGTGAGGCTCGCACAGGCGAGAGAACTGAGCGAACTGGAAAAACAGGGTTTGATTCAGACTTTTGAATTTACGCACGAACTGGCCTGGAGTGTAATGAAGGATTATGCCCATTTTCAGTGGAATTCGCCATTGGCCGGTTCACGTGATGCCACACGCGAAGCTTTTGCCCAGTACCTGATTGCTGATGGAGCAGGATGGATGGAGATGATTAAAAGCCGGAATCAAAGCTTGCACACTTATGACCTGGAAATTGCGGAAGACCTTGTTGAAAAAATCGTTGATCGCTATTTCAATCTGTTTAAAGCTTTCGAATCGGTGATGATCGAAAAAATGGAAAGTACTCAATCCGGATTATTCTGAGCCATGCCTTACGGATTAAACGACACGGAGATACAATTGATGCGGAAGGTGCTGGAGCAATACCCGGAGGTGAAGCAGGCCATCTTGTATGGCTCCAGGGCCAAAGGCAACTATCGGCCGGCTTCCGATATCGATTTGACTCTGGTTGGCACCGCACTGACATTAACCCATTTGCCGGAAATTGAAAACCAGCTCGACGATTTGATGTTGCCCTATAAAATCGACCTGTCTTTGTTTTCCGCTATCGAAAGCACGGCCCTGCTGGAGCATATCAAGCGTGTTGGGCTTGTGTTATATGAACAAGTTAACGGGTGGCGTGATTTTTAACCTCGCATTTCTATTTGCGTTGACGCGGTCAGAGCCTGGATGCTGGATGACCTTTGAATGAGTTAACGCAGATGACGCGGATTGCTGATGATTTTTGATGCTTGAAGTATCTTCCTGAACTTGTTTCAGAATCTGCCGGCGAGCTGCGATTTAGAGGCCCGTTGAAACGCCCAGGGGTTTGGAAAGGCTTTGGGCTTAATGGGATTACAAATCCCGTGTTAAGTGGTCAGGATTGCACAGCCTGACCAGCCGGTTTTCTAGACAGAATCTTAATTGAATGACTTTCTAATAGATGAACTGTAGATGAAAGTACTGGCTTTTGCAGGCAAAAGTCTAAACAAGAATCTCAAGACTGGGAATATAATTCTCCAGGTTATACCATGTAACATTAAAATTCCATTTAAATAAATAAATAGCTCTTGAACTCCTTTGCGGAATGCTCTTCTCTGGTAGAAAGTCTCGCTTCTTCTATAGAAGAGAAGAATCTCGTTTAAGTTTGAAATTTGGTATCCATTTTTCAAGGCATTGAACCATAGATCAATGTCTTGACTAGTTCTCAATTTTTCATTATAGCTTAAATTATTAAAGACATTTTTTCTCATCATGACTGCTGGATGGGCAATAGGACTAGCTTTACAAATATATTGTCGTATTATCTTTGGTTCGTTTGGATATTTTCTAATGAAAAGCAGTTCTCCCTTCTCATTTATTTCCTGAATGCTTGTTCCAAGTATATCGATGCTTATGTTTTTTTCTAGAAAATCAATTTGCTTTTCAAATCTTTGTCCGAGAGATATATCGTCAGCATCCATTCTCGCGATATATGTTCCTTTGGAAATACTTATCAGGAAATTAAGATTTTTTGTTAGACCTTTATTGATATTATTTTTAAAGTGTCTAATCCGAGGATCTTTATCCGCAAAACGTTTTATTATGTTGTAGGAATTATCGCTAGAACAATCATCGACAATTAAAAATTCAAGATCGCTATACGATTGATTTAGGATACTTTTAATTGAGTCAACTAAATAATGCTCGGCATTATAAACTGACATAACAACACTAACTCTTGGATTCATATTCGCAGTAATAATCAATGGTATTAGGAATCAATTTTGCTCAAATAATGCCAATAAACGCTGAGTCTGGACTTTAGAATCGAATTTACGAATTTGCTTTTCATAGAACATAAATTTTTCGGCTATGACTTCTTTGTCAATTGCTTGTAACATTCCACTTTTAATAGATTCAACAGAATAAGGATCCACGTAAATGGCAGCTTCGCCTCCCACTTCAGGTAAAGATGATAGGTCAGAAATAACGATTGGACAACCCAAAGAGATTGCTTCAAGCGGAGGAATACCAAATCCCTCATATAAAGATGGATAAAGAAGGGCTGCGGAATTCTTATAATAATCGTCTAATACATCATCACTCACATAACCTAAAAGGCGAATATTATTTGCCCTAGGTGATGATTCAATCCGTTTTATCAATCCGTCAGATTTCCAACCGATCTTTCCAAGAAGATGAAGTTCATACTTCTCCTTAACTAATGAAAATGCCTCAAACGCTTCAATCATTCTTTGGATATTCTTCCCAGGCTGAATATTACCAACAAAGAAAAATATGTTGTTCCTCTTTTTTTTGCTGTCCGGCAAGCTTTGTTTTTCTGTGAAATTATAAATTACATGGACTTTTTTATTATCAACAAGTAGTTCGTTGCAGATGTCTGACTTAGAATTTTCAGATACTGTGACAATACTTTCAGAAACTTTTGGAGCTTTTTTGGTAATCAATTCTACATATTTTTGTTGGAAAAAACCATATTTCCCTTCTATTCTAAAAGGTGTTAAATCATGGATTGTTGAAATTATTTTGGTTCCTTTCAGTTTAAGAAATATAGGGACGGATGGAACTGGAGAATAGAAAACGTCAAATCTATTTTTTATCTCTAACGGCATAAAAAACTGTTCGTATGCAATACGACAAATTTTGTTTTTTATGAGTGGAACTTTCTTCACCTTGAAATTACCCGCAAAAATCCCAAACACTTCCTGTGGCTCTTTTACTGAAGAACTAAAAAGAAGGGTGTATTTGTTATGGTTATCTATTTGTTGGAGGACCTTTAAGATACGCTTGATAAAGTAACCTGTTCCCGTTATTCTTTCAGAGAACATTGTCATATTTATGCAAATATGCTTCATAATGTGTTCATTGTCATATCATTTATACTGAAAAAATCCTTTGATTTTATAGATTAGGGAGGCGTAGAAGTATTTTCTTTTGTTGGAAAAGGAATTTAATACTAACCCAATTGACGACCTTAGGAGAAGATTAAGAAAAGAATACAGAAAAAAGGCCTTTTCCCTCCATGGTCGAATTCTTATATATTTCTTATGCAAAGCGCCGAAGCCCAAAGAGTAACTTTTTACTCTTTCCAAGTTTGTAAAATTCTTTTTTATTTGTGGATGGTAAATATTACATTGGTTTGATCTTCCAAAATGAAATTGATGAAAGAAGGCACGTAGTACTATGTCCGATTCTTCACATGCGCCAAACTTCGCACCCACTCCAAATTCTTCGTCAAACATTCCTATTTCCTCAAAAACAGTATTCTTTATAGCTAAACTTATACTGCATACCTGCTTGAAATGATGAATTTTGAAGTTGTTCGGTCTGAAAGTGGGAGGATGGGTGTAAAATGCATGATCTTCTATATTTCTTACGTTACTCACCCAAATGTCGATTTTAGGGTCTTGGTTTATATGATCAGCAAGTGCACGGAAATAATTATCGCCAAATACAGCATCGTCATCTGCCAAAACAATCCATTCATTACGAGCACTTTTAATCCCGATATTTCTGTTTACGGATAAGCCTTTAACATGAGATTTTATGTGCTTAATTTGTAAGTCATATTTTTCAATAATGCACTCTATAATATCATTGTCATTTTGGTCAACTAATAATATTTCGATTTCGTCATAGTTGTTCCTAACAATTGAATCAAGCATTCTTGCTAATTCGCTTGATCTATTTAGTGTTGGAACAAGGATTGAGAACTTTATCATTTGTTTTGTTTTTTAGTACTGAATGAATCACCAGATAGAAGACTACCAGTAATATAATATCTTTGGAGATGGGAAAAATTGATGCTCTAGGCATATAAACTATCGTTTGCATAATATATAAGCTCAATAAGAGCCATATTCTGTTGTATTTAATGATATGTTCAAAGTAGATGATAAACATACCAACGAAAAAAGACCCTAAAACGAAACCTATGAACCCTAAATCATATAATTCCCCTAGGAAGCTGCTACCGATTCCTTCTCCCTGCAAGTACCCCTCTGGTGATAAAAAATAAGAGAGTCTGTGACCTAAACTAATAGTCTCATTTATGTACTCATATGACTGGCCTTCAGATGCAGAGAAGATAGTCAGTGGATAGATTATGTATGGCCACCCAGTATTTACAAAAGTTGTTTTGTAGTTTATCATATAGCCTAGAACTAGAATCGAAATACCCTGCTGGGCAAAAAATAGTGATAAAAAAAATCCACTATTTTCAAATGCTAAATTATTAGAGTCTCTGAAAATTAAAATAGCTTGGGACAAGAGAATTCCGACTGTGCTATACACGAAAAGTTTTTTCAGTTTTAAATCTGAAGATGAATAAAACTGATAGTAAAACCATGCGATAAATAGGACCGGTAAAAACAATTTAGACCTCCCTCCTTTAAGAACATCGATAATCTTTAGTATGAAAAAAAGAACGGATATCAGCATGAATTTTTTCTTACTGGGCTTGGAGGCAAGAAAAAGACAAAAAGAGACTTCCATCAATGTGCCTGACCCGAAAGTCCAGTACGGGTAACTTAGCAAATTTAATGAGCCATCATAAACGGCAGTATATCCGTTATTTATGATGAATTTAAATTGTAAAATGTACTTGTAAAGTATTCCTGGAAAAGACAGAAAAAAGAGATATAGAGAAACTTCTTCTAATTTAGCATAAGGTTTCAATTCAACTTTATTTCTCCTAGGGGTAAAGAGTGATAATAGGGCTCCAAGATGAATAACGACCAATGATATTATCAAATACGATAGTAGTGTTATTTGTGTTTTTAGGGGAAAAAGAAAGTTCCGCCATTTATTAGCCCACTCGAATTGATAAATACCAAATATGTCCAAAAATATTCTTGAAAAAATAAATAGTCCCAAAGTAAAAAGAAAGATTAGATATAAGCTTGTCCATTTTAGGTATCTTTTTGACGATATAACTGTATATATGTATATTATGACCAATTCGTATTTGAGTATTTCTATCAAAATTTTTTCAGGATCTAGCCAATTGAAAATTAACAATTCAACTGAAAAAAAAAGGATTATCAGGATTTGTATTAGGATAACCTTTTTTATCATATATTTCCACTCAGTTTCCATCTAGTATTTGTTCAATTTTAGATATCTGGCTCTTGATATTAAAATCACTTAGTTTATTAGAAACTTCAAAAGTAATACTATTGGTTAGGCATTTCTTTATATGGTTAGTAAAATCGTGAATGTCCTCCTTACAAAGTATACCATATTTGCCGTCTTCTAAAATTTCTTCCGCACCGTTACAATATGTTGAAATAATAGTTTTTTCTAAAGCCATTGCCTCAATAAGAACCGTAGGTAAACCCTCATAACGTGAAGCAAAAACAAATAGACTTGCTTGTTTTAAATACCCATAAGGATTAGGCGTAAAACCAACAAAATGAATTAGTGATTCTACGTTTTCCTTGATTGCTAGTTCTTTTAAAAAGTAATCTAATTCACCTCCTCCTATTATCCATAAATGAGTTTCTATACCTTCTCGATATAATTTTGCGACACATTTTATAAGAAATTGATGATTTTTACCTTCATCAAGTCTGCCAATCGTGACGAGATTATTTTCTGAATTGTTGAAAAGATTGGCATTGGTTGCTTCTCCTTTTTTTGTTATTTCTTCAACATTTATAGGATTATATATTGTTTTTGTTTTGTGAGTGAAACACGGATATCTTGAAAGAAAGATTTCCTTTGTAGTTTTAGAAACACAGATAACTTTATCAATCTTTTTCAGTTTTGTAAAGTATTTCTTCTTATTAATGAACCAAAAATGGTGTTTAATAATATCTGTGTGGAGCCATGAGATCTTTAATGACTTTTTATTGGTGCTTGAAAGAATAATTTTGGTAGAAAATCCTTCTCGAAATCCAATTTCAATATCATACGCTTTTTTGTATAGAAAAAAAACATAAAAGAGCTTCGGAAAATGAAGAAAAAGCCTCTTTATCGCTTTTATTACGATAAGATAATATTGATTAGACGGTCTTGGGAAAAAATACCTCATTTTTACCCAAGAGGGAACTTCATTTATATAAATACCTTCTTTTGATATCAAATATAAGTCTACCCAATACTTCTCTGGCGAAATATTTTTGAGTAGAGTTATTAATATTTTTTCGGCTCCGCCGCCGCCAAGATTATCAATGATTACTAAAATCTTTTTTTTGCCCATTTGTAGTTAAATATTTTGCTTTTGATGAATAGCATTGACCCAAGAAGCAGATAAATCAAAAATCTTCTTTTTTCCAGACTATTTTTATATGTATGCCATAAGGAATATTTAGCCAAAAATGAGTATTTTACATATAGAGATCCATTTATGAAATTGTCTGCTAGTTGAAGATCAAAAAGACTTTTCTCATTGTGGAATAGTGCAAAACCACGAGGATTATTGAGGCGTAATTTTTTCATGCTAGATGTCAAGCCGTCTATCTGATAGTTTACTCTTTGCAGCGGTTCATTAACACAAAGAATGTTGTATTTTCGGGATATCCTATTCAAAACTATTGCTTCTGTCAAAAAATTTTCTCCGGGAAACTCAGGAAATGGAAATTCCTTTAAAACAGAGGTTTTGTAAATAAACCCTTTGTCACCAGTCGCCTTATACTTGTAATAAAGATTGAAATGATTAGTAACAAAATTATTTGTAGGAAATTTGGTTCCGATGACATTGCCATTGAAATCGGCACTTAAGCAGGGCATCCCACCAATGTTCTCAATAGTCTCAGCCATTTTAGAATAAGAATTCAACGTCGCGAGAGCATTGCTAATATATATATCATCAGAATCGAGGCAAATAAACCATTCTCCTTGTGCGTTATTTATTGCTATGTTGAACGCCCTATGTTTACCTCCGTTTTCTTTATGAATATACTTGATTGCGATTCTTTTTTCGCGAATCCAACTTGAGACAATTTCATGAGTTTCATCAGTGGACCCATCATTAACGATTAACCATTCAAAGCTCTTATATGTCTGCTCTAATAAGCAATCATATACATTTTTTAAGGTTTTAGCCCGATTAAAAGTAGGAGTAAAAACCGTGAATTTATATTGATGTATTGCCATCGATAAACTCTTTTATTGAGTGAAAGTTTTTGTAGTTGTCCTTAATCCATTGGATGTCTTTGGTCCACCACGCTATGTCTTGAAGAAATTCGATTTCTTTATCAGAGAATCTTTTCCTAATAAATTTAGCAGGCACACCACCAACAATAGAGAATGGTTCTACATCTTTGGTAACGACAGAATTCGCACCAATTATTGCTCCATTGCCAATAGTTACGCCATTTAGCACAGTGACATTGGCACCTATCCAAACATCGTTTCCAATATGAACTTTTGAAAACTGATCAAAGTAATCTTTATCCGCAAAATTTTCCTTAAGGTAGAAATGCGGAGAAGTACTAACAAAAACTGAAGAAGGATGATTACCTAATCCCATTACAACGTTGGGGCCAATAGAACAAAATCTGGCGATACTAGTCACCTTGATAATAGAATTGTAATTTATATATGAGAAATCACCAACCGAAACGGAATCTAAGATGCATCGTCCTCCTATGTTTACGTTTTGACCAAAGGAGCAGTTCAAGCTGATTTCTGTACTTTTGCCAAATTTTACATGCTTAAAGCGATTTCTTGCGACTTTATTTTTTAATCGTTGCAAGATTTTAAATACATATATATTCTTCATTAATACTTAAGTAAGCTGTGTTTAATACAATAATACCAACGATTGGCAAATTCAAAGATAACAGATGCAACAAGGGAACCAGCAATTGTGTATACATTTAATTGATCAACAAAATAAAAAAATGATATTAATGCGAGGTAGACAATCGTCGAGTATATCATATTAATTACTATTTCCTTAATGAATCCTTCTCCAATTAATATAACAGCTCCCGTAAAATAGCTTAAATTGCGGAAAATTACTAAAGGGCCGAGTACTAAAAAGATTTTTGCGGCTTCTATCATGTTGTCACTAATTATTAGTCTTATCAATGAAGGTAATGATATCCCAACTGCTATATAGATGATTACACTGACAATGAAAGAGTATTTTAGTATTTTCTTTGCCAAAGACTTATTTTTATTTCTTGCATAATTCGGAAAAACAACATTTCCTATTGTGTAAAAGATATTAGACAGCAGACTCACGATTTTATCTGCTAAATCATAATATGCTACTTCTTCCATTCCCAATGAAAAGCCTATAATAACAGTATTGCTCTTGTCTTTAATTATTCCAGTCACTGATGTTATTAACAATTTAGCGGCATTAGTAGTATGTGTAATTATGATAGGTAGTCGCGGGATGATTATTTTGATTTTATAAACTTTAAGTAGAATAAAATACGATACTACTCCCGCTAAAATTGCTCCTATACCATTGAAAATAGGCACCAGTAGGTAGTCTGTTTCTTTTCTCACAAACGTAAAAATAAGCAATACAAAAGTCGTTCTGAGGACCACATTTATAACAGTGATGTACTGCATTTTTTCCACACCCTGGAAATACCAAATAGGAAAAATAAACTCATAGAGGCACATCCACATCGTGAGATAGAATAAAACCTTATGCTCTTGCGCCTGCGGTATGAGGAAAACCAAGCCAGCAACTATTACGATTGATAGGAGGAATAAAACACCCTTTACCAGCAGGATGCTGCTGACTATCTCGTTGATCTTGTTTTTATTATTTCGGTGAATACTTACTTCTTTTGTGGCTGATATATTGAACCCAAAACCGACGAGAATTACTAAATAGCCAACAATTGCCTGAGCGAAAACAACTAATCCATAGGTTTCTTTTCCCAATACTCGAATCAGGTAAGGATAAGTTATCAGCGGGAGCAGCATATTGAACACCTGCAAAGCCGAGAGATAGCTAAAATTTTGAATAAGTGTTTTATGTCGTCCTGCTTTTTCCCGCAGGTTATTGATCCGTTGTTTCAATGAGGATTCTTTTTTGTTTTACTTCAAATTTTTATCCTTCTCCGTCTCTTCCAGTCCCGTAATTTTCGTGTGCGCAATTCACCGGTTGTGTTGTTGTATTCAAACGCCGCCAAAGTTACTATAATTTTCACATTCATCCTTTTTATGGAAAAAAAAGAGTTTTCAGCTTTCGGTTGCAGCTACTTCTGGCTGCCGGATCGCTCTACCCTGGGCTATTGCTGTAACCCTTTCAGGGTTTATTCTTCGCGTCCTTGTGAATTCGCTGTGTTTAATTTTTGAAACTCGGCTCTGCGCTCCTCTGCCATTGGTTGGATTTTGGTATCTGGAATTTGGATTTTGGTTCTTCTTAGCATTTTAAATTTAATTGTTTGATTCTTCGTCAATGACCTGCTTTATTTGTGCAGACAGTTTCGTGATTTTGTTTTTTGCCACATCTCAAACGATTGAATAGCTTACACCAAAATAGTCATAAATTAATAGTTTGCGCATGCCTTGCCATATTCTTCTAGGATACGGGGTCAGAGTTGCTTCACATCTGCAGTTACTTTCTTGGTTGCTTCGCCAATAATCTCCAGACTCCTTATAACCCGCGCGTTTTAATGTTTCATCTTCAAGGAAATCGTTTTTTTGCAGTTCCGGCGTAATCTTGGACTAAATAAACCGGGATTCATCAAGAATGCGTTTCAGATATTCTACCGGATCTTTATGCATACGTAGCTTCTTTAAGAATCTTTGGACCAATGTGGGGACTCAGGCCGTTGGTTGTTACAATTTCAATTTTTTCGTTTGTAAAACGCTTCTCAATTTCATCGTAAACGGACATGTAGTTGTCGAAGTTTTCTTGATCCGGCTCGAATTCAATAAGAATGTCGATGTCACTATTTTCGGATTGTTCCCCTCGAGCATAGGAGCCAAAAAGCCCGATTTTACCAACACCAAGCTTTCTCAGCTCTCCTTTGAGCTGTTTAATTTGTG
>TARA_R110002050_G_scaffold135767_1_pt1 | contig 10638 bp, 16 predicted proteins | sample TARA_R110002050 | Tara Oceans TARA_R110002050 (sample SAMEA4396988) | marine metagenome | biome: Polar Biome; feature: [DCM] deep chlorophyll maximum layer (ENVO:01000326); material: water (ENVO:00002006), including particulate matter (ENVO:01000060) such as... | depth 25 m
CCCTACTTGTCCTACTCAATATAGGTTGATTGATTAATCACAACAGGAGATTCAAATGGCTAATTTTTGTTATAAATGTACTTCAGAAAACTTTGGGGAAGAAAATGCGGAGAACAATGACTTCGCTGGTATGGTAAGACACAAAGAAAGATACTTTTGTCTTTGCGAGGGGTGTGGCTGGATAACTGTTGACAAAGATGGAAAGAAGGTAGAAGATGAAAGCTGAGATCGCAAGAATCCAAATGGACGTTGACTATAAGTGTCCAAACTGTTATCTCCATTTCAGGTTTAGTAACTCAAAGATTCCACAGAAAAAACAGGTAAGCTATTCTTGTCCTGAGTGTAGTGAGCTTTTAGTTGTTCCTCCTGTCTTCGCCAAAGCTAATCAAACGACCAGTTTTACAAAGACTTCTCCAAAAAATAATTTACCAATTAAAAATAATAGTGACCCAATAAAGGAAAGGGCGAAAGCTGCTATTAGGAGTCAGGGTTACACAGTTTCAGAAGCCACACGACTTATTAACAACGCATACTATCAGGGTATTCCTCTAACCGATCTCATTAAGGAGGCAATTAAAAATGACAAACAAATTAAGACCGACACGACTTGATGACCTTATTGGTCAAGAAGACATCATCACCAACTTAAGAGTGTCTATAGCATCCGTCAAGGCTCGCCATGACGTTTTACAGCATTGTCTATTCTATGGAGGCGCAGGACTAGGGAAGACTACTCTCGCGAGAGCTTTGGCTAATGAGCTTGACGCTAAAATTGAAATAGCCAACGGCTCTGCAATATCCACAAACAAAGACATTCTTCCATATATAATGAAAATGGAAAAGGGTTCCATTTTGTTCATAGATGAGATTCATCGTATGAATCGTAAGGTACAGGAGTATCTTCTCACTGTAATCGAAGACTTCAGGCTTGATATTGTTATTCCCTCCGGAAAAAATAATCAGGGAGAGACAATTAGCATTGACGTTCCCAGATTTACCCTTGTTGGAGCTACAACAGAGATGGGCGATCTAGTCCAGCCGTTCTTGGATCGTTTTAAGCTAAAGCACTTCATGCGACCCTACGAAACGGACGAACTAGCTGAACTGATCTCTGCAAATGCTAAAAAACTTAAAGTAAATATAGAAGAAGATGGAATAAAAGTTATTGCTAAAGCAAGTCGTGGAACCCCCAGAATAGCTAATAACTTTTTAGAATGGGTAAGAGACTATCAAATAGCCTATGACGTAAGCGGTTTGCATAAGTCTGAGGTCACTAGAGCATTAAAAATGCAGGGTATCGACGATAATGGGCTAAATCCGATAGACAGAGATTACCTAAGCGTGCTACAAAAGTTGCCCAATGGAAGTGCTATTGGTGTAAATACCTTATGTAGTGCCTTAAGTATGGACAGACAAACCATAGAGCAAAAGATCGAACCTTTCTTAATTCAGAGAGGTTATGTAGTTAAAACTCAAAAGGGAAGAATGTTGGCTGTGAAGTGAAAAAGTCTATAAAAAAAATAGCTGAGTATTCAATATTCATTATTGGAGCCATCATCCCTATAGGCATTATGCTATTTATCTTATGTTCGATACTAAGGAAGACCTAATGAACGCAAAAGAATTACACAACACTTCAACCGTAGTTGATCTCCACTGTCACCCAGCTATCAAGGCATCCATTTTCCATAGAAATATGGGTTCAGAAAAAGAAAAGTTCCTTATGGGTCTTTTCAAGAGGAAGTTCTGGCCTCTCTCTAACAGAACCAGCTTTCCAAAACTAATCGAGGGAGGAGTAGATGTTCTTTTATCTACCGCTTTTATTCCAGAAGGAGGTTGGTATGAGGATATGTCCCTAGCGAAGTGGCTAATCAAGCTGGCTCCTAACGTCAGAAAAGAGATTTATGAAGCGTCCTACTTTGACGCTACCATGAATGTTCTAGATGAGATAGAATCTCAGGTCATAGTATGGAACGATAAAAAAAATGTCAGAAAAATTAAAATGTGTAAGTCTGTTTCTGATTTAAATGGGGCACTGGAGTCAGGTAGTCTTGCTTTTATCCATTCTGTAGAAGGGGCACACTCTCTTCAAGCAAACTCAGCAGAGACACATCCTCACGATACTGATACTCCTCACAGTGAGAAATTAAATAATGCACTAACTAATCTAGAAGAGTTTTATAATAAGGGCGTTGCCTATCTGACCCTAGCTCACTTCTATGAGAACGACTGCGCTCCTCCGGTTTTTCCGTGGCCTGAATACGCCCTCAGTCACGGAGACTGGGAAAGCCTCCTCAGCAAATGGGATGAGGATAAGGGGCTTTCTGATATAGGAGAAGCGGTTGTTCAAAAGATGTTTGAGCTAGGGATGTTATTAGATATATCCCATTGCACGCTTAAGGCAAGAAAAAGAATATACGAACTAGCAGAGCATCATAATGCAGGAGAGTGTATCTTCGCCAGTCATGCTGGAGCATTTGAAGTCAACCGGCTATCTTATAACCTCCAAGACTGGGAAATCAAGTGGCTCGCAGATCACGGAGGCGTTCTTGGTATAATCTTTATGAATTATTGGATTTCTCCAATCGACTCTCAGTTAGGATTAAAATATATAGAGCAAACAATACGCCATATTATTAATATAGCAGGTGTGGAAACTCCAGCAATCGGAACTGACTTCGACGGATTCACCGACCCTCCAGACGAGATAGTGCATATGGGTCAGTTGCCAAGAATGACTGCTCACTTAAGGTCTATTGGGTATGATGACGCTACAATAACTAACTTTCTTGGCGGAAATGCCAAGAGGCTCTTATTAAATGGGTGGAAAAAATGAAATCTCTGATAAAGCTAGATTACAGAAAAGTATTCTTCTTTCTTTTGTTGATCCCCATTTCCTTCTTAGTGTACGAGATAAGAGAGACTCATCGCTATACCAGAGAAGCTCAAGAGGAAGTTTTCTTGCTTAATACCCAAAGAGCATCAAACCAAAGAACGATTATGGGTCTTCAAGTAAGAATCCTTCATTATGTAGAAGGGCATAGCGAAGACGAGACTGTCGGAATGTGTCCTTTATGCTTCAAAAATATGCTCTTGGAAAGATACGACCATGAACTAATTAGAAAGTTTCTAAGAGAAAACGGGGTAGATGCTCAAAGCTACTTAGACGGAGAACTCTCTGAGGAAGAGTTAAGTTTCATATCTTCCAGTTCGGTTACGAAAAAGGATGAGGCACGCGAATAATGTACGTCTACAGAGCAAAGCTGGTCAGATGTGTAGATGGTGATACGATAGATGTAGAAATTGATTTAGGTTTCTACCTAAGGGCTAATGTAAGATGCAGGCTTACTGGAGTAAATACCCCAGAGAGAGGTCGTGAAAACTTCTCTGAAGCGACACTTATCCTAGAGGAGCTAATAAAGGAGCAGTCAGACGAAGAGGGATATTTTGAAATCTTCACTGGTAAGACAGGAAAGTACGGAAGATGGCTCGTGACTATTAATGGTGTCAATGAAGTAATTGCTAAAAGATGGCCTTATGAAAGATAAAAATGAAGAAGACCTCTTTGTAAATCTACAAAGGCTATCGTCTGAGAGGCCAGATGCTGTCAGTCTTTTTATAGATGAAGAGGGAGAAGTAGAGTTCGAGATAGACCTTGACTTTTTTCTAGAGAATGTAAGAGAAATGCTTCGTTAAAAATAAACCTAAATAGTTAAGGAAATATTATTATGATGAATCGCTATAGAGACTATACAAATGTTAATAGCAAAGGATACGACCGTCTTAGGCGTTCTGCTAAAACAACGAGTATAGCATTGTACCTGCTTATTGGAGCCTTCCTAGCATCTGCTATACTTGTTATATTAAGGTAAGAACGATATGAGCAAAATAGAAAAATATAATTTGAAGTTTTATAGCAAGGCCTCGCTGTACTTCTTTCTATCATTAGCCGCAGGGTTGTTCTGTAGCAGAGGATGTATTTAATGAGCAACGAAACCATACCAGTATACAAATCAAAGCTCAAATGGCTTTTTATAGCAGGGTTTGTTTGTGGAACTGTTTTAGGAACAGCCATTGTAGAAATATGGATTAGATGAGAATAGGATATTTATCATTTGTATTTATCATAGCAATCAATATTATTCTTCCAACCAATATCGTTATGGCGATGACATGCTCCTCTATACTTTTCTTCCTTTTATCCTACAAGACAAACAGAAACTAATAGAAAAATATAAATTTTTGTTTGCAATTGTCCGATAAGTATAGTATAATACATATATCGGTTTACAATTTTATGGGGCACGCGAGCTATATAGGATAGTCATGGAAAAACTAAAAAGAGGACAAAAACTATGCAAGAAATGCAATTCGGTAAATGCGGCAAGGTCTAGGCTATGCAACTCCTGCGGAGCAGCTTTTATATCAAAGAATACCCCAATTAAAAATGAGATCAAAGATTGGCCTGCTCTACAAAAAGGAGAATTTTTTAGGGTGGTTCAAGGAACTGGCCCATACTTTGTATGTTCAAGAGGGTCTGAGGAGTCAGCTATAGGTGATAAGATATATATGGGATGCAAGGGGAAGTATGAGGTAATCAGTGTGGTTAGGGACGGTCTTCTATGTAAGGGTATTGGAAACAAGTCATGTGGGATAGAATTTCTATATATGGGAAATAAAGAAGTATCTAGCAGCACTGGAATAATCAAAGAACCCCATAGGTTAATTAAAATAAAGCCCAGAAAGAGAAAGTAAGGGGTATAATATATATGTATGGTAAAAAAATAAAGTTACTGGAGTAAAGAAATGACAGTCAATACAACGGCTACCCTGTCTGCTGACATTGTATTTCAACAGCAGGAAACGGATAGCAACTCGAACGATAACAGGCAGGGGTCTGTAGCGTACAGTCAGTCCCTTACCGCTGGCACAGGATCGTTGCAAATAAATGGCGTTTATAACGTACAGTCTGGTCAGGTGAATCCATCTACGGCATACCCTATAGACTTCAACAGTCTGTCTCAAGGGATCGTAGGCGGCTCCATGGCACTAAGCTTTAACAATATCAAGTCTCTTTGTATAACAAATCTCGCCACAACCACAGGAGAAGATCTATCTATCAGGGCAACTGGCTCTAACAGCTTTTCAGCGCCTTTCAATGGCGGTAGCGGAAATATCCTAGTTAAACCATCGGCTTCTTATATTTATTCCGATCCCTATACTGGAGCAACAGTAGATGGATCAAACAAGAACCTACACATATACAATGCTGGAACAGGAACAGGGGCATTTACTGTAGTCGCAGTAGGAGTTACCGGATAATGGAGGAAAGGGTTTTTGTCCCTAAAGGATGGGGATATGAGGATTGGATTGTAAATAAAGAGGAGTATTGCGGAAAGCTATTATTCTTTAAAAAAGGAAAATCCTGTAGCTGGCACTATCATAATCTTAAAGATGAGACATTCTATGTCCACAAAGGAGAGCTTGAGGTAAGGTACGGATGGACTAACAATAAGACCAATCTCAATACCGAAGTAACTATCTTAAAGGCTGGAGATACTTTTCATGTCCCCGTTGGTATGAGACATCAAATGACAGGACTAACGGATGTTGAGATGTTCGAGTTTTCTACACAACATTTTGACGAAGACTCAATTAGGATTGAAAAAGGAAACTAATGAATATATTGTTTATTTCTGACTTTGGGCTTCATCACACACCGGGAGGAGCACAAAGAAGCAATGCTATAGTTATAGAAGAAGGCAGAAAAAGAGGCCATACAATAGTAGAAATGTTCTACGACTCCAACCCCCTTCTGATACATTATGGCTATGATGTTGTTATCTCTTCCAATCTAGAAACTTTTAGTCAAGCATACTCAAATATAATTGACTTTTTAAATTCTTGTGACAACCATGCAAGACTAGAGCATGATGCTAATCGTTATCTCTCCCAAGAATCTCGCAAGAAGCTATGGGAAAACTGTAGGATTTCTTTTTTCCTAACAGAGTTTCATAGAGATATGTTCTTTGAAAATTATGGTGAGGACTATTTCCAGAACATAGAGATAGTCCCAGACCCACTAGACCCAGAAGTCTTTTACGATATGGGAAAAGAAAGAGAAGACAAGACTCTGTATGTTGGGTTTATGCACCCATTAAAAGGAACAGATAATTTCATAGGACAAGCTAGGGCAAATCCCTCTAAGGAGTTTGTTGTTGCTGGTTGGAGTCAGGACGGTACGTATGAGGCTCAGATAAAACAGTTAGACAACGTGGAGTTCTTAGGAAGGGTCGATCACTCCAAGATGACAGACCTTTATAATAGTTATAAAAACCTATACTATATGCCAGAATACTATGAGCCTTTCTGCAGGTCTGTAGGAGAAGCATTAATGTGTGGGATGTCTATAGAATCTAACGATATAGTAGGAAGCCTTCATTTCCACGAAAAAGCAGGAAAAGAAGAGTTTGTTTCGCAATGCGGTAGAGCACCTGAGATATTTTGGGAAAAGATTGAAAATGAGTTCGTTTGATATAAGCTTGCTGTGCCCTACTAAGTATAGGCCTCAAGGACTAGAAGATATGTGGACATCTGCTATTGAAACCGCAGATTGCCCTGACTCACTAGAGCTGGTCGTATACGTAGAACACTATGATGAAGAGACTATCTCAAAAATAGAAGAGCTTGAGGATAAATACGGAAGCCAGATACTGAAAATAGTGGGAGAAGAGGAAGTTATCTACAGCAGTTTACATAACATATGCTGTGACAACTCCTCCGCCGACCTTTTCTTTTGTACCGCAGACGATTTGATATTCAGGAGTCAAGGATGGGACACAACCGCCAAAGAAGTGTTCAAAGAATATAATGACAAAATAGTTTATGCCTATCCCAACGATGGACACTGGGGAGCAGAGCTGGGAACTCATGGGGTGTTTCATAAAAACTGGTATAATACACTAGGTTATATTTCTCCGGCTATATTTACAGTAGACTATTCTGATAATTACATTATGGATATATGCAGAGCAATCGGTAGAGCCGTTTATATGCCGGAGATACTTGTAGAGCATATGCATTGGACTTTTGGTAAGTCTGAATTTGATAGGACGGCCCAAGAAGCCCATAGTAGAAGAGGTGTTACTAACAATGGGGGTATATACCAGAGCTATGAGACCAAGCAAGTGCAGGAAAAAGATATAGAGAAACTAAATACTTTTATTGAGTTAAACAAATGACAAAGCCAAAACTATTCCTATATCCAAATGCCAGACCACATGAACATGACTTGAATCCTTCTCAAGTTTTTGTCAACACTGTTCCTATGAGCAGATTCGGCATATCGGAATACTTCGATATTTGCGACCCTGAAGAGGCGGACTATTTTTATATGGGTCAATTTACAAATGATCCCAGCATTCAAAACTATTCTACTAAAAATTTTGAATTCTTTGAAGGCAATGAAAGCAAACACATCTTCGACTACGAGGGAGAGGGAGGACAGGAACATGGATCAGGAGGAGAGGCAATACCAGAGTGGCTTCATGATAGCATTATAACTGCGAATGGAACTCTTAAAAAATATAAAGACTTAAATATTTACACTAGACCGACATTTACAAATCTATTAGTAGATATAGCTCACAACAGATTTGACAATTTTATATTCCCAGAAGAAATATCAATGGGATTCACTGGATTTCTTAATTCTGAAGCAAGGGTTTCTATGCTGAACGGACTAGCTGATTGTCGAGAAGACACTAAAATAAACGTTATTATAAATGAGTTTTGGTCAGGGCCAGCTCCGCTAGGACATCCAATACAAGAAGAATATATCCTGTTTATGCTTAATAATTTAATCTCGCTTTGCCCGAGAGGAAGCGGGATAGATAGTGTTAGACTGTATGAGACCTGCTACTTCACTAGAGTCCCTGTTCTTATATCAGATCATGATTACTTCATGGTTGGAGAAGACGATTACGATACTAGCTTTTGTTACAGAATATGCAGCGAGACACTAGATCCAGACTATATCGCAGAAAGCCTGCAAGAGATATACGACGAACCTATGTCTGAGCTACAAAATAGGGCTAATGATGCTAGAAAATATTTTGAAGAAGTTATTAGACCTTACTTCCAAGACCCCACATTGAGATTTTTAGAATGGCTTGAAAAAAATGAAAGATAAAATAGATGACATACTGTCTTTAGGAACGGATATATTTAATCCTCAAGCTAAAGTAATTGCAAATGCAGATAGGGTAATTGAGTTTCTTGAGACTGGAACAACATCTCCAGTTTTAGTTGAGATTGATCCAAGCAACGCCTGTAATCACGGTTGCTTCTTTTGTATCTCCTCATATATACATCTTCCTGAGTCAAAAGACTTAGAAACATTTGATAGATCCATCATGTCCAGAGAGATGTTACTATCAGTATGTCGAGACTTAATTGATATGGACGTTAGGGCTATAAACTGGACGGGAGGTGGTGAGCCAACCCTCAATAGACACACAAAGGAAGCTATAGAGTTTGTGGGCAAAAATTCAGACATAAAGATGGGTATGTTCACAAATGGTACGCTCTTAGACAGATGGGATATGTTTGACACCCTAGTAGACCACATGACTTGGGTTAGGTTCTCTATTGACGCAGGAGGAAAAGAGCTTTATAACTCAATAAGAAGAGCAAAAGAAAATGACGATTGGGATAAAATGAATTCTAATCTCAAGAGACTTATTGAGACCAACAACTCAAAAGGAAGGCCTCTTGATTTAGGGGTAGGATTTGTAATAACTCCAGATACGTATGAAGGAATCCTTGGATTTGCAGAGTACTTTGCAGACTTCGACATAGACTACTGCCAGTTTAAGCCAGAGGTAGTTAATAGAGAAAGAGAGGATGGAATCCAAAGAGATATTGATTTTTGGAATGAAAAGATAGAGCCACTAATCGCTAAGGCAAAAGATATCCTTGGAGATAAATTTCAAATCAATGGCTATAAACTTGAAGATCTTGAGAATGATCCAGAGCTTTATGGAAGGCGTTATAAGAAGTGTTTAGGTTCTCAGATACAGCCTCTCGTTGGAGCCGATGGACATGTTTACGTCTGTACCAATCATAGGGGCTATAAGCAGTATAGCTACGGCAGCCTTGAAGACAGAAGTTTCAAAGAGATATGGAATGATATAGAAAACAGAAAAAAAATGATGCATCAGATAGACGATGTGGAATGTTTTGAAAACTGCACCCAACTTTGTAAACCACATGAAAGCAACAAGGCTGTATGGAACATATCGTTAGAATATGAAAACTCAGACGATGAAGGCAAGCAAAAACTCAAAGAAAATTTACTGTCACAACAAGAACTGATAAAAGAAAACATCAAGCACCCAGAGTTCATATGATAAATCTAACCAATGGTAGAGGGCAGTTAGGAAGTGCTCTTGCTAAAAGAATAGAGAATATAGAGCCTCCTGTATGGGGGAATGGACTACACTCGTCCAAAAAACAAGTGCATATCTATCACACTTGGAACATAGATGATAAGTCAGAAGAAGTCCAAGCACAATGCTTCCAAGAATTAATGTCGTTCACAAATAGACATTTAAAGGACAGGGTGGTTTTTATATCTACAAAGTCTCAAAAAGAAAGTTACTATGTAAAATACAAACATCTAGCTGAGGCTCATGTTTTATCACATTGTGAGGACTCTGTTGTCGTAAGACTTCCCACCATTATAGGGAAAGGAACCGTTGAAAAACTGAAGACAAAAGAGATAGTGCCATACGGAACTATGGAAATAATGTCTATCGAGGAGGCATGTCATCAAATACTAAGGTGCGTATCTTACAAAGGCCTTTTAAAGATAGTTTCTCTTGATGGAGAAAAAATAAGAGCCAAAACCGTTCAACAGATACTTCTGGCATAGGATTATTTAATGAAGATATTAACAATTTACAATACTTGTGGAATAAATGCAAACAGAACGGATTGGTACACAAAATGCTTGCAGTCTGTTATAGATCAAGACTACCCTGACAACAAGATTGTAATGTCGTCATGCCTAAACTCAGAGGGCTGCATTACAGCAATAAAAGATAAATTTCAAGATCTGGTAGATATTGTCTTATTTTCAGATCCATATATAGTAAATACTACCTGTAATAGATCTATTCAGCTCATGGTTGAAAAGTATGGAGAGTTTGACGCCTATCTATTTTTAGATTCAGGAGTATACTTCACTGATCCTCAATCTATATCTAAGGCTGTAGAATCCATAAAGCAGAATGATTATTCTATGCTTACCATTCAGACAGATACAGATACAGGATTTATGCCATTTGGATTTTCTCAAGATTCGCCAACTGCACAAATTACAGGGGAAGATTTTATCATACCTCTTGGTCATGCGTGCAACCTTCACTGTCAATTTTTTACTAATGATATATTCAAAGCCTTTGGTAATAAAATTATCCCAGATGTATTCGCAGCGTACTGCACAGAGTCAACCTTTCCATTTCTAAATGCTTCTGTTGGAAAGAAATGGGGAATCTTAAAAGATGTTATGGCGCCACATAACAAGGCCGTTGACGGCCCTTCTTCTAGTCAGCCGCACATCTCCCAAAGTCATGG
>TARA_R110002050_G_scaffold30673_6_pt1 | contig 10631 bp, 8 predicted proteins | sample TARA_R110002050 | Tara Oceans TARA_R110002050 (sample SAMEA4396988) | marine metagenome | biome: Polar Biome; feature: [DCM] deep chlorophyll maximum layer (ENVO:01000326); material: water (ENVO:00002006), including particulate matter (ENVO:01000060) such as... | depth 25 m
GCGAAACAGGTAGTCGCCAAAAGAGAGCCGGTGTTTACCTTGACTTAGTCCAGGATTCACAAAGGCCCTGTAACAATCAAATCCGCTGGGTTTAGAACCTGCGAAAAACGATTCACCGGCATCATTTCCGGGTATTATGCCTGCATTCACCTGCGATGATGAATAGCGGCAACGCAAATACTGTTTTTTCGGCGATCCTTCATGCTTTGCGGGCTCCTGAAACCCTTTTGGGTTTTCAAGCAGCCGGATGGAACGCATCAAAACTTCCTGCCGTGGCCTAAAAGCCTGTGGTCTCGCATCCATTTCGCCGAAGCACACAGAAGTCTGCAAAAGTTGAATCAGCTTTGGATCAAATCCCTCGATGCTGTTTAACTCAAAGGGCAAATAATTCTGTCCGCACTGCTGCCGGTATGTCAGCAAATGATCAATCTGCAGACCAGATAACAAATAGAGCCGTTCAAAATCTTCGCGCGAAGCCTGATTAGTATTCAGTGGACGATCCCGCACTAACTGCAATTCATTCATCACCGGTTCGACATCGGCATTCTCGTCTTTGGCCAGCAGTGTTTCCACCGAGTCTCCAGTTCAGCTTGAAAGCCGAAATCTGTGGTTTGCCCCATAACCATGGGAGGGAGCGCAACGCACAGCAAAAGGAGCAGGATTCGTTTCATGGCAATTGATAATATATGAAGATTGTAGCGCTGCAAGCATCCGCCCCCACAACTTTTTGGCTATCCCAAACGACAGCCTCGCTTCACCCAAAAGCGCCTGCCCGAATTGTGAAAATGAAAAGTCCAAATTGATACTGCCCACAGGAAGGACAAGTAAAGCCGACGCTGTACTCAACGCTCAACAGAAACCAGTTTTCATACAATACACCAAAAGCCAGCCGGATTGGAAAACACGGAAAGTGGCTATTGCAGACTTACACTGGCATCGCCAACTGATCGAAAATGGGCCGGGACACGAAAAAACTTCCTGCCCCTCCACCGTTCCAAAGATCAATGAGAAGAATAGCAAAAGCGCAACTTCTAATCATAACAAAAGAATGCAAGTCGTACACCCTTAAGCAACAAAAAACGTCAAGTTACAGAATCTCATGTGCCCAAAAACTAATTTGTCTTGAATTTGTACTTAATTTTCGACAAATCCTCGTTGGCCTTGACAATCTTATTCTTTAGCGCTTCTTTAAAAGTCACCAACTTTGCCTTCAAGGTGTCGTCTCCTAAAGCCATCATCTGAACGGCAAGGATTCCGGCATTTTGCGCGCCATTAATTCCCACGGTGGCTACCGGAATTCCGGGAGGCATTTGCACAATAGCAAGCAGCGAGTCCCATCCATCCAAACTGGCTTTAATGGGTACGCCAATCACCGGCAAGGTAGTCATGGCTGCAATTACTCCAGGCAGGTGGGCAGCCATCCCGGCCCCGGCAATAATCACTTCAATTCCACGATCTTTAGCTCCTTTAGCAAATTTCTCCACTTCCTCCGGCGTGCGGTGTGCCGACAGGGCATTTATTTCGAAAGGAATCTCGAACTCATCCATAATTTTAGCAGCGCTTTCCATGACAGCCAGATCCGAGGTACTTCCCATGATGATACTTACTTTCGCTTCCATCTTTTCAATTAATTTTTGTTTCTTTGTACTTTTTAATTTCTGAGCTAAAATAATTGAAAATAAACAGATTTGAAACTCATCTTTCCAACAACAAAAAAACAACCAATGAGTAACATAAAGATCTTTGATAAAGAGTTCGAATTATTCATTCCCTACGAAAAAATCAGATCCGTCGTCGAAAAGATGGCCGATAAAATGAATGACGACCTAGCCGGTAAAAACCCTTTATTCCTTTGTATTTTAAATGGTTCATTCATGTTTGCTGCCGAAGTATTTAAACGAATCACCCTGCTCGACGCAGAGATTTCATTCGTAAAACTGGCTTCATATGCCGGCACGCAATCGTCGGGCGAAATAAAAGAACTGATTGGACTAAATGAAAGTTTGAAAGGCCGTACGGTTATAGTTCTGGAAGATATCGTGGATACTGGTATTACCATTGATAATACGATTAAACAAATTATGGCGCATAAGCCGGCTGAAGTTCAAGTGGCAACACTTCTGCTTAAACCTGACGCATTGGTTAAAGAAGTCAACCTGGACTATGTTGGCATTGAGATCCCCAATGATTTTATCGTGGGCTATGGACTGGATTATGATGGGCGTGGCCGTAATTTGATTGACATCTTTAAGGTGGTGGAATAAAAGAGTGCAAAAACCAAAACTCTATAATCAATATGCTAAATCTGATCTTATTTGGTCCTCCCGGGGCGGGGAAAGGAACCCAAGCCGAGTTCCTCATCGAAAGTTTTGGATTGATCCATCTGTCTACCGGAGACTTATTGAGACAGGAAATTGCCGCTGAAACAAAGCTTGGAATAGAAGCCAAACAATTGATGGACAAAGGAGAGCTTGTTCCGGATCATGTCGTCATCGAAATGATTAGAAACAAATTCTCAGTCACCCCCGATGCCAAAGGCTTCGTTTTTGACGGATTTCCGCGCACTGTAGCACAGGCTAAAGCGTTGGACAAGTTAATGGAAGAGAATAAAACACCGATTAAAGCCATGCTTTGCCTGGAGGTTGAAAAACAGGAACTTATTGATCGAATCCTATTCAGGGGAAAGACTTCCGGCCGTTCGGACGATCAGGATGTTTGGATTATTGAAAAACGCATTTCGGTTTATAATCGAAAAACTGCCCCAATAAAAGACTATTATGAAGCTCAAAACAAACACTTCCCCATCGATGGAATGGGCAGTGTTGACGAAATTGCTTCCCGCTTAAAAAATACCGTTCGCTCATTATAACCCATCTCCTAAGAATATATTAAGACGAATGATTGAAGTGCATTCGTCTTTTTTTGTTTATTTTGCACATTCACAAGAATATACCATGGCTGAAAACAACTTTGTTGATTACGTTAAGATATTTTGCCGTTCAGGAAACGGAGGCCCCGGCTCAACCCACCTGCGGAGAGAAAAATTTGTCCCTAAAGGTGGGCCCGACGGAGGCGACGGGGGACGCGGAGGCCATGTGTTCGTGCGAGGAAACGCACAAATGTGGACCTTGCTTCACCTGAGATACAAGCGACATGTGTATGCCGGACATGGTGGTTCAGGCAGCGGGCATGGTAGTTTTGGAGCCGATGGTGATGATATTACCATTGAAGTACCACTGGGAACAGTTGCCAAAGATGCCGAAACCGGCGAGTTCCTGTTTGAAATTACCAAGGATGGTGAAACACAATATTTAGCGAAAGGCGGTCGTGGCGGTTTAGGAAACACGCATTTTAAGTCGGCTACCAATCAGACCCCCCGCTATGCGCAACCGGGCGAAGAAGGCGAAGAAGGATGGAAAATTCTGGAGTTAAAGATTCTGGCCGACGTTGGCTTGGTGGGCTTTCCAAGCGCCGGAAAATCAACGCTGTTATCGGTGGTTTCGGCAGCCAAACCCAAAATTGCTGATTACCCCTTCACTACGCTGGTTCCAAACCTGGGCATTGTTTCGTACCGCGACCAGCAGTCGTTTGTCATGGCCGACATTCCGGGAATTATTGAGGGAGCACACGAGGGCAAAGGGCTGGGGCTTCGCTTCCTGAGACACATTGAGCGAAATTCGATGCTCCTGTTTATGGTTCCATCCGACAGCAAAGACCACCGGAAAGAATACAACATCCTGCTCAATGAGCTGGAAAAATACAACCCCGAGTTGTTGGATAAGGACCGGTACCTCGTCATCAGCAAAGCCGACTTTCTGGATGAGGAATTGCAGCAAGAAATCAGTGCCGAGCTGAGTGACATTCCCCATGCCTTCATTTCGTCGGTGACCAACCAGGGAATTCTACAACTGAAAGACAAAATCTGGCAAATTTTAAATCCTTCATGATTGCGTTTATCGAACCTATAAAACAACTTGACCAGTCCCTGTTTTTCTTTTTCAATGGGATGCACAGTCCCTTTTGGGATGTGGTCATGACCATATTTACCCAAACCATTACCTGGGGGATTTTTTACCTTACCCTGCTTTATTTCATTGTTCACAAATACCGGATGAAAGCAGTGATCATCATTATTATGCTTGCCTTAGCGATCCTGATCGCCGATCAGTTTTCGGTTTTTATCAAAGAAACAGTTCAGCGGCTCCGACCGACCCACGACCCGGATATCCAGCACCTGGTGCATAACGTGTACCGAAAAGGTGGGCTTTACGGTTACTTCTCATCGCATGCCACCAACACGTTTGCAGTGGCCATGTTCACCGCCAGACTTTTCAAGAACAGCCGCTACCAGGTGTTCATCTTTTTTTGGGCAGCACTGGTCAGTTATACCCGCATTTACCTTGGCGTCCACTATCCTTTCGACATACTGACCGGCGCAGTCGTCGGAATCCTGATCGGGCATTTCATTTATAAGCTGTTGCTGGTGATTGAAAATCATTTTTTAATGCTGAAAATGCCCAAACTGACAGAATCCGGACTAAGCAACCAGGAAAGTGGCGTCATTCTTCTGGTGTTCCTGCTTTTTGCATCCACCGTGTTCCTTGTTACCAGACAGCTGATGCAAGCTCAATTTCTATAACATGAAGCAAGCCCTTTTTCAAGAATACAACAAGTTTTTGAACTACGATCAGAAACGACTCGACTCGCTAAAAAAGAGAACCAGGCAATTGGCCTTTTTGCGGCTTTCGGCCTTTCTTGCCGTTATTCTGGCGCTCATCTATTTGCCCCGCGTTTCGCTCTGGCTGGCCTGGTCGGTTGCCGGAATCAGTACCTTCCTGTTTTTCTACTGGATCAAGCGTTTTCAAAAAAAAGAGAAAGAGAAAGTCCTTTTTTCGAACCTGATTGAAATCAATAAAAAAGAACTGGTCGCCTTGGATGAGCAATACAGCCAGTTTGAAAACGGCCAGGAATTTACGGATCCACATCATCATTTCACCTTCGACCTCGATATCTTTGGTCCCGGATCCATCTTCCAATTTATTAACCGAAGCGTGACCCAATTGGGGAAAAAGCGTCTGGCAAATTATCTGAGCCACCCCGAAACCGACATTCCATCAATAAGAAAACGGCAGGAGGCCTTACTCGAACTGGAAAAATATACCCGATGGTGCCAGTTTTTTGCAGCCAAAGGGCACACCAAGGACGAGCAGGATCTTTTGTTTATGAAGAAAATTACGGAACAAGTTGAAATAAAAAGCGCCGCGTTCCTGGCTAAACTCCTGTTAGTTCTGCCACTGATCAGTTTGATATCATTTGGGCTTTGCCAGTTTCTCGATCTTCCGTGGGCGCTTTTTGTCGGATCATTGCTGGTCAACGGCTCGGTGCTTTACGCCAATAAAAAGACAATTAGTGCTTTTTATACCTTGTTTGGAAGCCAAACCAAACTACTATCCGGTTATTACGAACTGTTAATTTTGGTTGAAGAAAAAGAATTTCAGGCTCCGCTGCTGACCGAGTTAAAGAGCCACTTGTTAACCGGGCATGAGAACGCCAGCGAATCGGTTCATCAACTTCAGAAACGAATGGCCGAATTCGATTATCGCCAGAACCTGTTGGTTGGATTTGCGTTAAATGCCTTGCTCCTATGGGACCTGCGGTGCAGCCTGAGGCTCTTTAGCTGGCAAAAAAAACATGCAGAGAGCATTCATCAGTGGTTTGAAGTTCTGGCTGAATTTGATGCTTTGTCGAGCCTGGCTAACCTCAATCACAACCATCCGGAGTGGACACTTCCCAAGCTTGAAGACGGCGATTTTCATTTAACGGCCAACAACCTAAAACATCCACTGATTAAAGAAGCCAAAAATATTGGCAACGATTTCCGAATGAACGGACACGGACAAATCGCCATTATTACCGGAGCCAACATGGCTGGTAAAAGTACTTTTTTAAGAACCATCGGCGTAAACATGATCCTGGCCATGAACGGCTGCCGGGCTAACGCCAGTTGGCTGAGTTTAAAGCCCATTCAGTTGTTTACCAACATGCGTACCACCGACAACCTGCAAAACGATGAGTCGTACTTTTTTGCGGAGCTGCAACGGCTGAAGGCCATTCTGGATGAAATTAAAGCGGGCACACCGGTATTTGTGATCATCGACGAAATGCTGAAAGGAACCAACTCGGAAGACAAATTGTCGGGCTCCATCAAGGTGATTGAGCAGTTAATCGCACTGAAAACAGTAGGACTGGTAGCTACCCACGATTTAAAGCTGACCGAGCTGGCCAATCGCTATCCACAAAACATTACCAACAAGTGCTTCGAAATTGAGCTGACGGACGAAGAGCTGCTGTTTGACTACCAACTCACCGACGGAGTGACCTCCACCATGAACGCCAACTTTTTGATGCGAAAAATGGGCATCATTTCCTGAGCATGCCCTTTTACCTGCTAACGTTGGTTCCAATTTCCATAGCAGTAAAAGCTGGCCGCTGACTTTCGCTTAGAAATCCATAGAAATGAAAGATGGCGGCTAACTTTTGCTTAAACCTCACGGCAATGACAGTTGGTGGCAGATTTTGGCTAGTGGGCTTTCGATGAAACCGGCTCAATTCAAATTGAATTGTTGGTCGAATCACCCCCCATAGGAGGTTAAATTGATCGATTAAGCCCGGCGAACCGAGACAAAACGATGAAAAAAAACGGACTGATAAAACTTACCAGCCCGTTTTCAGCTCTACATCTATCTCCTTTAGAAATAGAAAATATTTCCTTTGGCTCTCCGCGTCACTTTCGACCTGCGGATTTCGACCACTGTTCGGCGATTCTCGAAATGTTGCTCTTCGGTGCATTCAATGCTGCCGTCGCAGTCGTTCACCAACTGGGTTTCGCCAAAACCGACACCTTCAATCCGATGGGATTCAACTCCTTGAGACATTAGATAATCTGCGGCCGCTTCCGACCGTTTTTGCGAAAGCTCCATATTGAACTCATGAGTTCCTCTTGAGTCGGTGTGCGATTCGAGAATAATCTGAATATCGGGATAGTCGTCGAGTACTTTGGCCAAACGATCAAGCTCACGCTTCGCTTCAGGCCGGAGACTCCATTCTCCAAAGTCGTAATATATATTTTTCAACTGGATGCGCGATCCGGCATCAAGTGAATAAAGCTGGATAAGATAATCAAATACGCCCCGATCCATGCCCATGGTATTAAATTCAACTTCAGTCCCGAAAAAGTTATACGCTGAAACATCCACCCGGTAACGTTTGTCGGTTTCCAGGTTGTAAGTAAAAGAGCCCTGTTCATCAGTGTAAACAGAATCCACTGTTATCCCGTCCGAAATGGCCAGCAATGCCTCCGGAATTGGTATATTACCCATGATATCGACCACCTGTCCTTTAAAGACGAACTCCGGATCCAGATAAACCTCCACGTCACTATTGGCGAGCGTTTCTTTATTGGTCAAATCCAGATCTACTGCTTTTTCTATATATTCTTCGCTTGTCGCCACGATGGTATATTTCTTATTTCCTTCGAGCTTCACTTCCAACTTTCCGTCGTCGTCGGTGCTTCCCGAAGCAGCAACTGTCCCTTCTTCATCAATGACGTTGACGCTGGCACCCGGCAGTATTTCCTTGGTCAGGCTGGAATAGGTAATCACATCAAACACGAAGTCATCTATTCTTATTAAATAAATGTCGTCATCTCCTTCCCCACCACTGCGGTTCGACGCGAGGTACCCCACCTGCTGGTTGGGATGAATGACCATTCCGAAATCATCACCTGGGGAGTTAATCTCACCATCGAAAGTTGACCGTTCGCTCGATTCGAGGATCGGAAACTCGATGTAGAACAAGTCCAGGTTTCCGGCTCCACCAAAACCATCGGAAGAAAAAACCAGGCTTCCTTCGACATTCAAAAACGGAAACATCTCTTCTCCGGCGCTGTTGACCTTCGGACCCAGGTTAACGGGGTCAGACCATTCTCCATTGGAGCGAACAGAGTAATACAAATCGGTTTGCCCATTTCCTCCCGGCATATCGCTTGCAAAAATCAAGGTATCGCCCGTTGAACTAATCGTCGGATGAGCTACCGAATATTCACTGCTGTTAAATGGAAGACGATCTTTCATTCGAAAGCTGGCACCCGCCTTCTCATAAATCACTACGCCAAGCCGGATGTTTTTCTTGACGAAAACGATATTCTCTTCCTGCGGATCTTGCCAGTTCGATTGCGTTAAAAACAACTCACCGGTGCTTGCGCAGTAGGTCAGTGGCCCTTCGTGGTATTTCGAAACCAGAGAACTCATTCTACTTCGGTCTGTCATCGCCTCTCCAAATGCATTTAAACCAACGGTATAAAGATCATAGAAAACCTTGTTTGGGTTATCCGACTTTTTCCCATCCTTCTCGCTAAACGATAAAAAAACCAGTTCATCCTCGATAATCGCGGGCCCAAAATCGCTGTATGCTGTATTGATATTCAAGGTATCGATTGACATGTTCACCGCATCGAAAAAACGCTTCTGAGCCGTGGCCCCGAGGGAGATCAGGATGAAAGTTGCTACAAGTAAAAATTTAGTTTTCATATCCTTAAGATTTTCTATCGTTAGAAATAGCGGGGTGAAGTATAACGGGATTTAACAAAGTTCAACTCGTAGGAAATCATCACCTCATGAATTCCATCGTTATAAGAGCTAATGTTTGATGTATTGAAATCAATGGCATAACCCAACCTCAGCTTTTCGTTGATGATGAATTGGGTATTGAAGCCAAAGGTCTCAGCCGTCCGATACATGGCGCCAATCCAGAAGCGGTCGGCAAACAGGAAGCTGGCATTGATGTCAGTAACAATGGGCGATCCTTTCATGTAACGGGCATTGAACGAAGGCTTGAACTTCACCACATCGCTTAGCTCGAACACGTAGCCTCCAATTAAGGTCATGTGTCGCAGCTCATAGCTGGTGTTATAGTTCTCCACCCCATTCTCAAAGTCGTTCTGCAGAACCTTCGGAATGGAAAACCCCGCATAAAACTTATCGGAATACATAAAGGCACCCACCCCAAAGTTGGGCATGAACTTCTTGTCGATCACTCCCTGAAAGGCCGGATCCGTTCCTCCTTCCGGAACATACAAACGGTAAGCATTCAGGTCATTCTCGTAATTGGTAAAACCTGCCTTCAGTCCAAAGCGTAACGACACGTCGTCCGTCACTTTCAGCCGATAGGAATAGTCGGCAAAGATTGCCAGGCGTTTCTCAATCCCAATTTCATCATTGATAACCGACAAACCCAATCCTACATTTTCGTTACGTAAAGGCGCCTGAACCGTCAGCGTATAGGTTGTTGGGGCTCCTTCAAAACCCACCCATTGGTGACGGCCAAGGGCCATAATTCCAATGCTCTGCCAGGTACCGGCATACGCCGGATTGAAAGCTTGTATGTTGAACATGTATTGACTATACATTGGATCTTGCTGTCCAAATGAAGCTGTAACTGAAGACAGTAACAACAGTAAGCTTAGCCCGTAATTTGATATTCTCTTAATCATCTTCATCTCAGTTCATTTTTACCGGTTAATGTATAGCGTTCCTTTGTGCACGTTTGAGCCATCCAGAATCAGGATAATAAAATAGGTTCCTTCAGGTAGTATTTCAGAATTCGAAGTTCCATTGACATTCGGTCTTCCGTCCCACCATGCTCCGGGATTTCCATACACCCCAATATCTCCGTAGCGGTCGCGCTTATAAACTTTGGCTCCCCAACGGTTGTAGACTTCAATTTGCGCGTTAGGATATCTGCTAATTCCACGGACGCGGAAATAATCATTAATTCCATCGCCATTGGGTGAAAATCCATTCGGAATCAAAAGATCTTCGTTTGGCGTAATGGTGATGCTAACCGTTGCCTCATCGCACTGCCCGTCTTCATCACAAATCTGGTAAGTCAGCTCATCTGATCCGTAATAGGCGATGTTTGGCTTATAAGTTATCGATCCATCAGCATTGACTGTAACTGCACCTTCGGCAGGCTGCGAGGTGATCGTCAAGCTGGTGTTATCCAGATTTTCATCACAATCCTCGTCGTTGTCCAACACATAGATTTGGACATCTTCATTTTCCTCCAAAGTAGCCTGATCATCCAAAGCAAGTGGAGCGCTGATCAACAGGACACGTTGCTCACAGGTGGCTGTGTTACCATCGTTGTCAGTCACCGTCCAGGTAACGACTGTTTCACCTACCGGATAATCTCCGCTGGCATCATCAGAATCGTTAAAGTCGTTGGTTACGGAGGCTATTCCGCAGTTGTCTGCCACAGTTGGAGCTGGAACGGTCACTAAACCGAAGCAGCTCTCATCCGACTGTACCGAAGCTTCAACATCACCGGCACATGTAATGGTTGGATCAACCGGATCAACAACAGTGATCGTCGTTTCGCAAGTCGATGAATTACCCGACGCGTCGGTGACCGTAACCGTGACGGTTTGCTCACCCACTGTTTCACAGGTAAATTCTTCGGTATCCACCGAAATGGTTATATCAGTAGCCTCTTCTGTGCATCCGCCCTGAATATCTGTTGCTATTAACGCCAGATCTTCAGGAGTAATCGTGTACTGGTTATTTTCATCCAGC
>TARA_R110002050_G_scaffold247802_1_pt1 | contig 10628 bp, 7 predicted proteins | sample TARA_R110002050 | Tara Oceans TARA_R110002050 (sample SAMEA4396988) | marine metagenome | biome: Polar Biome; feature: [DCM] deep chlorophyll maximum layer (ENVO:01000326); material: water (ENVO:00002006), including particulate matter (ENVO:01000060) such as... | depth 25 m
CAAACGACTTTTAGTCGTCAACCAAATCTATGCACTTTTAGTCCATAGTGGTTTAGTTTCCTATTCAGCTGCTTCGAAATACTCTTTTGCGATTTTTTTTGAGGCAATTCATTTCAAATGATAAATACTAAGGTTGACTCTTTACCAAACTAAAATTTAGTTATTTACGATTCAACCATGTCGCGATAGCGGCTTCCTTTGAGAGCCTCTCGCAATTCTTCCATGTTCTCAATAAAGTCTTCCAATTTGGAAGCGGTAATTTTTCGAAGATCCGTATTGGCCTCAAAATGCTCTAAGCCAAGGTATTCACGAACCCTTGCAATGGTCTCTTTTTGAGTTTCAATCGAATTAAGGTCATTCTCATAGGTAATGGTTAAATAATCCAATCCCGATAAAGCTTCCTCCTCATACCTCTCAAGGATTTGGCCTTCTTGTAAATGAGTAATTAATTCATTGGTATTCACCTTCATTTTAGGTCGGTGCTTGCTATTTCCTTTATCGTGCCATGCATTTCTATGAACGGCATAGTGCTTGGATAGGATTTGACGAAGAATGTTCTCTCGGCGAAGGAAAATAATTTTATAGCCTAAATCTTCGCTTAAGTAATGCAAGAACTCATGCGGGTCATCTGGCTGCAAAAAGTTTCGCAATTGGTAGGACAATAACTTGAAGCCATACACGGGTTTATGAAAAAGCTTCTCTCTTGATTTCAAATAGGTTTGAGGGAAAGCTACCGGGCGATTAAACACTTCTTTATCGCATGCCACCTCATTACTCGAGTTTAATAGGTCAGTTAGTAAGGTGCTTCCCGTGCGTCCTCTCCCAAATAAGATGAATTTTTGGCTATGTTTTTTCGTGTTCTGAACAGAAGCCGCAAGATTTGTGGCTAACTCTCTGGCGTAGCCGCCATAATTGTGATTGATTTTTTGCAGTAGTCCCATAATCCTTAGTTTCTTAAGCAATAGTACCCGCAGTTCCTTTTTTAAAAAGAAATTTTTGAATAAACCCCTGCATTCCATCATAAAAATGCCGGTTTATCCAATCAATGGCTTTGCGAATAAAATGAGGCCTAATTTCGCCTAAAAACAAGAGGGATAAGCTTTTCCCTCCCTACCTTAGTTTTAATTTCCGAAGACCATTCAAAGGTACGAAACTTAGGGCAACATTAGGAGAATACTTTTCAACTAGAAGAACATTTAGTCAAATATAAATAATTGAAATACAGATATTTAGGTGAAAACAACCGCGTTTAAAAAATAGAAACTTCCTAAACTTTGAATAGCAGTTCGATTCTGCTCGGGGCTACAAAATTGTGGTTTTTAAGGATTTGCGTGGCTCTCCTGACATAGCCCGCCAAAGCTTCGATTTGTTCAGGATTGTGCCTTTCTGAAACTAAATTGCATTCACTTCGATTGCTTAAGCCAAGCCTGATGTTTTATAAAGCTTACTTTTTTATAGTGTAAATAGCTAGCTATTAATCTGATAGGGCTTATTTATGTCTATCAGTTTTCGGGATATTATTTAGGCCAATTATTTCGCTTACTTAAGCATTGATTATAGAGTAACCTGTAGTAATCTTGTGACTAAAGTTTATTGATCCTTGAAGAGCGAGTTTATTGCTTAGACTCATTACGCTTAGGCCTTGCGAGCTAATTTTTTATTTTTGAATTTGGAAAAACCTACTAATAAACAAAATGAAAAAAATCCTATTCTTTTTATTTTTCCCATGGGCACTAACTCTAAATGCACAGGGTCTTTTGAATGGTATCTTATCGGAACAAAGCGAAGGCACTGAGGCTATGATAGGCCCGCAATGTGGTTCACATTTTTTAATGGTCAATCACGAGGAAAAAAATCCTGGTTTTTTAGATGCAGCAAACCAGAGTTTGCAAAAAGTAGTGCAAAATATTCACCGCAATTCTAAAAATTCCAGTACCAGTGCCACTTTAACTATACCTGTAGTTTTTCACATTGTATACAATGATCAAACAGAGAATCTAGCAGATTCAGTAATATGGAATCAATTGCAGGTTTTGAATGAAAATTATAGCCGACAAAATGCGGATACCTCTACTTTGCGAAGCGTCTTCCAACCCTTAGTGGGGAATCCAAATATTCGATTTGAATTAGCTAATCAGAGCCCAGATGGTAGTTCAAGTACTGGTATAACTCGTACTAATACCACTATTGAACATTTTGGTGGTATTCTGCCCTACAATTCCAATCAAACGGCACAAATTCAACAATGGGTAGCGGATAGTCTCTTTTACAATTTATTCCGTCTTACAGAAGATAGCTTAGGAGGTGCAAGTGCATGGGATACGGAACGTTATCTAAATATTTGGGTGGGAGATCTTCGTATTTTAGAACCCCAAATTAACAACTTTGAAGAATTAGTTTTTTTAGGGTTGGCACAGCCACCGGCTAATCACCCTAATTTTGCGGGAACTGGTTTTGATACTCTTGGTTTTACCCAAGGGGTATTGATGCATTATGTCGCTATTGGCCCTAATAATCCTATTAATTACCCTCCTACTTATAATGCTCTAAATAGCACCTTAAAAGATGGTGATCTTCTTAGCCATGAAGTGGGTCATACTTTAGGCCTTCGTCATATTTGGGGCGATGGAAACTGCGGCTCTGACGACTTTATTGATGATACACCGTTATCTAATAATTCCAATCAATTTAGTTGCAATAAGCAGCGGAATTCTTGTTTGGATTCAATAGGCGGTCAGAATCTTCCAGACATGGTAGAAAACTTTATGGATTATAGCTCTGACGCCTGTTTAAATAGCTTCACCAAAGATCAAGTTGCAGTAATGCGATCTACTCTTTTTACTTTTAGGCCTAATCTCTTCAGTATCGGAGAAGAAGAATTTTCACTTGCAAAAACGGTGAGCTGTTTTCCCAATCCTAGCAAGGGTGAAATTAGCATTGTTTCTAGTGCTTCCACTGAAGTTCTGACACTTAAAATTTTTAATAGTTCTGGAGTCCTCTTAGAAGAAAGAAGTCTCCATTATAACGAAAGGTTAGACTTAAAATTAAACGGTCCAGAAGGAATATACCTTCTACAGGTGTCTAGTCCGAAAGATCAGATTACATTGAAAATTATAAAGTCGAGCTAAGCATAGTTATCTAATAAACCATTGGCCTGACTTACATTTTCAGCAAAAAGTGTCCCCCATAAAGTTGCATACAGAGGAATTCAGTTTGGAAGTTTTAAGCGCTCTTGAAAATAACTTAAGGCTTGTTAGTTTTCCTTAACTTTCCAATCTAAAATAATCTCTATGCCTAAAAAATTACTATTCTCTCTTATTGTATTGCTATCTAGCGCAAGCGCCCTACTGGCTCAGCCCTATTTGGTAAGCGCGACGCCCTTAGATACCACTTCTAAAATTTTCATCAACTTCTTTGCGAATGGAAGGGCACAGTATGACGTGGCGAACTATAAAATTATTTACAATACTGTAGAAACTGATGGTGTTACTCCAACAACGGCTAGTGGCATGCTATGTATTCCCTTAGTGGCTTGTGATAGTTTTGGCTTGGTCTCCTATGCTCACGGAACGGTTTTAATGCGCGATGATGTGCCTTCACGGAATAATTTTGAGTCGACTATCGGGAAGGTTTTTGCCAGTACCGGCTACATTGCTACCATGCCCGATTATTTAGGCTTGGGCGATAATCCCGGTATTCATCCCTACCTCCACGCGCAAAGTCAGGCAACGGCTACCATCGATTTAATTAGAGCTGCCCGTGAATATTTGGCGGCCAATATGACCAATATTAACCTAAATGGTGAGGTAATGCTTACGGGCTATTCCCAAGGTGGGCACGCTGCGATGGGCACAGCTAAGTACATCCAGGATAATAACCTTTTGGGGGAATTTAATGTTATTGCTGCGGCGCCGGCCAGTGGCCCTTATAACTTAGCGGGCTCACAGTCAGATGTGTTTATTCAGGATTTACCCTATAGTAACCCTGGCTATGTGGTATATCTACTTTTTGGTATGAACCGCGCTTATGGCAATATTTTTAACGTTCCTGCCGATATTTTGAAAGCGCCGTATGATACGCTCATCCCACCTTTTTTTAACGGTTTGTTTGAAATGGACACGGTAAATAATCTTTTGCCAGCCAATATTAGCGGTTATTTAGAAGATAGTGTTTTACAAGCTTTTATAGCCGACTCGGTGAATCAGCAGCATCCTATCTGGCAAGCACTCAATACCAATACAAATTACGACTGGACTCCTCAAATGCCAATGCGTATGTATTATTGCACCGCCGATGAACAGGTTAATTATCAGAATTCTTTAGATGCCGAAGCCGCGATGCAAAGTAATGGTGCTACCAATGTTAATGCACAGTTTAATGGTAATCTAAATCACGGGGGCTGCGTTTTACCCAGTATTTCTGGGGCAGGTTTTTTCTTCGATAGTCTTAGTACTTCTTGCAGTAGCTTTGTGGGTTTGATGGAAAATACCCTTGCGGAGATGAGTGTTTATCCTAACCCAACAGAAGGAAAATTGTATTTCGATTTTGGTACTGAGATTAAAGAATTGAGTATTGCCATTTACAATGGTAGTGGTCAAATGGTGCTAAGCAGAGTGCAGTCAAGCCAAGATGCGCTTGATATCAATAAGTTGCCAGAATCGCTCTATTTCGTTGAAGTTAGGGCGGAAGCGTCTGTTCAACGACTGCGAATAGTAAAGCATTAAAACAAGTTAGAGGAATAAATAAAGGCCGTCTAAGATTAAGTTCTAGACGGCCTTTTTATATTAACCTGAGTTTTTATACGCTTTAATTCATTCCGATACCTTCTGAAGGTTTTCTTGAGCAGCTTCCCATTGTCGCATCTTCTTTTCCAAGCTAACTTTCTTGGCTTCGTAAGAGTCGTAAAAACCTTCTTGTTCCGAAAGAACTTTTAACTGTTCTGGGTCCGCCATCTTAGCATCAATTGCTTCAATTTCACCTTCTAGTTTTTCAATATCTTGCTCTAGCTTCTCCACTTCCTTTTCTGCTTTACGCAGATCCTTTTCCAGTTGCTTTCGCTCTTTATAGTCCAGCCCTGTTTCTGCTACTTTAGCTTTTTCTATGGCCTCGGCTTTTACCTTTGTGGCGTCTTTCTCTTTCTCTAATTGACGGAGATCTTCCAGCTTACGCGCCTCTAAGTATTCATCTATATCACCTACAAATTCGTTTACGGCTCCATCGCGGAATTCGTAAATTTTATCGGTTAAGCCTTGGAGAAAATGTCTATCGTGGGAAACCACCACTAAAGTACCATCGTATTGTTTGAGGGCATTTTTAAGCATGTCTTTGCTCTTAAGGTCTAGGTGGTTGGTTGGTTCATCCATAATCAAAAGATTATGCGGGAAAAGCAATAATTTACACAAGGCAACGCGGCCTTTTTCACCACCCGAAAGCACCTTCACTTTTTTGTCAACATCCTCACCACTAAATAAGAAAGCACCTAAATAGTCACGCGATTTCTTACGCAAGTCTTCCGGAGCTGCATCTTCAATGGTCTCTAATAGAGTTTTGTCACCAGCTAAGGTTTTAGCTTGTTCTTGCGCGTAGTAACCAAAGGTTACATTGTGGCCTAATTCTAGTTTACCTTCATGCTCTAAATGTTCGGCAATAATTTTCACTAAGGTAGATTTACCCTGACCGTTTTGGCCCACAAAGGCTACTTTTTCGCCGCGTACAACTTCAATATCCACATTTTTAAAGATGCGTTTTTCGCCAAAGGTTTTCCCCACTTTTTCGGCTTTTACTACTACTTTGCCAGCCCGCGGAGCAGGAGGGAAGCGAAAGTTTATTTTCCGCGCATCATCGTCATCAATTTCGATACGGTCCATTTTATCCAGCTTCTTAATTAAATTCTGCGCAAAGGCAGCTTTAGAAGCTTTATAGCGGAATTTTTCAATCAATTCTTCCGTTTGTTTTATCTCTTTCTCTTGGTTCTTTTGCTCTTGGAATTGAAGGGTGCGTCTTTCTTCTCGTAGGGCGACAAAACGCGAATAGGGAACAGGGTAGTCGTAAACTTTACCATTCACAATTTCCACGGTACGTTTAGTTATCTCATCTAAAAAAGCTCTATCGTGAGAAACCATTACTACCGCGCCTTCGTAGTTTTTTAGGAAATCTTCCAGCCAAATAATCGAGGTAATATCCAAGTGGTTAGTGGGCTCATCTAAAAGTAAAACATCGTGAGCACCTAAAAGTAATTTGGCAAGTTCAATACGCATACGCCAGCCACCACTAAACTCGATAGTTTGTCGGTGAAAGTCATCGGATTTAAAGCCGAGCCCAATTAGTATTTTTTCCAGTTGGGCATGGTAAGTATAACCCCCAATTAAATTGAAACGATCTGTATAAAAGGTCAGATCTTCAATTAGCTTCATATAAGAATCAGTTTCGTAATCCTCTCTGGTTGCTAATTGGTGATTTATATCATCGATAGATGATTGGAGATGCTTAATTTCGCTGAGTGAAGACTCAGCCTCTTCCATTACGGTTCTACCGTCGTGCAAGGGCAGTTCTTGCGGCAGATAACCAATTTTGAAGTCTTTCGGTTTGCTAATTGTGCCACTATCTACTGAGGCCTCTCCGGCAATAGTCTTTAGCAAAGTTGATTTACCTGCGCCATTACTGCCAACCAGGCCGACCTTATCGGTGGGGTTTACTAAAAAACTGACCTCATTAAAAAGCATGCGGTCATTAATTTGTAAGCTGAGTTTATTGATACCTAACATTTGGCAAAAGTAATTTTAACTAATGAGTATATTTTCAAAAGGATCGAAGATCTATAGTATTTTTAAATTTCGTTGTCCTCGCTGTCATGAAGGGGATGTTTTTGAAGATTCTAACCCTTATAATTTTTCGAAACTATTTAAAATGCACGACAATTGTCCGCATTGCGACTTGCGCTACGAGCTAGAACCGAGTTTTTTTTACGGTGCGATGTATGTAAGTTACGGTTATTCGGTGGCAATTTTTGTGGCCACATATATTTTAATGAATATGTTTTTCGCGCCAACCATCAAACAAATTATCGTGGTACTCTTGGGGGTAGTTATCGTTTTATCACCGTTGGTCTTGCGCTTATCGCGTGTTACTTGGTTAAATCTATTTGTGAAATACGATCCTACTAAAAAAGGGCCGCGTCATAAATAATGTGGGCATATTATTTACTTGATTTGTGAGGCCTAATTTTCGTCGAATTCACTGTAGTTAAAACGCTGTATGTCCCAACTAGCCTCTAGCTCATTTCCATAGATGAGATATTGAATAAAGTGCTCGCTTAAATAGGGAGCCATTAGGATTCCACGCGAACCTAAGCCGTTAAAACAATAGCTACCCTCCTTGATCAGGCCTAATAGCGGTTTGCGATCTTTTATGTTCGGTCTCACTCCCGCTAGGTGATCTATTACCTCATAAGGGCCCCGATAGAATTTCTCTAGATCTGTGCGTAAGCGAGAAAGGCCTTCTGGGCTGGTTTCATCGTTTAGATTTTGATGTTCATAGGTCGCGCCTACTTTAAAGAGTTGATCTCCGAGAGGCAAGGTGAAAACACCACTGTGCAGCCCATAATATTGGGAAAGTGAGGGAGACTTTATAACCATCACCTGGCCTTTAGTTTTAGTAAAGACGGATTGGAATGGTGGGAATTGTTCGCTTAAAAGATGGCCACTGCAGTAGATATGATTATAGTTTGGGTAATCGTCAGCGATAAAAGGTTCCTGAAGGAGCTGTCCTTCGGCCTGAAGAATTTCACGCCATCTCCTAATCATGACAGAGGTATCTACCCAAAAAATGTTTTCAACCTTGCCATAGCCGAAGGGAGAATTTACTTTTGGGATATCATTTTGCTCAATTTCACCAAGGTAGGATTGGAGGTGCGCTTTACTTGCATTTTGTTGCCAATCGTTTATTTCTCCAATACTTTGAAAAAGATGATAGAGTGGTAGGGGGTAGAAAAACTTGGCATGTAAGTCTTGCTCCATGTTTAAATAGAAACTGCGTAGGTTTTCGGTGAAAAGTTCAGCTCCTTTTACCCACTTCTGTCGTTTTAAGACTACAGGATTAGCTAATCCGGCAGCAATTCTGGAAGAGCGGGAAAATTTTGGGTCATCAATTACTTTAAAAGCTATCCCGAGCTTTTTAAAGCGGTAACTCAGGATGGTTCCAGCAATGCCCTGACCAATAATTAGATATTCTTTTTGTTCCATAAAAAAAGCCCCGCAATAGCGAGGCCTTCTAATTTTATTATAAAATCTAGTATTCCCAAAGTTCAGCCTCCATATTGCGAAGATTATTTTTAATTCGCTCCGCTTCTAAAAGTTGATCTAGTCTAGTACTACGTTTGTATTCTTCAATTTCACGATCGTAAACATTATCTTCTTTATAAATTACAGAATCAAAGAAACGTAAGTGGAAAACTTGATCGTAAGTTAAACGTGAGCTATTGTTATGGCCATTGAAAGCGGTGTGTGTAGCCAAGGCCATACGAGCATCAGGGAACCAAACCCAAAAGAGGTTATACTTTTCTAAAGTTTTAGGATTTTCTACGATGGGTGATATACCTAAAATTCTATTTTTTAATTCGCCTCTTTGCTTGTCAAAAAACCAATCGGATTTGATTTCCCAAAACTTAACATCTTTCGAAGTGATGGAAGTAGTATCAATAAGAAGAATTATAGAGGGATCATCGGGATCTTTAATAGTATCAATCATTTGTACGTAACCGGCTGCTTGTTCTGCAGTTAGTGGAGTTTCAAAACGATCATCGGCAAAAACCTCGATAATGGTACCTTCCGTCATAATCCCATCGATAATCACATCGTAAAGACTTTTACGATCAGGAATAGCTTGTACTGGATAGTAGAGATGAAGATTCATTTTTTGTCTTAAATCAATACGTTCCCAGTGACGGGTACTCCACATCATATCTGCTTCGCGCAAATAGGGATAAGGAAAAACCTGATTGTGGTGGTAATCCTTGGGAGCATCAGGGATTATCCCATCATCTGATGGAGCAATGACCTGAGCGTTGCTGGTGGAAGGCATCACGTAAAGTGCGGCCAGTGTTAAACAAAAAATTAATCTCTTCATATCTAAAATCTTTTTAGTTAACGTCTACTGATATAATACCAACGCGGTCAACTTGCAATCCATTAGGACCTTTCGCCTTAATGTTACGAATAGAAACCGTAGATCCAGGCTTTAATTTTTCAATCTTCGACTTTACGGAAGATGGAATCTTATTACTATTCTTCACTCTTTCGGGCGGAGAACCAGGGATAGCGATTTCATAAGAAGTAACTACTAAGTCTAAATCAAAGGGGAAATCTTGGAATTCTGCTTCAATAGTGGCATTAGCGATGGCACCCTTAGAAAACAGGCCTTCACTACGCTTGTATATTAGACCTACTGCAGGTGGTAAACCTTTGATACGGAATGTTTTGCTACCCGCATTACGCATAACTTTGGTCCCATCTGGTTTAGTGTCCTCCACTGAAACGGTGATGTTTATCTCTTTCCCTGAAATACCAGTAACATTAGCTGTATAGTTTCCATTTGAACCAGAAACACCTTGACCCGAAACACGAATCTTTGCTGGGTCTACTCCCGGAACGCCAATTTCTATCGGATTAGGAACTCCACGATAAAGCACGTTCATTTTTGAAGGAGAGATTACCACTGATGGTGGAGCAACGGTGTAAGTAGTTTGAGGAATTTCGTATTCGACATCACCTTTACCTATTTGCTTGATGATGATTTTACCACCCCAAGTTTGCTCACCTACACTATTAGCAGGAAAAGAAATTTTACCTTTTCCATTTTCTATTTTATCAGCAGGAAGCGTATTTCCATTGATAATAATGGTAGGATCTTGGGTGTCATCATAGGCCGCTAGGAAAACATCTGCCTCATAGGTTCCTCCTTGTGTAATGTAATTGGTGTTAGCCATAACCATAGCTTTAACCGTGTTGAAACTCACTTCACCTTCACCAATTTTGCTACCTAAGTGACTTAGAACCTCAGATTCAGCGTTTCTTACTCGCGCCTGAATATCAGTTAAGAAAGGAATAATAGCACCAAGCGGGTATTCGCCAAAAGTAGCATATTCCCAACTTACTTCTTTATCACCTTCTTTCTCATCAGCGGTATTAAAAGCACCTTCCACGCTTGCTTTGATCGCAGGATCGTTGTCGGCAATTTTGATAATTTCATTTCTGAAATTTTCTAATTTAACTTTTAAGTCGGTGGCCTTTTTTGGCCCTTGTTCAGCTAATAAATAAGCTGCCGGTTGTGATTTTGCATCTAAAGCTTTAGGAGCACCAGTTTCTTCGTCATAGCCGCCACTAACTGATACTAGGGAATCCTTCATATCGTGGATGTAGCTAAATACTTGGTCTGAAACAGCTTTCACTTCATAAGCCTTATCTTTCCATTTTAACGCTTTATCAGGATTATCCTTAGCGGCGTTATCAAAAGTTTTATATACATCAGCGTTCTTATTTTCTACGGTAGTGATAGTTTGTGATAAACTATCCTCCAATTTGGTAAGTGCCTTCAATATATCTTTGGAAACGTTCAATGCCAGCATTGCGGTT
>TARA_R110002050_G_scaffold72708_12_pt1 | contig 10617 bp, 10 predicted proteins | sample TARA_R110002050 | Tara Oceans TARA_R110002050 (sample SAMEA4396988) | marine metagenome | biome: Polar Biome; feature: [DCM] deep chlorophyll maximum layer (ENVO:01000326); material: water (ENVO:00002006), including particulate matter (ENVO:01000060) such as... | depth 25 m
ATGAAAATAGAGGCCAAAAGCGTGTTCCTCCGGCATATCCTCTATCAGACGCAGCTTATATGACTCTTGCCGCTCCATGAAAATATTTACAACCTCTTCACGAGGTAAGCGACGTTTAACAACATCATATTGTTTAGTAATCAGTTCACCCATACGCTGTTCAATAGCATTAAGATCTTCAGGCGTAAACGGCCGCTCAAACGCTATATCATAGTAAAAGCCATTATCGATCACAGGCCCAATAACCATTTGGGCTGAAGGGTAAAGCTGCTTAACTGCATGACCTATAAGATGCGCACAAGAGTGACGGATAATCTCTACCCCCTCACCATCGCGTACTGTAATCAGTTGTACCTCGGCATCAACATCAATAGGATCACTTAGGTCCATCAATCTATTATTGACCTTGGCCGCTATGACATTCTCAGCAAGGCCTTTGCTAATCGATAAGGCTACATCCAAAGAGGTAACCGGTTTATCAAAACATTTTATTGCCCCATCGGGCAGCGTGATATTAACGGACTGCATAGATTAAAACTCGTTCTGAATTCGCTTATAACCCATAACCAACTCATTATTGGTACGTGCGACATCTTCGGAAAATTCACTCGCCGCCACGGAAACCTGCGGTAGAGAAGTAAGATCGGTTTCTGCACCTATTCGCTCAGTAGAACGCACATAGAAGCCAGCTGGAAGGTGGCACCCATCGACTACAGCGTTGTGCCGAACCACACAACCTGTTTCCACCGTGCAATTAAATAACACTGAGTTAAAACCGATAAATACACCGCTTCCTACAGAACAAGGCCCGTGCACAATCGCTCGATGAGCAATAGAGGTTCGTTGCCCTATAGAGACTTTCGCCCCCGATTTTGAGTGAATCACAACCCCATCTTGAATATTAGAATGCGCCCCAATTATGATCGGCTCTATATGATTATTTGCATCAACCTCGTCGGCTCTAATCACAGCATAAGGGCCAATAAAAACGTTTTCTTCAACGATAACTAAGCCACAGATAATCGCTGTCGGATCAATAAAAGCATCGGGGTGTATTTGTGGTACATCGCCACGGGGATTTTTTCGAATCATATTTTTTCTCTGAAAAGTGTTCGAATTAAATATGACGTAACAACGATACTGTTATCGCCACATAAAGAGGAAGGAAATAAAATAAACGCCATATAAATAGTAGGCCGCATATCAAAGCGCCCCACTAAAACGACCTCACTTAATAAGCGAACCCCGCGATAGGACGTGCTTAGGAATAAGCATTTTGTTCACCTTGCGGCCAACTCATAAAAGGATTTTTCCAACTTGACCAAGCATCAGGACCACAAGCCATCTCTTCATCTGTAAGCAGGCATTCATCAAAACCCGCACAAAGCGCATCCTTATCCATATCCATGCCGATTAATACGATCTCTTGGCGCGCATCACCGACATTCTCATCCCATTTCTGGCGTATAAAGACAACACTTTGGGGATCATCAGGCCACTCATCAATTGGTACAGATACCCACCAACGCCCCGCAGGACCATGATGGGCAACGGCCCCAGCTTGTGACCAACTACCCGCTATAGTTGGATTAGAAGCCAACCAGAAATAGCCTTTAGAACGCACAACGCCCGGCCATTCACTCTCCACCCATTTTTTAAACCTTAAAGGGTGAAAGGGCCGTCTCCCTTGATATAAAAAAGCGCTAATACCGTACTCTTCAGTTTCTGGAACATGCTCACCACGCATCTCTTTCAGCCAGCCGGGCGCCAATGAAGCTTGTTCAAAATCAAAGAGCCCCGTTCCTAAAACCTGCTCAAGTGGGACCTTTCCATACTCAGCCACCTCAATACGAGCCCGCGTATTCAAACTACGGAGAATGGCATCAAGTTGCTCCCGCTCGTCAGCTGAAATCAAATCGGTTTTATTCAGCACAATGACATCGCAGAACTCTACCTGTTCGATCAATAAGTCCACTACCGTCCGTGGATCTTCATCACCCAGGGACTCACCACGCATCTGTAAACTGTCTTGTGAGCTGTAATCACGTAAAAAATTAAATGCATCGACCACAGTCACCATCGTATCCAACTGCGCAATGCGATTAAGACTTTGACCCTCCTCATCTTCAAAGGTAAATGTCTCTGCAACCGGTAGAGGTTCTGATATACCTGTAGATTCAATAACTAGATAATCAAACCTCGCCTCCTTAGCTAAACGGCTGACCTCATCTAACAGATCTTCTCTTAATGTGCAGCAGATGCATCCATTGCTCATCTCTACAAGCTTTTCTTCAGTTCGAGATAACTCTGCACCTCCCTCCCTAACAAGCGCGGCATCAATATTGACCTCCGACATATCATTAACAATGACAGCAACACGGCGCCCCTCACGATTATTAAGAATGTGATTGAGTAAGGTTGTTTTACCGGCCCCTAGAAAGCCGGAAATAACCGTAACAGGAAGGCGTTTTTCTTGAATATTTTCAGAACTCATCTCGACTAATTCCTCACTTTTCTTATTGCTAATGATAATGCATTATCATTAAATAATTAACAAGAATTTATTCGTGCAGTCAGAATCACACTCTGTTTAAATCCCTTAGTGATTGTTAGCTAGATTTCGAGGAAAAAATGACGATTGAACGTAAAACCCGTCAGTATGAGGCTATTCGTACAGTACTGACTGAAGCAAAGCGCCCTCTACTTGCCCAAGAGATTTTGAATTTAGCCTCCGTTATTGTGCCTAAGATGTCATTAGCCACGGTTTATCGAAACTTAAAGGGGCTACAAGCAAACAATCTGATTACAAGCGTCTTACTCCCTGGACAAAATCCAAGATACGAGATCAAAACACATACACACCACCATCATTTCCAATGTCGATATTGCGAACAGGTATTTGAGGTACGTTTATGCCCTGGCGGCTTCGAAAGCTTCATGCCTGAAGGCTTTACAGTTGAGGATCATGAACTTATTTTATACGGTGAATGCAAGGAATGTAGTGCACAAAAATCGAAAGGGTCTTAAAAGTACGGATCAATTAAAACAATAGCGGGTGCTAAAAAACACAAGGAAAGGAGTCGTTTCGGAAAAGACAACCATGCCCAATCGGTAAGCCCCTATGCTGAATATCACTAACTCGTTGCATATCAGGACGACAGCGACGGAAAGTGGTTTTTAATAAAAACTATTTTTTCTTAAATAAATCTAACAGTTTCTGCTTAGGATCCGGTTCATCAGTAGGTAGCGCCTTTTCAAACCGCTTTTGCAATGAGTCGAACTTTTCCTCTTTTCGCTTGTGCTTTACCCTCTCTCGGGAAGCATTCATATCGACAACCGTTCCCATTACTTTATCACTCGCTCTTTGTTTCTTTTTTACTTGCGGCCTGCTGGGCATTCCAAGCAGCTAGCGCCTCATAATAGGTATCCCATACACAAGGGGAACACCCACTTTCACAACACGCATAGTCCGCAGGTTGCGTTGGTTTCTCTGCTAATTCAGTCATCTTATCCTCTTTATGCATCATAGCATTCTACCTTTTTGTCTTTTTAAATTAAATCTATCATCAATAACTAGAGCATTGAATCATAAAATATCTCACCTTAACGCGACACAACCCGCCCCAACAGATGAGCGCTAACCCACATTTGTTCTTTATTATTAATCCGAAAGAACAATGCGCATAAAAACAAAAAATGGCTACTGTATATAGCTAAATAGATTATGAAACCCGACTACAATCGAAAATATGCTGCATCGCAGCATGAATATAGGTAAAAAAAGTTGTAAAAACACAACAACATTAGCCATAAGTACATAGGCCAGACGTATGACTATCGCGCTGAATTCAGTATAATTCTGTTACTAAATTACAACCATCGGGTTTGAAATAGTGGAGAAAGGCAGCCACAAGCCGCCTTTGTTCAAACCCTTGGCTGCACTGCCATAAAATCTTTGGGGAATACAATGACTACAACGAACCAAACCATCTATTACACTCTAACAGACGAAGCACCATCATTAGCTACATGCTCGCTTCTACCCATTGTTCGTACATTTACTTCTGCTGCCGGGATCGATGTTAAAATTACAGACATCTCTCTAGCAAGCCGTGTTCTCTCGACCTTCCCCGAAAAGCTTACAGAGGAACAGCGCGTAGAAGATGGCCTTAAGTTTCTTGGTGCACTGACACAAGATCCCGATGCCAACATCATTAAACTACCTAACATCAGCGCATCTATCCCACAGTTAAAAGCCTGCATTGCAGAACTACAGGCGCAGGGTTACGACATTCCTAACTTCCCTGAAGATGCGCAAACGGATGAAGAGAAAGAGATTCTTGCTCGCTACTCTAAAATTCTAGGTAGCGCTGTAAACCCAGTGCTACGCGAAGGTAACTCCGACCGCCGCGCACCTGGCGCAGTAAAAGCCTTTGCTCGCAAATTCCCACACTCTATGGGCAAATGGAGCAAAGCGTCTCGTACACACGCTGATTACATGACAGACGGCGATTTCTTCTCAAGCGAGCAGTCCATTACGATGGAAGACGCTGGCGATGTACGTATTGAGTTTGTTGATCCAGCGGGCAACGTTGAAGTCAAAAAAGAGTTGAGCCTAGAGAAAGGCGAAATCCTTGACGGCATGCGCATGAGCTGCAAAGCCCTTCGCGAATTCTTTGAAGAAACGATGAACGACGCTAAAGAAACTGGCGTTATGTGGTCACTTCACGTTAAAGCAACAATGATGAAGGTCTCCCACCCTATCGTATTCGGCCACGCGGTCACTGTTTTCTATAAAGAAGTGTTCGACAAGCATGGTGAACTATTCAAAGAGCTTGGCGTTAACCCAAACAATGGTATTAGCAGCGTTTACGATAAAATCGCTTCTCTACCACGCTCTCAGCGGGAAATTATCGAAGAAGATATCCATGAATGTCTTGCTCATCGTCCAGAAATGGCGATGGTAGATTCAGTTAAAGGTATCACTAACCTTCACGTACCTTCTGATGTAATCGTCGATGCCTCTATGCCTGCAATGATCCGTAACGGCGGTAAAATGTGGGGCCCTGATGGCAAGCCAAAAGACACTAAAGCAGTTATGCCTGAAAGCACCTATGCTCGTATCTATCAGGACATGATCAACTTCTGTAAAACAAACGGTGCTTTCGACCCAACAACAATGGGTTCTGTTCCAAACGTCGGTCTTATGGCTAAAAAAGCAGAAGAATACGGTTCACATGACAAAACATTTGAAACTGAAACAGGTGTTATGCGTGTTGTAACTGCTGACGGCACTGTTCTTATGCAACACGATGTAGAGAAAGGTGATATCTGGCGTGCTTGCCAAACTAAAGATGAGCCTGTTCGTGACTGGGTTAAACTAGCGGTAAACCGTGCTCGCCTATCTAATACTCCAGCTATTTTCTGGCTAGACCAAGAACGTGCACATGATCTTGAGCTAACTAAAAAAGTTAAAGAATACCTTAAAGATTATGACACTGAAGGCTTAGATATCTCTATCAAGTCCTACAGCCAAGCAATCCGCTTTACTATGGATCGCTTAATTCGTGGCCAAGATACCATCTCTGTTACAGGTAACGTGCTACGTGACTACCTAACCGACCTATTCCCAATTATGGAACTAGGCACATCCGCTAAGATGCTTTCTATTGTACCTATGCTAAAAGGCGGCGGTATGTACGAAACAGGCGCTGGCGGTTCAGCACCTAAACACGTACAACAAGTACAAGAAGAAAACCATCTTCGTTGGGATTCATTAGGTGAGTTCCTAGCCCTTGCTGTTTCGCTTGAAGATATGGGTATGAAGCATGACAACCCACGTGCAGCGATCCTGTCTAAAACCTTAGACGCAGCAACAGGTAAACTACTTGAAGAGAACAAATCTCCTTCACGTAAAACAGGTGAGCTAGATAACCGCGGTAGCCACTTTTACCTAGGCCTATACTGGGCACAGGAAGTTGCTAACCAAACGGAAGACCTTGAACTTGCGGCACACTTCAAAGAACTTGCTGAAACACTTTCCAACAATGAAGAAAAAATCATTGCTGAGCTAGCGGCGTGCCAAGGCTCACCTGCCCCAATGACAGGTTACTACCACGCTGATCGCGAGTCTGTGAAGAAGGTAATGCGCCCAAGCAACACGCTGAATACAGCACTTGCTAAAGCGGTAAAATAAGCAATCCTTGAACAACAAAAAGCTCGGTTTATACCGAGCTTTTTTATGCTTTAACCTTTGCTTAGCTATAAAAAAACACGCATAACGCGTGTTTTTTTATATCACCAAGAAGTAATTAAAGGTTAGCTACCCTATTCAATCCAGCAATCGCTGCAACACGATAAGCTTCTGCCATCGTTGGGTAGTTAAAGGTAGTATTAACGAAATACTTAAGCGTATTACCTTCGCCTTCTTGCGCCATGATCGCTTGGCCTATATGTACGATCTCTGATGCATGCTCACCAAAACAGTGAATACCCAAAATCTGGAATGTATTACGGTTAAATAGGATCTTAAGCATACCAACAGGCTGATCATAGATCTGTGCCCGCGCGGTATCTTTAAAGAATGCCTGACCTACTTCATAAGGCACACACTCTTCCGTTAGCTCCTCTTCGGTTTTACCAATCGAGCTGATTTCAGGAATGGTATAAATACCGGTTGGCACTTCATTGATATAACGAAAATCGTCAGCCGAGAGCATATCCGCCGCCGCTGCTCGTCCTTGGTCCAACGCAGCTGACGCCAAGCTTGGCCATCCAACAACATCACCTGCAGCATAGATCCCTTCACACCCTGTGCGATAATGATCATCCACTTCTAGCTGACCACGACTATTAGCCTCTAAACCTATGCGTTCCAAATGCAGTGTTTCTGTATTACCGCTTCGCCCATTACACCACAAGAAGGCATCGGCACGAATACGTTTGCCAGACTTCAGCGTAAGTACAACGCCGCGATCATCGGCTTCAACACTGTCATAGATTTCGTTATGACGAATTTTTACAGCATTATTACGCAGGTGATAACTAAGGGAGTCGGAAATCTCTGCATCAAGAAAGGAGAGTAACCGGCTTTGGTTATCAACTAGATCAACCTTAACCCCTAACCCACTAAAAATTGACGCATACTCAGAACCGATAACGCCAGCCCCGTAAATAATCAACGTACGTGGCGTATGACTTAGCTTCAAAATAGTATCTGAGTTGTAGATACGTGGATGATTAAAGTCGATATCAGTTGGAGTATATGGACGAGAACCGGTAGCAATAACAATGTTTTTTGCTTTTAAGGTTTCATCACCTTTTACCGTTCCACGCACAAGGACTGTGTTTTTATCTTCAAACTCAGCCGTTCCAAAAAATACATCGATTCGGTTTCGAGCGTAAAAGTTAGTACGCAAAACAACCTGACTTGAAATAACCTTTTCTGCTCGTTTCAACACTTTTGGGAATGAAAACCAACGCGGCTCACCAATATCACGGAACATTGGGTTAGTGTTAAACTCAATGATCTGCTTAACTGAGTGACGCAACGCCTTTGACGGTATTGTCCCTTTGTGAGTGCAGTTTCCGCCCACAGACTCCTGCTCTTCGATAACCGCAACTCGACGCCCCTTCTTAGACGCATTCATTGCAGCACCTTCACCTGCAGGCCCAGAGCCAATCACAATGACATCATAGTCATAAACCGCCATCACATTCCCCTATCTATTATCGTTATCTTCTTGTTTTGTTGAGATATTATTTATCATAACAGCTTACGCTTAGTTACAAACAACTCAATTATTCTTTAGATTTAACTTCATAGGACAACTCAAGCTGGGACCCGCTTTGCTCTAAGCGCTCCTGCTCTTCATCGCATTTTTTTGGGTCGCCGCCACAAATATCACACGCGGTATCCATACCTAAATTAGCCATACCACCACAAGAACCCGCAATAGGCTTACGCCCCATTAAGACGCCGACAGACATCGCCACAACGACCGCAAGCAACACTACAAACGTAAATATCATCGTATCCATAATTTTAACCTCACTGCACCAGGAATTGATTAAAACCCGGTGTCATTTTTTCTTCAAAACCCGTGTCCGTTTTGACCAACAAAAACACACTAAGTTTATGCGTTTCAGCAAATTTATATGCTTTTTCAGGGCCCATCACCATCATCGCGGTTGCTAACGCATCCGCCTCTGCGCAGGTGGGCATCAATACGGTAACGGATACCAGCTTATGACTAATAGGCCGACCGGTCGCCGGATCAATCGTATGGGAAAACCGAACCCCATCCTCTTCAAAATAGTTTCGGTAATCGCCAGATGTCGCAATACCCACGTTCTTTACAGCAATGATGCGCTGAATGGTCCGCTCAGCGGCTGTGGTGGGTGACTCAATCGCAATACGCCACTCATCACCATTAGGCTTTAAACCTCGCGCACGCAGCTCACCACCGATTTCAACCAGATAACTTTCAATTCCCTTAGCCTCAAGCAAATCGGCGAGCAGATCAACACCATAGCCTTTAGCGATGGCGGATAGGTCAACGTAACTTTGACGCTGCTTTACAACCTGAGTCCCTTCGATTTTAACATAGTCATACCCAACACGATCTCTAACCCCATCAAGCTCAGACTGACGCGGCGCCTTAACAACGCGACCGTCAGGACCAAACCCCCATAGGTTTACCAGTGGACCGACAGTATTATCAAATGCCCCCTCAGTCTCCACGCTAATTTTTTTAGACAGCGCTAATACGTGAGCAAGCGGCTCAGATACAGACAAGGGTTCGCCGGGAGGTGTTCGATTTAAAATCGATAGTTCAGAATCAGGAATATAGGTAGACATACTTTGATTGATATCAACGAGCGTATTATCAATCAATTTATTTAATTCAGTATCAGATTGGGAGGACACCCACTTAACAGTAAATGTGGTCCCCATCGTCATGCCTTGATGGCTAACGATTTTTGGCTGCTCTGACTCGCAACCTGACAGGAGTAGACAAACAAAAACAGAAGTGGCCAGCAGCAAAGCTGCGGGCCACTTTTTAGCTTGTCGCATAATGACAAACATAGACGTATTAGCCACCAAAATCATCAAGGAAGATGTTTTCGCGCTCCACACCCAGATCTTCAAGCATCTGGATAACAGCAGAGTTCATCATTGGCGGTCCACACATGTAATACTCACAATCTTCAGGCGCTTCGTGATCCTTAAGATAGTTTTCATATAACACGTTATGGATAAAGCCAGTCATACCATCCCAGTTATCTTCTGGCTGAGGGTCTGACAGTGCTAAATGCCACTGGAAGTTCTCATTCTCTTCCTGAAGCTTATCGTACTCTTCGTTATAGAACGCTTCACGCATAGAACGTGCACCGTACCAGAAAGAGATCTTACGCTTAGAGTTAAGACGCTTCAGTTGGTCAAAGATATGCGAACGCATAGGCGCCATACCTGCACCACCACCGATGAAGACCATCTCATTATCAGTGTCTTTAGCAAAGAACTCACCAAATGGTCCATAAACCGTAATCTTATCCCCTTCTTTAAGGTTAAAGACATAGGAGGACATGATACCTGGTGGGTGATCTGTACCTGGTGGTGGAGAAGCGATACGGATATTGAATTTAACAACACCACGCTCCTCAGGGTAGTTCGCCATAGAGTAGGCACGAATAGTAGGTTCAGTCACTGTAGATACATACTTCCACATATTGAACTGATCCCAATCGCCACGGTACTCTTCTTGAATCTCAAAATCCTTGTAGTTAACTACATGAGGAGGACATTCAAGCTGAACATAACCACCGGCACGGAAATCAACGTTTTCACCTTCAGGTAAACGAAGGGTTAATTCCTTGATAAACGTAGCAACGTTTGGATTTGACTCAACAGTACATTCCCACTTTTGAACACCGAAGATTTCCTCTTCAAGTTCAAGCTCCATGTCCTGTTTAACCGCCACCTGACAAGATAGGCGCCAGCCTTCCTTGCCTTCACGCATAGTGAAGTGGGATTCCTCAGTAGGCAGCATAGAACCACCGCCCTCAAGAACCTGACACTTACACTGCGCACAGGTACCGCCGCCACCACAAGCTGAAGGAATGAAGATCCCTTTATCAGCAAGTGTCTGTAGCAACTTACCACCCGCAGGTACGGTAATAGATTTAGCCGGGTCGTGATTGATATGAATCGTAACGTCACCGGAACTTACTAATTTAGAACGGGCTGCCAAAATTACTGCGACAAGTGCAAGCACCACCGCGGTAAACATGACAACACCTAGAACGATTTCAGCATTCATTGGCTAATCCTTCCTTTGTTGACCATGTAGGCATTAAAGCTGCACACCAGAAAATGACATAAAGCCAAGAGACATCAAACCAACAGTAATGAAGGTAATGCCTAGGCCACGTAGTCCTTCTGGTACGTCGCTGTATTTAAGTTTTTCACGGATACCTGCAAGTGCTGTAATAGCTAACGCCCAACCCACACCTGCGCCTGCACCGTAAACCACTGACTCACCAAAGGTGTAGTCACGTTCAACCATAAACAACGCAGCACCCATGATGGCACAGTTAACTGTGATCAAAGGAAGG
>TARA_R110002050_G_scaffold295966_1_pt1 | contig 10600 bp, 6 predicted proteins | sample TARA_R110002050 | Tara Oceans TARA_R110002050 (sample SAMEA4396988) | marine metagenome | biome: Polar Biome; feature: [DCM] deep chlorophyll maximum layer (ENVO:01000326); material: water (ENVO:00002006), including particulate matter (ENVO:01000060) such as... | depth 25 m
AGACCATTTTGAGGGAACTCGTTTGGTAATAGACCATGTAGAAAAATACTGGGCACCTACAATGGTAAATTCCGATTTCACTGGTATTACTGCCTTTGCCTTTAATGAGAAATAGTGTTTATAGAGCCAATGATTACTATTGTTCTTAACGCATAATATTGTCTAATGGATATTCCATTTTGGGTTTAAGGAATCAGTTTTTCATCTCCCACCAAATCCCTCCATTCTTGATAATACCCCTTCAATTTCACCAAGATTGATTCATATGCATCCTTGTCTATTAGGTTATTCAATTCATAGGGATCATCGGATAAATTGAATAATAATTCATCGTTAATGTCGGTGATAATATATTTCCATTCTGGTGATCTTATCATTCGGTGACCTGTTCCAACCTTACCACCAACGCCTACGCTTTCACTGGCTATAAAATCATTTATGCTGACTGAGGGATCCTTTAGAATAGGCAAAACGGATTTTCCATGTAAATATTCTGGAATAGGTAACCCAGCTATATTTAGAATAGTAGGAAGTAGATCTGTACTGGATACTAATGCTTCAGATTCATGCACATCTATTTTGAGTTGGTCCCAATAGATAAACATGGGTATCCGAACGGACTCTTCATGCATAGTCAATTTATTTCCCAAGCCATGATTTCCTAGTAAATAGCCATTGTCTGAAAGAAAAATGAACACTGTATTTTCCATATGTCCACTATCCTTTAACTGATTAATAAAATATCCAATTTGAAAATCAAGATGGGTAATGGTCGCATAATAGGCTTTTGTAAATTCTGAAATAACCTCTGTTGACCGTGGAGGTCCAGCCGGTAAATTTTTATAGTTATTTGTGTAATCTGAATCCCTGTAATAATGCTCACCAGGTAAGCCTTGGTTAAAGACGCTCTCTTGCTCCGGAGTGGTAAGGAAATTCTTTTCAATTGAGATATTTTCCAATGGATAAAGTTCTAACCATTGCTGCGCTGGTTTCAATGGGACGTGAGGTTGTCTTGGAGCTAACCAGATAAAGAAGGGTTGCTCGCCAAAATCCTCCTTTTCAATAAAGTTTGACACCTCCTTAAAGGCTATTTCATCATCAAAACTGTTGGACTCGTATCCGAATCTAAAGCCATAATCCTGCGGATTTCCTAAATGCGATTTGCCACTAAAATACGTGGTATAGCCTTCATCTTGTAAGAATTCTGCCATAGTGTTGTATTTATTTTCATTCACTATGTTATTAATAAAAGAATTTCTATCCAATGCTACTGTTCCATTGGTCTGTGGGTATAATCCAGTAAAAACGCTAGCCCTACTTGCCGCACAAACAGGTGTTGAAGTAAAGGCTTTATTGAAAATTAATCCTTTCTTTGCTAAGTTATCCAGGTTTGGTGTCAACACTTCCGAATTATTGTATCCTATGGCCCTGTAGGTTTGATCATCGGTGAAAATGACAACAAAATTGGGTTTGCTGTTATCTTTTTGCCCAAAAACTATGGTTGAACAGCCAAATAAAACAAGTAGGAAGATGGAGAATTTTAACATAATGGAAATGAAGGTTGCGAATATAAATGAATATCACCCAAATTATAAAACTATTATAATCTGGGTGAATTTACTATTTAGAAGTTTCCACAGGTTTACTTTCCTCTGGAGGCTCGCAATAGGCAACAAATTTTTGTTCGATACTCCATGACGCTGGCACATTGCCAGCCAAAGGATGAGTTTTTTCAAAAATTCCGAGTAATTTCACTTGTAATTCTTGCATAATTTCTTGGTAATCGGGGTTATTGGAAAGATTTGTCGTTTCCTTCGGATCTTCCTCTACATTATACAAATGATGGGTAATACCCGCTGGACCAAAACCTGTTTCATATCCCATTCCTAAATCATTTTTACCTGTGGAAAAAATATATTTCCATTTATTAGTCCGAATCATGGCTTTATTATCGGGTAAAAACTCTGAGAATACGTAATCACGGTGTTTGTCCGTTTTTTCGGTTAGAAGGGGTACCAAACTTTTTCCGTGAATATTATTCAGCGGTTTTTCTCCTAATGCCTCAATAATTGTGGGGAATAAGTCAACAAACTCTGTCAGTTCAGATTGAATTTTTCCTTCCCCAAAAGCCTTCCCTCCTTGAATGATCAAAGGGGCTTTGACTGCTTCTTCCCACATCATGTGTTTTTCAAAGCGTTTGTGATCATTTAATAAATAGCCATGATCTCCTACATAGATTACTAATGTACTCTCTTTTAGCCCAGCTTTTTCCAAAGCATTCAAAACGAGCCCTACATTTTTGTCTAGGTATTCAACTGAAGTATAGTAAGAAGAAATGATTCCCTTTTTTTCTTCATCTGTTAAATCTTTAAACACTTCGGGAATCCAACGGTCATCCTCTTGGCTTCCACTTGGAAGGGGCATATTCTCAGGATTGTACTTGTTGGCATATTCAATGGGGAAGTTAAATGGGGAATGGGGTTCTTCAAACCCAAGCCATAAGCAAAAGCGGTCATTTTGATTGCTTTGTATAAATTCAATTGCTTTTTTTGCATAAAAAGTTCCTACATCTTCTTCGTCATAATAAGTAGAGGGTAATGCATCTGCATTTAGCCAAATGTTTGCTGGATCTTTAAATGGTTTCCACTTCGGTCTGGATTTTATTTCATCTGCAGGCTTTTTGGGAGGATTAATTTTGATAAAATCCAGATAGTCCTTCTTTTGTATTTTATTTTCAAACCCATGATTAGATGAACTATTAAAATGATTTTTTCCAATGATTGCGGTTTTATAACCCAGTGGAGTTAAATAGTCCGCGATAGATATTTGTTCTTCAGGAAATGGAGTTGATAGTAAAGAAACCCCTGATGCATGCGGGTATTTCCCAGTAATCATTGATTGCCTTGAAGGGGAACATACAGGAGAGTTGACGTAAGCGTGACTAAATAAAACCCCATTCTTTGCCATTTCATCTAAGTTTGGTGTTTTTACAATTTTATTACCGTAAGCCCCTAATACTTTGGTACTATGATCATCTCCAATGATGAATACTACATTTCGGAACCTTTCGAAATTGTTTTCAGTATTATTTTCTGCTTTTTGCTGAGGTGAATTACAGGCATTCACCATTATTATTAATAGAATAGGAATATATATTTTCATTCTTTAATAGGTTAAGTCAACTATAATTTATTTTTAAGATATTTCCATGTTAGAATTTTGTTTAATTTCAAATGAAAATTTCTCTTAAGTATGCAATATTCCACACTTCTTTTTCTTATAGGAAAAATTTAATTTATGATAAATTAGTGATATATCTCCTTTAAGCTATCCAAACACTTAGTATGAATTTAGATTCCTATTTTACCATAAACTCCAATTAAAGACTTAAGGAAAACCTCCCTTAAGTCTTTAATTATAGGGTTGAATACCAAGGAATTCAATTTGTGAATAATAGTATTGATTTGAAATTGAATAGGTTAATTCTTTATGATGGAGACTAATAGCCAGGGTTTTGTTCAAGATTACCTATTAGGATTTCTCTTTGTGGAATTGGGAAAAGCAATCGGTTTTGGGTTACATTATAGCTTACATCCCTCAGGATTGGATGTAAAGCTTTCATGTTTTCTCCATGCTGATTCATTACTTCAATGGCACGTCCAGTCCTAACCAAATCTAACCACCTTTTATTTTCAAAAGCAAATTCTATACGTCTTTCATGAAGGATTATATCTTGTAATTCATCCTGATTTACTACACTAGAAGATGGCAAACCAGCTCTTGTCCTAACCCTATTTAAATGAACCAATGCTTCGGCAGCTTTACCTTGTTCATTGAGGGCTTCTGCAAGTAGTAAAAGTGCATCTGAGAATCTGTAAATCGGAAAATTGTCATCAGTGTTATTTTCAACACTATGAGGATGCAAGTATTTTTTAATAAATGCGTAGGAGCGTTTTTCTTCTGGTGTAATGTAATTAAGAGGACTGGTAACTTTTTCTATTACCATTGCACCAACCGGTCCAGTACCTTCAATAATTCCAATTGAAGCTTCTAATCGAGTGTCACCTTCTTCATAACTATCGATCATTTCCTGGGTAGGAGTATTCCAACCTCCAGCATTTCTGTTTAGGGATTGGATTCCTGTAATTAAACTTACATCAGCTGATAAAGGTAGAAATGGATACAAAAAATTACTATTTTGTCCTTGATTTCCTTCTTGGTATTGAATCTCGAAGATTGATTCTTTACTATTTTTGTTACTTAGGTCGAAAACAGACCCGTAGTCTGGTAGTAACTCATAGTTCATTGTCAAAATAGGTTTTAAGGCTAATTCAGCATCTGAAAATTTTTTTTGCGCCATATAAACATCAGCAAGTAAAACTTGACCAGAACCCTTTGTTGCGCGTCCATTTTGAGGGAAAGTCACTTCTGGTAGAAGTTGTATTGCATCTGATAAGTCCGATTCAATTGCAAAGTAAACTTCGGAAGTATTCGACCTTGGTAAATAGGCTTGAGTTGCCCCTTCAACTGCTTCGAGATGCAAGGAAACCCCTCCAAAGAATCTGACCAATTCAAAATACAACAAAGCCCTAATGAATTTAGACTCCCCTATTATTCGATCTTTCACTTGTTGGCTAAAGTCGGCCCCTTCGATTTTATCTAAAATCTGATTCACTCTAGCGATTCCAATATAACATGAGTTGTATTTACTGGAAATATAACTACTGGAATTGTCGTCCAAAAACCCAGCTGTATCTTCCCTTTCCAAATTAGAAACGCCGCGATTTAAATTGTTATATTCATAATGGGTATTGTCGGATCTCATTTCTCCCATTACCCAAGATGCAATGGAACCTTTTGCATCTCTGACAGAAGCATAGGCACCTATTAACGCTTGCTCAAACTGAGATTGTGTTTTGTAAAAATTTGCTGTAGTAACTGAGGCTTGTGGAGCTATTTCAATAAAGTCATTTGAACATGAATGCAAACCAAAACAAAAGATAATATATATATAAATTAAGTTTTTCATGATTATGTTTTTTTAGGGATCAAAAATTAAGATTTAAACCTAATGCTATGGTTCTGGGTACAGGATAGGCGGTTCCATCAAAACCCAATTCTAGACTGCTTAATCCTCTTAAACTTGCCTCTGGGTTACCATAGGGATAATTAGTAATAACAAGCGCTTGTTGGACACTTACATACACCCTTGCTTTAGTGAAATAATTTTTGATATTTGGTAATGTGTAACCAAAGGTTAAATTCTTGACCGTAAGATAGGAAGCATCATGAATCCATTTACTACTGGTAAATCTCCCAAATGCAGTTGTACCTGAACGAGTGGACGCATGAAACCCTGCACCAGGATTTTCTTCAGAACGCCAACGATCTTTTACTTCTGTAATCACATTGAAATTACCGTCCAATAAGGTGTTCCATCCTCTAAAAGCAAAGATTTCTCCTCCATAAGCCCCTGACATAACAATATTTAAGTCGAATTTTTTATAATTAAAGCTATTGTTAAATCCGAAAGTGAATTTTGGATTTGGGTTTCCTAGAAAGGTTTTGTCTTCACTATTAATTATGCCATCATCATTTAAATCTTTCATTTTGGTTGTTCCCACAGCTGAAGTTATGTGTTTAGCACTAGAGTCAAACTCCTCCTGAGTCATGTAAATTCCATCAAATACATAACCATAAAATAAAGGCATTTGTCTTCCAACCTCTGTTTTCCAATAAGAAGAAAAACCTTGTTCACCAATTCCCCCAATTGGTGTATTGTTAGTCCCTAATTGAATTACTTTATTTCGGTTAAAGGAAATATTAAAATCCGTATTCCATTTAAAATTTTCAGTTAACAGTTTATGACCTATAGAAAACTCATAGCCCCATATATTTATTTCTCCAATGTTAGATTGTATATTGGGAAAACCAGCTGCATAAGGAATATCAACTTGATATAGCATATTATCAGTGGTTTTGTTGTAATAATCAAATGTTGTATAGATCCTATCTCCTAAAAAACTTATATCAAGACCTATATCCATTCCTCTTGTGGTTTCCCAAGTTAGTAGAGAGTTTCCAATAGATACAGGGCTTCTACCTTGAGCAATACTATTTCCAATGACATAGTTTGTTGAAGATATATTTCCAAACTGTCGGTAATTCCCAATGTTAAAATTACCAGCATAGCCATATTCAGCCCTTAGTTTTAAATAGCTAAATGTAGTCGAGTTACTCAGGAAAGGCTCATCAGAAATGATCCAACCTGCTGAGGCTGCAGGAAAGGAACCCCATTGATTTTCACCACCAAATCTTGACGATCCGTCTCTTCTTATTGAAGCAGATAGTAAATATTTACCTTTGTAATTGTAATTGACTCTGCTGAAAAGAGATAAAAGAGACCATTCACCCACGTTACTACTTCCATTTTTTATTGCTGCAGCGTCTATCCATTGCACATCATCATCAGGGAAGTCAATACCTGTGAGTATTGTGTTTTCTTGAGAGAATTTTTGGGCTGAATACCCCACTAAAGCATCTATGTTGTGGTCTACATCAATAGTCCTATTGTAGTTAAGGGTGTTTTCAGTTAACCAAGAGTAGTAAAATTCGGTAGCATATTCTGCACGAGCTCTATTTGTAGGTGCATTTCCCGAAACACCATAAGTGGAGGGTTGAAACAATCTTCTGTTACTACCAAGAATATCCAATGAAATAGAACTTTTGAAGGTGAAGTTCTCCATGAAATTTAATTCTGCAAAAGCATTGGTTAATAACCTAGTAGATTTAATCCGGTTAGTGGATTCCATTAAATTTCTATACCAATTAGGTTGAGTGAAGATACCTGGCCCAGAATAACTATCTACCAAAGTGCCATCTTCATTGGTGTCAAAGGGTGAGAAAATTGGGGGAGTAGATGAAGCAGCCATTACAATTGCACTACCTGAATGTCCATCTGTATTAAAATTTTGACTTCTTTGAAAGGTAGGTGCTAGGTTTACTCCGATTCTGAAATTTTCATTGAATTGATATTCATTATTGGATCGCAAGGAAAACCTTTCAAAATCTGTGTTTAAAACGGCCCCTTCTTCTTTAAAATATCCTGCGGTGGTTGAGGTACTAAAGTTGTCTTTGCCTGAGGCAATGTTTAGGTTATAACTGGCTACGGAACCATCTCTTAAGATGACTTCTGACCAATCTGTACTTTTCCCGTTATACTGTTCTGGATTCTGATACAGCTCAGGAATGCCTCCGGTATAACCTTCATATTTAATTTTATCCTCATATATTTCCTTCTGAAATTGGAGAAATTCTTTGGCATCCATAAATTCACTTCTTCCTTGTTGAGGAATTTGGTTGATGCCATAACTTGCTGAAAACTGTATTGTAGTTTCTCCTTTTTTCGCTCTTTTAGTAGTGATTAAAACTACTCCATTCGCTGCCCTCGATCCATATAGTGAGGCAGCAGAAGCTCCCTTTAGAACCGAAAATGTTTCGATTTCATTGGGGTTGATATTGTTAATGTCTCCTACAATAGGAAATCCATCGACAACATATAAAGGGGCATTCCCAGCGTTAATTGATGACGCACCTCTTATACGAATGGCCATACCTCCACCTGGAGTTCCAGAAGCCTGATTTATTTGAACTCCTGGAATCCTACCATGTAGTTTTTGTGCAAACTGTCCCACAGGTTGGTCTTCTAGTTGACCCGCTTCCAAAATGGCGATTGATCCTGTAACTTCTCTTTGTTTCTGGGTACCATATCCAATAACCACCACTTCATCTAACGAAGACATGTCTTCAGTTAGCGTGATATTGATAATGCTCTGGTCTCCCACAGCCTTACTTTGGGATTCAAAGCCGATAAATGAAAAGACAAGTGTGGTGCCTTCAGGAACCGAAATGGAATATTTACCATCCAGATCTGTTGCTGTACCTATGGAGGTGCCAGGTACCGATACTGTTACCCCTGGAATAGGTTGCCCGTTGCTATCTACCACAGTACCACTTACGGTAACATCCACCATTATCACAGGCGAAGGTTCTTTTGCCTCTGCCAGGCGGACACTTATTTTGTCATCCACTTGTTTGAACCTCAGGCCATGTGCTTTAGCCAGGTCCACTAAAATACTTTCAAGGGATTGGCCATCGGCCTTTATGTTTACTGCTCTGGTTTTATTAAAAACTTTTTTATCATAAATAAATGAAAAATCAGTTTTTGATTTAATTTCAGAGAAAACTTCGGGAAAGGATGCTTCTTTCAGACTGATGCTCAGGTAAACTTCTTTCATGTCTAGAGAACCCTGGGCATTGATCGGAGCAGCATAGAGCAGGTTTATAAACAACAGTTGTAAAGCAATTCCATATAGGTAGTATTTACCAATCATACATAGGGCATGTAGCGTTTTTTTCATAAATTTGGGTGTTTTATTGTTAATTAATTATTGCAGTGAAACGATGGCAAATAGTTAGAGCCTGAGAAACTTTCCTATCTGCCGGAGAAGGCCCATGTTTACATTGGCCTTCTCCATTTTTTACAGGTTATGTCATAACTTACTTTTTCATTTGAATGTAATGGTTACTTTTTTCTGTGCTATCTCGAAGTCGAAGCCATAGGCAAAACCTAAGCTTTCTAAAACATTGCTCAAATATTTGTCTTTAAATTCGCCTGAAATGGCTATTGTGGAAGATGGCATGCCATTGAATCCTATTTCCACTCCATACCAGCGCTCGAGTGTAATCTTAAACTCCGAAAATGAAACATCTGTAAATTTTAGGGTGCCATCCTTCCAAAGGAATGCAGTTTGTCTATCGAAGTTCCTTTTTCTCATTGGACCATGCCCCTCCATGATTACCTCTTCCCCAGGCTGGAGTAGCAACGATTCACTTTCCAATTCTTCTTTGAAAACTTTCACTTGACCGGTAGCCAATTGTACATTTACCCTGTCCTTGTCATAGGAATTAATATTGAAGGAAGTTCCCAAAGCAGTGGTAACGAGGTCACCGCTAAATACCCTGAAGGGCAATAAACTATCTTTAGCCACCTCAAAAAACGATTCGCCATTTAAAAAAATGTCTCTGTCAGCTTTTCCGAAATCGTTTTTGAAGCGAATTTGACTTTCAGCATTCAAAATTACAGTGGACCCATCCGGTAAATGTATTTTGGATTTTTGACCTTTGGGATTTGATTTAGTGATCCATTTGGCTCCTTCCTGAAGCATGGCTCTGTGGTCTATCTCTTTTTCCGTGGAGTTTTTTAATTGTAAAAACCCTACAACAGACACTATTAAAAAAAAAGTAATGACAGCGGCTTTTGCACCATATCGATGAATAGCATAATCATTTGATTTTTTTTGTTTTGGGTGTAGAGGAATGGTCTTTTTATTGATCCTTTGTTGTATTTTTTGGTGCAAAACCCGCTCCTTTTCTGCATTCCAGTCATTTCCTGGGAGATCTAGTTCCAAAAGAACAGCTTTGGCCTCATTGAAAACTTCAAGCTTTTCTGGATTTTCCGTTAGCCACTTGTTCCATGACAAGCCACTTTCTGCATCATTTCTCAACACCCAATTCCGGAAGGAGGTATCATCAATAAAATCATCTATGGCGTTGAAATCGTTCATTTTGGATCTTTAACAACAGAGAGCGATTTATGGGGAAAATCTCATCTCTTGATCCAAAAAATAATTAATAATTACATAAAGTATAATTTATTCAGTATTTATTTCACTTATATTAATTATATGGGGTATTATTGAATAAATAAAAATATCAGTCCGCCAATTTTAATTGATCTTCTTGAAAAAGGTAGGATTTTTTTTAATTTTTTTAAGCCTTTAAATATTAAATTGTATACCGAGGGTACTTGCACATTCATCAATTTTGAAATTTCGTCATAGGAAAGTTCTTGGATATACCTTAAATAAATGGCTTCTTTTTGCCTGAGGGGTATTTGATCAAGGGCCAGGCTGATTTTATTCCTGGATTCCAGAATTATTTGATTCTCATCAAGGATTTCTAAAAAGGACATTTCCCATTTAAATTTAGAATGTACCTCTTCTAAGGATTCGTTTTTATTAGATATCTTTACTTTCTTGATAAGCTCTCTACGAAAACAAGCAAATAAGTAAAATTTGATAGAATTTTTAATGCTTATATTCTCCTTCAAATCCCAAATATGAACAAACAAGTCTTGGATGACATCTTCTATTAAGCTTGTATCTTGAGTAAATTTGTGACCATATTTATAGAGATCTTTGGAAAAGGTCTTATAAATATAGGAAAATGCCTGTTGGTTACCGGATTTGATCAGGTACCATATTTCAACTTCCGGGAGCGAAGAAAAATCCATTTTACAGAGTATTATTTTGGGTTAAAGACTAATCATATGAATGATTACCAAACTATATACTTAAAATTAATTAATGAGCAAAGATATTTTATATAATTGGTTTAGTTACTTTGAATAATTAGAGTAATACTTTAATAGATCAAAATATTAGCAAAGGAAATTTGAATCATTACAGGTGGATGTGAAAGTAGTAAAAGGTAAAAATTCCATAGCATTATATTTTAAAAGATTAAAGTAATAATGTAA
>TARA_R110002050_G_scaffold300672_1_pt1 | contig 10598 bp, 9 predicted proteins | sample TARA_R110002050 | Tara Oceans TARA_R110002050 (sample SAMEA4396988) | marine metagenome | biome: Polar Biome; feature: [DCM] deep chlorophyll maximum layer (ENVO:01000326); material: water (ENVO:00002006), including particulate matter (ENVO:01000060) such as... | depth 25 m
CCCCTCCCTTAAATAAAAAAAACCGCAGTTATCTGCGGTTTTTTATTGGATTTTCACTCACTAGGCTTCTGCGATCGCGCCCTTACCAACCCCTTCATACGCTTTAACCATCACCCGATCATTGGGGTAACTTAACTTGATCTGCTTAGCCAGATGCGAGGCAATTAATTCCACCGTAGAATCCGTATCGATGACATAACAAACCCGAGCAGGCAAACTAATTTCAAAGCGCCCCTGCGGGGCTTGGTAAGCATATTGATGTTCATCATCACTCTGGGAGGTCACATGGGACGCTGAGCCTATGTATATATCTTTAAACCGTGCCGCCCATTCCGCCTCTAGGGATGCATCCCGTTGCCCATTAATGAACAACTCAATTTTAGAACGATGGCCATGGGCAATGCGCTGACAATTACCATCATGCTTCTGTAAGCCATGACTGTAATGATAAAAAGCCCCATCAATTTTTTCCGGTACAAAGCGAATAGTTAAGCCCTTAACTTCGCCGGGAAACAACTCAAGTAATTTTCCCTGACACCACTCCGCCAGCGTCGCTTCGTTAATCTCAGCCATACCCACTAAACAGATAGCCGCTTCAGGTGAGCGACAAGAGAAGCGCTCACCATTAGGGTAGGCCCACTCAACCGCGGTATAACCCGCATCAACGTTATACACCAACTCTGGCAGCCCCGTTGGCACAACCAACGCATGGTCAATCCAAAGATCAAACCACTTTTTAACTTCTTTTTTAACAATACCAAAATCACAAATCATACCTTGATCATTCAAGCTACCATCAAGCTCCAACTGAACAAGCCACGACTCCCCCAATAGACCTCGTTGAGGGTGCAAATAGGAAAAATCTACATTGGTAAGGTTATCTACAAACAATTTCACAAGCGGGCTCCACGGTTAAGGCGCGTATATTAGCCTAAAATGCGCAGGTAAAAAACGCCGTAGGCTGTAGGGGATAAGCTCCTTCAGATATAATAGCTGCTTTATTGCACGCTTCACTCACTGAGTTACTAAAAAAGTACCTACATGCGCCTAGATAAATACCTGTCCCAGTCTTCCGGTTTTTCTCGCAAAGAGGTTCGCCGCTTCCTTAAAACAGGCGAGGTCACATTAAATGGCGAAGAGGTAACCAACCCCGCTCTACATATCAATGAGACCGAAGATGAGATCTACCTCAGCGGCTACCCGTTAGACGCCCCTGGGGAAAAATACCTTATGCTGAATAAACCCCTAGGCTGTGTTTGCGCTAATGAGGATGGTACTCACCCTACCGTTTTAAGCTTTATTGATCTACCTAGAGCCAATGAGCTCACTATCTGTGGCCGCTTAGATGTAGATACCACCGGCCTTGTTTTAATTACCACTGATGGCCAATGGGCCCACAGAATAACATCACCTAAACATAAAACAGGGAAGCTCTACCAAGTGGTCACTGCCGACCCGATTCCTGAAGATGCTATAGAAAAGTTTGCGAAAGGACTGACACTCATCAACGACAACGTGCGCACTAAACCTGCAGACTTAACACTTATTAGTAGCCACGAAGCCGAAGTCGTTTTAACTGAGGGACGTTACCACCAAGTTAAACGCATGTTCGCAGCCATTGGTAACAAAGTAGAAGCGCTACACCGCGCAAAAATAGGCCAAATCGAGCTCGATGAAGAGTTAGAACTGGGTGAATATCGTTTTTTAACTGACGAAGAGATTAACAGCATCCGATGAGTGATTCCGCCTTTCCTCTGCTCGCGCCCTATATAAAGAGCGCAACAACAAAAAGCCTTTGGCTAGCCGATGAAAATTTTCTCGACGCTAACTTACCACCCAATGACGCAGTGATCTGTATTACCAACCGAATAGATCTCCATGAGCACTTACAAAAACAAGACTGGAAAGCGTTCTTTTCTGACTATGACCTCTCAATTATTGAAGATAATAGCTTAGAACGTGTCATTTATAGGGTATCTAAAGAGAAATTAGTCGCTCACCACCTGATTAATGAGGCCTATCGCTGCCTAAAAGTCGGCGGCGAACTTATTCTCGCCGGAGGGAAAAACGAAGGCATAAAAACCTATTTCACCAAAGCCAAAGCCCTCTTTGGTATGGGTGAAAACAGCAAGAACGCTAAAGACACATGGCTCGCCAAACTCATAAAAACCAACCAGCACAGCGACGACGCCTTAGATGACAAAGACTATCATCAACTACGTACAGGCTGCATTGATGATAGGTTTGAGTATCAGAGCAAGCCGGGTATCTTCGGCTGGGATAAAGTAGATAAAGGCAGCGCTTACCTGATAGAACATTTAGACAGTTTTTTGATGACGCTGCCCGAACCGCCCAAAAATGCGCTAGACCTTGGTTGTGGTTATGGTTACCTCTCCCTCAACCTGACACACTTAGATATACCCGTAACCGCTACAGACAACAACGCAGCAGCGATCATTGCCTGCGAACGTAACTTTGCCCGCTACCCCATCAACGCGCAAGTCATTGCTGCTAACTGCGCGCAAGGCATCAAGGATAAATTCGATCTAATCGTCTGCAATCCACCCTTCCACGCCGGGTTTTCAGTAGATGGTGACCTTACGGACCGCTTCCTTAAAGCAGCCCATGATCACCTCAATGAACAAGGCATTGCTTGTTTTGTTACGAATATGCATATCCCCTTAGAACGCAAAGCCCTTAAATACTTCCATCAAGCTGAATGTATTATGTCTAATGGCAATTTTAAGCTGATACGCCTTACGCACAAAATGTGAGCGATCCACAGGCTAGCAAACACTAGTCTGTTTTAATCTATACTCTGCGCTTAACCGTCAGATAAACGCCCACCACCGTAACGCCAATCCCGCATAGCGCATAAATATTCAATGTCTCATCAAAAAGTAACCACGCCTCTAGCGCGGTGAGCGGTGGAACAAGATAAAAATAACTCACAACTTTACTGGCTTCACCCTCCCGAATCATCACAAGAAACAGTAAAATCGCCGTCACCGATAGGGCTAATACCATCCACAACACCGCCCCAAATAACGGCCAACTCCAAATCACCTCGCCGGAATCAAACTGCCAAGCAAGCAAGGCCATAACAACCGCGGTCACTAAATACTGATAGAAAGCACCGACCATCAGATCAACGCCTCCGCCAAAACGTTTTTGGTACAGCGTACCAATAGAGATAGCACATAAGGCAATAATAGCGGCCATCCATGCATCCCAACCGGCCACGTCCGTATTCTGAGCACCATTCTGGCTGACCACTAACAAGACACCCATAAACCCTAACAGCAACCCACACCACTGTATCTTATGTAAGCGCTCACTTATCCACAACCAACCGATTAATGCAGTTAAGAGCGGCTGAATCCCCATAATTAACGATGTAATGCCCGCAGGCAGCGCCCAATCAATTGCAACAAATACGCCCCCCAGATAACACGCATGTACAAGAAAACCCACCACCATTTGATGGCCCGCTTGGTTCACTGAGCACCACTTAGGTTTACGCCAAAACAGAAGCGCAGCAAACACCACCAAGGTAAGTAACATCCGCAAAAATAAAACACTGAATGGCTCCATATAAGGCACCGCATATTTAGCCCCTATAAAGCCCGTACTCCAGATACCCACAAAAGCCCACGGGACTAATGTCAGTTTTTGTTGCCTCGTCAGCATTACGCCCTCACCTAGCATTCTCATGATGGGGACCCACTTTAAAGACTCGCGCCAAGATGGAAAAGGGACACGTAACGATGAAATAAAAGGGTACAGATTAAGATAATATGAATTTAGATGTAAATTAAAGTAAACTGTACCCATGAAAAGATATGAACAATTAGTACAACAACTCCAATCACGTATTGAGCAGGGAGAGCTCCCGCCGGGATCTCGATTAGCGTCAATCAGAACCTTAAGTCAGCAATATCAGCTAAGCAAAAACACCGTTATTCGTGCACTCACCGAACTCGAGAGCTTAAAACTCTTACAGGCCAAACCTCGACACGGTTTTTTCGTCTTAGCCCAACAGAAACACAGCCCCACACTCGCGCCGAGAAAGGTCAAACTCGGGGCAACAGCCTTCAGCGTGCTCGGAGCGGCCAATCAACCCGGCAACTTAGCACTTGGCTCTGCTTACCCCGATTCACGCTGGCCAAGCGTTAATTGGTATTATCAACGACTGGCGAAAACCGCCCGCCGTTGGGCGTTAGAAAATAGCCGACGTAGGAGCCACTACAGTACACCCCCAGGCGATCCGGGGTTGCGCACAGCCTTAGCCGACCACCTCAATACCACCTCGCTTACCTGCAACAGTGAAGATATTGTTATCACTCAGGGGGGACAAGAAGCGGTTTCGCTCTGCCTTCGCGCGGTTGCCGAAGCTGGGGACACCATTGCAGTAGAGTCTCCCTGCTACTACGGGACCCTACAATGCATAGAGGCGTTAGGCCTAAAGGTGATCGAACTGCCCTCAGATCCCATTCAAGGGACAAATCTGGATGCCTTAGAGAGCGCACTCAACCGATGGTCAATTAAAGCAGTACTCACCAACCCAAGCTTTAATAATCCGTTGGGCTTTAACCTAGACCTGCCCACCCGAAAACGGTTTATCGATATTGCTAACCGCTGGGATATCCCGATCATTGAAGATGATGTCTTCGCTGAGCTTAGCTATAACCAGCAACGGCCTACGCCCCTTAAAGCCTTAGACACCGAACAGCGGGTACTCCATTGCGGCTCGTTCTCCAAAACTGTCGATGTAGATATTCGACTCGGCTGGGTGCTTCCCGGGCGCTACTACGACAAGATCAATTACTATAAGTTTGTGACGAATATCGCGTGCCCAGCCATTACACAGCAAGCCATCAGTGAACTATTGGTAGGGAGGCGCTATCGACGTCACTTAGCTCAAGTCAGTCGAAGCTACAGTGAACGGGTTGATATGTTGACAGAGGATGTCCGCCGCCTCTGGCCCAAAGAAACGATGTTCATAAAACCGCAAGGCGGTATTTTACAGTGGTTTACTCTACCTGAGCGGGTCGCCAGTGATCAGCTATTTCAACAAGCCTTAACCGCAGGAATCGGTATATCCCCAGGCAATCTTTTTTGTGCAGATAACCGCTTCAATCACCATATCCGACTCTGCTATGCCCATTACACTCAAAGTAATGAACAGCTCACTGCGATCGCACAATTAGGCGAAATGATGGATAAATTTTAAGCGTTTTCCACCGCTGATAAAAATATAACCAATTCTCTACACCTCTTACTATCAGAGACTTACAGCGATCGACACTCAGACTACTAACGAAGTTATCCACAGATTTATGGGATAAGTTATCAACCACTAAACCCCGTCAACAACAGACTCGGCGTTTATCCATCGCACCGTTGGTAAAAAATCAGCACAAAAAAACCGCCAATGTTACCAAAGGCGGTTTTTTAATCCATCTTAGCCGAAGCTAAGTGTTATGCAGCAATGCTTAGCTTACTTCATTGTCAGCAATTAGATCTTTCATAGATAGCTTGATACGGCCGCGCTGGTCTACGTCCAGAACTTTAACCTTAACCATCTGATCCATCTGGATGTAATCAGTTACTTTCTCAACACGTTTGTTATCGATTTGAGAAATATGAACAAGACCATCTTTACCCGGTAAGATGTTAACAAACGCACCGAAGTCTTCGATACGAACAACTTTACCTTCGTAAACTTTGCCGATCTCTGCTTCTGCTGTGATCTCTAGGATCTTATCAGTAGCGGCTTTTGCTGCTGCTTTATCAGCTGCATAAACACGAACCGTACCGTCATCTTCGATATCAATAGATGCGCCAGTCTCTTCAGTCAGTGCACGGATAGTTGCACCGCCTTTACCGATAACGTCACGGATCTTCTCAGGATTGATCTTAAGCTGAGTCAATGCAGGCGCATTATCTGGAAGCTCTGGACGGGCGTAACCGATAACTTTAGCCATCTCTTTAAGGATATGAACACGTGCTTCATATGCCTGTTCAAGCGCTATATCCATGATCTCTTCAGTGATACCTGTAATTTTGATATCCATCTGAAGTGCAGTAATACCCGTTTCAGTACCTGCTACTTTAAAGTCCATATCACCTAAGTGATCTTCATCACCTAGAATGTCAGTTAGGACAGCAAAGCCGTTCTCTTCTTTAACAAGACCCATTGCGATACCCGCAACTGGTGCTTTAAGAGGAACACCCGCATCCATCATCGATAGAGATGCACCACATACCGACGCCATAGAGCTTGAACCGTTTGATTCAGTGATCTCAGATACGATACGGATTGTGTATGGGAACTCTTCTTGTGTTGGTAGAACCGCAGCAACACCACGACGGGCTAGACGACCATGACCGATTTCACGACGACCAGCACCCATCATACGACCACATTCACCTACAGAGTATGGAGGGAAGTTGTAGTGCAACATGAACGGGTCTTTACGCTCGCCTTCGATTGCGTCGATGATCTGCTGATCACGTGCAGTACCCAAAGTACATGTAACAATAGACTGCGTTTCGCCACGAGTGAACAATGAAGAACCATGAGTACCTTGTAGTACATCGATCTGTACATCAATAGCACGAACAGTTTTATTATCACGACCATCAATACGTGGTTCGCCGCTTACGATGCGCGCACGTACGATCTCTTTTTCAAGTGAGCTAACAATGCTAGACACATCGCTTGCAGAAGGCTGACCTTCCTCATCACCGCACAATGCATCAACCGCTTTAGCGCGAAGCTCAGCTAATGCGTTTTGACGCTGCATTTTGTCTGCAACTTGGTACGCAGCTGCAATACCTTCAGCAACTTCAGCACGTACTTTAGCAACAAGCTCTTCGTCTTTTTCTTTCGGCGTCCATACCCACGCTTCTTTACCTGCTTCAGCAGATAGCTCGTTAATCGCCGCAACAACCGTTTGCATCTCTTGGTGAGCAAAAAGAACAGCACCTAGCATCTCATCTTCTGAAAGCTCTTGCGCTTGAGACTCAACCATCAACACTGCGTCAGCCGTACCCGCAACAACCATGTCTAGTTCAGACGTAGCAAGTTGCTCATAGCTTGGGTTAAGAATATAACCATCTTGCTCAGTGAAACCTACACGAGCAGCACCGATTGGACCTTGGAATGGAATACCAGAGATCGCAAGTGCAGCGGATGTACCGATCATTGCAGCGATATCAGGATCATTCTTTTTATCAGCAGACATTACAGTACAAACAACCTGTACTTCGTTCATGTAGCCTTTCGGGAACAATGGACGAATTGGACGGTCGATTAGACGTGATGTCAGTGTTTCTTTTTCAGATGGACGCGCTTCACGCTTAAAGAAGCCACCGGGAATACGACCAACAGAGTAGTATTTTTCTTGGTAATGAACGGATAACGGGAAGAAACCTTGACCTGGTTTTTCTTCTTTTGCACCAACAACCGTACAAAGTACTTCGTTACCGCCCATTTTGACCAGAACAGCACCTGTCGCCTGGCGCGCAACGCGACCAGTTTCGATAGTTACTTCCTGACCACCAAACTGAAATGTTTTAGTAGTTACTTGGAACACAATAATTTCCTTAAAAGTGGATGAGGCCGCAGCTAGTTAACATCCATACCTAAGTAGTGCCAGTACTCCAATAAACTCTTTTCCAAACAACACAAAAGCTTATTGAAGTACAGGCGGGATGAAACTGTTAACTATTTTACTGCCTCAGATAAAATCAGGGCCATACATTGTATGGCCCCGAGGAATTCACACTAACTTAGCGACGTAGACCTAGACGCTTGATCAACTCTAGGTAACGATCTGCATCTTTACCTTTCAAGTAATCCAGCAGCTTACGACGCTGGTTTACCATGCGGATTAGACCGCGACGTGAGTGATGGTCATGCTTGTTCACTTTGAAGTGGTCCTGTAAACCTTCGATGTTAGCAGTTAGCAATGCTACCTGAACTTCTGGGGAACCAGTATCGCCTTCAGCGCGAGCGAAATCTGTAACGATCGCCGCTTTTTTCTCAGCAGTTAATGCCATGTTACTTCTCCTAAAAAATATGCACACGACTGTTACGCAGTCGCCGGATTTAAAAGAAACGATGCACCGAGCATATTTTCAGTACAACGCCACATAATTTAGGCCTCGTTTGACACCTAAAAAATTCTATTTGATCAGCCCTATTGATCGCCTGCGGTACAGATAAGTCGCTTAGGTTTAAAGACACCCTCGTCACTTACCTCCGCAACACCAAGGAACCGTTCAGGCTCGCTCTCCGTTGCCGCCGCAAACAAACGCACTAAACTACCTACGTTATACTCATGCGTTTGCGCTTCACTCAACGACACATGATGGCCATGAAGAACCCGTGTCGTTTGTGCCTGATCTAACTGGACTGCCGACAAATCTGCCACGGCGGCCCACGCTGGCAATAATAGCTTATCTAGTTCAACTTGTATGCCTTTTAGCGCGTCTTCATCGGCATTTTCCGGTACATTTTGACGCAGCTCATCCAATGTCATCATCTGATCCGCAGTAAATGCGCCGACATCCTTTCGATGCAGCATTTTTACATGGGCTCCACAGCCTATAAGGTGGCCTAGATCTTCGACAATTGAACGGATGTAAGTCCCTTTTGAGCAATACACTTCAAGATCAATTTCATCACCTCGAAAGGCCGTCATTTTGATCTCGTGAATCGTGACTTTGCGGGGCTTAACCTCGACCTTAATGCCTTGACGCGCCAATTTATACAACGGCTGGCCTTTATGCTTTAAGGCAGAAAACATCGACGGCACTTGTTCAATTTCACCGCTAAAATGCTCAACGAGAAATTGCTCAATCTGCGTGTCAGTGAGATCAGTGGGTACAGGTTTTTCTTCAACAACGACACCATCAGCATCGCTAGAGTCTGTTCTTATCCCTAGTTTTGCGGTGGTGATGTAGCGTTTATCTGAATCTAACAGGTGCTGTGAAAACTTCGTCGCTTCACCTAAACAGATCGGTAGCATACCGGTTGCTAAAGGATCTAAAGCGCCTGTATGTCCACCTTTGGCTGCGCCATAGAGGCGACGCACTTGTTGAAGAGCAAAATTAGAAGAGATACCAGGCGGTTTATTTAACAAAAATACACCGTCGACCGCCCGGCCTCGGTTTCTACGACGACCCACGTATTACTCTCCGTCGGTGTCGTTATTTGAATTCTGATTTTCTTGGCGAACTGCCGCCTCAATCAGATGGTGCAGATGGCGACCACGTTCGATAGTTTCATCGAAATGGAAGCGCAGTTGCGGCATCACTCGTAACTTAACATTTTTAGCCAACGCCCCTCTCAGGAAGCCTGCGGCATTGTTAAGCACTTTAAGTGAGTCCACTATCGCCTCATCTTCATCTTTACCGTTCAGCGGTAAGACGGTGATGTAGACATCTGCATAGCCAAGATCTTTACTCACCTTGGCATAGCTAACGGTCACCATACCAAGACGAGGATCTTTGATTTCTAACTGGATAAGCTTAGCCAGCTCCCGTTGGAGCTGGTCTGCAATCCTTGATGTACGACTATAATCGCGTGCCATAAAGGTTATCTATTACCTTAAAGTGTACGTTGAACTTCGACCGTATCGAAGACCTCAATTTGGTCTCCTACTTTAACGTCGTTGTAGTTCTTAACGCCGATACCACATTCCATACCCTGACGCACTTCGTTTACGTTATCTTTGAAGCGACGTAGAGATTCTAGTTCACCTTCATAAATAACCACGTTGTCACGTAGTACACGGATACGCTTGTTACGGAAGACTGTACCTTCGATCACCATACAACCAGCAACAAGGCCGATCTTAGGCGCTTTAAATACATCACGTACTTCAGCAATACCAACAATCTCTTCACGGTATTCAGGTGACAGAAGACCGCCCATCGCCTGCTTAACGTCATCGATAATATCGTAGATCACGCTGTAATAACGAAGCTCAATACCTTCGCGCTCCATGACCTGACGCGCTTGCTGGTCAGCACGGACGTTGAAACCAACCATCAATGCCGATGCGGTAACTGCAAGGTTAGCATCTGTTTCAGCGATACCACCAACGCCACCAGAAACGATATTCACTTTAACTTCATCAGTCGATAGATCTTCTAATGCGTGAGTGAGGGCTTCTAATGAACCACGTACGTCTGTTTTAAGGACGATATTAAAGGTTTTAACATCCCCTGCTTGCATGTTAGCAAACAAGTTTTCGAGCTTAGATTTCTGCTGACGCGCCAATTTCACATCACGGTATTTACCTTGACGGAACAGTGCAATCTCACGTGCTTTCTTCTCGCTGCTAACAACAGTGAATTCATCACCTGCGTTTGGCGTACCATCTAGGCCTTGAATCTCAACCGGGATAGCAGGACCTGCACCGTGAATCGGTTTACCATTCTCATCCAGCATCGCACGAATACGACCGTAATGTAGACCAGCAAGCACGATATCGCCTTTTTCCAAGGTACCGTTTTGAATCAGTACCGTTGCAACTGGACCACGTCCTTTATCAAGACGCGACTCAACAACAACACCTTGTGCT
>TARA_R110002050_G_scaffold53783_6_pt1 | contig 10588 bp, 9 predicted proteins | sample TARA_R110002050 | Tara Oceans TARA_R110002050 (sample SAMEA4396988) | marine metagenome | biome: Polar Biome; feature: [DCM] deep chlorophyll maximum layer (ENVO:01000326); material: water (ENVO:00002006), including particulate matter (ENVO:01000060) such as... | depth 25 m
GTCAAATAGGCCCCTCAAATTGTCAAAACTTAAAAGTCATCTCCCGAAAGAGTATCTTCTGCTGTCGATAGCCATTTATTTCTCTCCGATAGCTACTCGCTTCCCTTCAATAGCCAATCATTTCCCGTCGATAGCCAAACCAATCCGCCCGATAGCTGGCCAGGCAAGCACGCCCGAGGTTCGTTCCCGGGTCTCATCTGCCATGGATTGTCGGTTCATTATTCCTTTCCCATCTCCAATATTTCCCTTACTTTTACACGAAAATTGACCAACAATCATGAGTGACTCAAGCCCGGACCGCCCCCGTTTGCCCCGTTGGATGAAAATGAATCTGCCGAAAGGAGAAACGTATTCCAAAGTAAAAAACCTGGTCAGTCAGCACCATTTGAACACCATCTGTACCAGCGGCAACTGTCCAAACATAGGCGAATGCTGGAACCGCGGCACAGCTACCTTTATGATTTTAGGAGACATTTGCACCCGCAACTGCAAGTTTTGTGGGGTGACGACCGGAAAACCCTTGCCCGTTGATGGGGACGAACCTCAACGTGTCGCGAAATCCATTCAGCTCATGCAACTGAAGCATGCCGTCATTACCTCGGTTGACCGCGACGACTTAGCTGATTTGGGTGTCGGAGTTTGGGTTGAAACCATCCGGGCCGTCAAGCAGCTTAACCCCGTCACCAAACTGGAAGTGTTGATTCCCGACTTTCAGGGGAGAAAAGAATTAATCATCCAAGTGGCCAAGGCCCAGCCTGAGGTGATTTCACACAACCTGGAAACCGTGGAGCGATTGACACCCAAAATCCGCAGTGCAGCTAAGTACCGTCGTAGCCTGGAGGTCATCGCAACCATTGCCGAAAAGGGAGCCGTGCCCAAATCAGGCATTATGTTGGGCCTTGGCGAAACAGAACCGGAAGTGCTGCAAACCATGGACGACCTGCTGCAAGCCGGCTGCAAGGTAATGACCATTGGGCAGTACCTGGCGCCAAGCAAGGAACATCTGCCGGTGGTGGCCTACATTCACCCTGAACAGTTTGAAAAATACCGAACAATCGGGCTCGAAAAGGGTTTTTCTTTTGTTGAAAGCAGCCCGCTGGTTCGCTCCAGCTATCGCGCAGAACAACACGCAAGTGCCTGAACAACTCGAAACCCAAAACTGGAAACTTGGAACATGGAAAATGGAATTTGAAACTTGGAACTTGGAATTTAAACACGATGGCAAATTTTAGTTACGAAGATATTGGTCTGAAAGACTATAAAGCCTGCTGGGATTACCAGGAGGAAATTCTGGCAGCGGTGCAAGCCGATAAAAAAGCGAAAGATGCTCCCAGCGAAATCAACCGCTTTCTACTTGTCGAACATCCCCACGTTTATACCTTGGGAAAGAGTGGTGACGAGCACAATCTGTTGATCCATGATGATTTCATGAAGAAGATAGAAGCGACCTACTACAAGATCAACCGGGGTGGCGATATCACCTATCACGGTCCCGGGCAGTTGGTGGGTTACCCAATCATCGATCTGGAATACTATAGAATTGGCGTTCGCGAATACATCGAAAAAATGGAAGATGCCATCATTGCCACCGTCGCCCATTACGGATTGACCGGCAGCCGAAAGGAAGGCGCCACGGGCGTTTGGCTCGATGCTGAAATTCCGGCAAAATCAAGAAAGATTTGTGCCATCGGCGTGCGGGTAAGCCGCTATGTTACCATGCACGGCTTTGCGCTGAATGTAAACACGGACATGCGTTATTTCAGCTACATCAATCCCTGTGGATTCATCTCCTACGGTGTCACTTCGCTCGAGCGCGAGCTGGGCAAGACGATGGACATGCAGGAAGTAAAAGAAGTGGTGAAGGAAAAGTTTAACGCGATTTATTGATGGGGCGTTAGATGATTGGTCATTGGTCATTGGATGACTGGGAGAAATTGAAAACAAAAAAATGAAAAGCATGATTGATATTGATTTACTGGATGAAAAATACAGCATCGAAGGCGAGATCGGGTTTATGGAAATGGAAGGCGAACTGCCGTTCATCAGCGTATCCAACAAATACGCCCAAGCCGATATTTGCCTGTATGGCGCCCATGTGATGAGTTTTACGCCACACAAAACCATGGAACTATTGTGGATGAGCCCAACCAGCTTTTCGGAAGAAGGCAAAGCGATCCGCGGCGGAATACCGGTTTGTTTTCCATGGTTCGGACCACATCCCACCGATCCGAAAAAGCCACAGCATGGCTTCGGACGGCTGATTTACTGGGATGTTGTTGAAACCAAATCCGAAGCTAACGGCGAAACCCTGATCCGCTTCCAACTCAACGCTTCCGAAGAAACCAAAGCCTATTGGCCCCACAACTTCACTGCTGAATTGGCCATTACCGTGGGAACCAAATTGCAGCTTGACCTGAAGGTGACCAACAGCTCGCAGGAAGCTTTTGAATACAGCGCGGCCCTGCATTCCTACTTCAACGTGTCGGGCATTGAAAACTGTACAATCGAAGGTTTACAGGGAACCAAGTACTTTAACCAGCTCACTGGAGATCACGAGGTTCAGGAAGAGCCAGTGCTGAAAATAAACGAGCCGGTAACCCGCCATTATTTGGATACGGAAACGCCGGTCGTCATCGCTGATCCTGTTTTCCGCCGCCGAATCCTGGTTGAAAAAGCAGGCAGCCGCGTAACCACGGTTTGGAACCCCGGGGAAGAAGCTACTGCTGGCATTCCCGACATTCCGGACGATGGTTACCACGCCTTTATTTGTGTTGAGGCAACCAATGCCTTCAACAATTGCATCACGCTGGCTCCCGGCAAATCGCACGAGACAACCGCGATTATTGGGTTAGAAGAATAAGAAGCCTGTTGCATGCCATTCAGTATCAACATCAGAATGTCAGCCCCGTTACAAGACAAAAAAATCGAAGACGGTAGAAGACCATTGAATACGATTGTATTCCAGGTCTTCTACCGCCTTCGACTGTCTTCAATTTTCTATAAACAAATTGATGTCCTGAGCTTGACATCAAAAAACTAAACCAAACTGGGAGAATCGCTTACTTCTTCGCCATTTCCAAAGCCTGGGTGGTGGTATAATACTTGGTTATCATATTGGGTACTTCCCATTCCGGCAATTTTCCCAAAGTCAGGTAATGCAAGTATTTTTCCGTTACCTGAGCAAAGTGCGCTTCATGTCCCACTTTATATTTATCTGGAATTTCAACGGTCCATAGTTTGTCTTCCAGTTTCACCAGCTTCAAGCCCGGGTACATGGTCGCAATATCCTGGTTGATGGCTTTCAGCAAACCACCTTCAAAAGTTTCCAATCCTTCGTCAATTGTTGCGCGAACATAAACGGTTGGCTTATAATTCTCCTCTTCACCCTGCTTGATAATGACATCGCACAGCGATCCCCGCATGATACTGTAGTGGGTGTCGCCTGCACCTTCAGGTGCCTGAAAGTTCCAGATAACCGACACTTTGGCATATTTTCCTTTCAACTTGTAAGTAAATTCGCCGTTGGTGTAAATCTGCAGTTTACCATCCACCACATCTTTTTGAAGAAATTCAGGAAATGCTTCCTTTTGGGTTACTTCCTGAAACTGCTCCAGGCTCAGGTCTGTCGTCCAGCGGCTGGCACTCACCATTTCCACATCCGATTTTTGAAGCGCTTGGTCCGGGAAAGCCTCCCACTGAATCATATCGACCAAGTGGGTTGTCACATCAACCATGCCTTCGCCCTGCTGCTCGGTATCAAAAAACCAATCCGGGCGTTTTAGCGGACTGCCGGCAACGTACTTGAAAATATGGTGCACACTTTCCTTGGTAATGGAAGGTTCTTCGGCCGTTCCATCTTTCAGCTGTCCAAAAACTTCAGGGATTTTGGATAACTCGCGTTGAATGATCGTCGTAATTTCATGCCGTTCAGTCATAATATCGTACAACAGCACATCATGGGCTTCAGCCACTTGAAACGCTTCTTCCAGCAAAGCAAAGTCAGCTGTATTGATAGCCATCGGTTTATCTGCAAAAATATTGATCCCGGCGTCAGCGGCAGCTTTTATGTACTCCGTCTTCTTCGCGTTGTTCCCCGAAACCACCATCACATTGCCCGGCTTTTCGGCAAGCATTTTCTCCAGGTAATCGTCGCCGGTATAGACTTCACTCACCCAACTGGTTGGATTATCGGCACGGGTGTTAAAACCTTCAATGCGGTTCAAATGATCCTGCAAATCTTCACCTTCAGGCGCATAAATATACACTGTAGGATCAACCTGATCGTACATGGTTTTTTGCACCAGTGCTGCATGAAAGTGTCCCGGATCGAGCGTCATTAATTTGACTTCGCCTTGGGCCCCGGTGAATTGAGATTGTGAAACTTCGGGCTGAGCTTGTTGGGAACCGCCTGTACAAGCCGAAACTAAAACCGCGACTGCCAGCAAGTTGATAGAAATTGGTCGTGTCATTTTTTTAAGTTTATTTAGAATTTAATCGATTTCCGTTAACGTTAACAAAAATACGATTTTTACCACATCTCATGCAGAATGAACCGATAAATTCAAAGACTCATGGTTCTTAACAGGTCCGTTTCCCATCCATATCTTTAAAATCGATCTCGTAGCTTTCGTCGTTTGACAAGGTGATCATCGCTCCCAAAGGCGAAAGCCCCCTCATGATGTCCATGATCTGAATATCCTTAATGGGCGACAATTCTGCTTCGGTCCACTCGCTGTCATCCATTTTATGAAGCATCACGGTAATCATCAGCTCCATCGGTGGATTTTTGGCCATACGCTTCTTATGGGCATAAATAACCGTGCTTTCGTCTGCCTCAGCATTCCTATTTTGATGCACCAAGCTTTCCAGCTTGTCCCAGCCACTGTAGGTGATCAGCGCCACCTGACGGCCGGGTATGGCTGCAGTGATGACGTTTTTGTCGCCATCGTCAAACTGCTTGACCACGGCCTTTTCACCATTCAGGTGCGGCAAGCCAAAGTGGCCAAGTGTCAACTCATATTCGAATGCCAATCGCGAACGATCGACACGAATAACACCACCGGGGATAGTAATCTCTGCCAAATCAATAATATACCCTACCCCATTGTTTGGGGGTTTGCGCATGATCGCCTGCCGGTACAAGACGCCATTCCGTACACCATTGAACAGCATGCTTTGCGAAATGGTGTAAGCCCTGTTTTTTTCCGAATCATTGGCTACAGCCAGTCCAGTGAGATAAAAGTTGACATCGTCGCCGCGCACATCTCTCGGATCCTGGCTGCGATAGCTGTATTCCATCGATGTTCCACCCTGCGGATTGTGGTCTTCCCACGGGAAATGGGTATTGTAAACCAGCTTCGAATAATTCGAATCGTCGTAATAAACCTTTCCGGGAATGATTTCTGATGTGCCTGTCTTTCCATGATTGACCAACACAAGCCCCGGACTCTCAAGGATAGTTCTTTGGGATTGATCACCCAGCGTTTCCCACATACCCTCGTTTTCTTTGACTGTCCAGAAGGGCGAATCATCAGGCAAAGCCAGGCATATAAACGGTAAAAACATCAGGAATGGGCTACCTGCACAACTGTAGTTTTGGACCATATACTCTTTCTGTCCGTAGAAGCCGAGGCTCGGAATATCATTGCAGAAAAACTCTTCGCGAGTAACAAACTGCAACAAAGAACCTGAGCAAAGCCGCCGGGCCCAGCCGCCATCCAACGATGTTTTATCCTTCAACATAAAAGCAACCGGGAAAGCACCCGAAACCCAGGTACGGTAGCAAATGCTCCGCGACCACATGTTAATATAGCCGTCGCGCCCAAAAAAGCTAGTAAGCGACTCCATCAGCTTTTGAGCGGACTTCTCAATAATTTCAGCAATCTCCGGATAATATTGGTCGCCGAACGTCCGGTTCCAGATGGTGGTATAAACAATAAACAGACTGATGGAGTAATAATTATACGTTTGTTCCAGATACCAGCCATCGCCCGAATGGTAGGAAGCCACCCACAGCAAGTGACTTTTCAATAGTTCATCATCAATCTCGTACCCATATTTTTTCAAAAATGAAAGGGTGACAATATTGAAGATTCGCCAGTTGTTTTGGGTGGTTCGGTGGTGTGCCCATTTCGAAATAGTTACCACCATCTCCTCTTTTTGCTTTTCGGTGAAATTCGACCAGATGGTGTCCGGCATCAACAGCAGTGTTTTAAACAAACCACCAAACTCGCAGGTAAACTGGTAGTTTGAGTCGGGCAGCTCTTCTGGCAGGGGCAATGAATTGGCGTGCCCTGGTGTAAAGGCATTGTAGAGCTGTAAGCTGTAGTAGTCGCGCAAATTGATCCCGTTGATTGTTGTTTCCGGATCAATATGGATGAGTGGCCCGGCGAGTGTGAAGGTTCGTTCCAGCGCCTCAAATTCGGCCGACCGGTACCGCCAGTCGGGCGCATTGGGCTGCGGATAAGTTTTGCCAGGAATGATCGGGAAATTCAGAGGGGTGTCCATTGAATCAACATGCTTAAAGGCCCGTCCCAGCAAATATTTGGCCAGTTCGATGTAATGTTTTTTAGTCATTCCCGTATATGGACTGAGTTCAAAATCGGGATTTTTTACTTCAAAAGCGTTTTTCATTTGCTAATTAAATATTGAATAAAAAACAAGAAATAAGAAAGGCAAAAATTCGACACTTCTTATTTCTTGTTCTGTGTTTCTATTTTTTATTCCGATAGATCTTGCTCCTATTTCAACACATAATTCGTCCCGTAAGGAAAGCGTTGCGGACGGCTGAGGTATGAATTGGCCTCATCATCATTTTTGAAACGCTCCGCAGCTGGATCCCATTCCAGTTTTCGTGGAAGTTTCATGGCGATGTGGCTGACCAAACAAACGGTACAGGCGCGGTGCCCAATTTCAACAGGCGAAATTGGCTCTTTCCGGCTTTGGATGCAATCCAGCCAGTTGCCGTGCTGGTTATCGCTCACATACAAATGAATCTCATCCTCTCCAATCTTCGAGTTCAAAATTTCCGGATCACTGGCATCAAGCGCCTTGGAGCTCTTCTCTTTATCAACCGGATCACTGGCCGAAGCCACATAACTGCCCCGCGAAACAAAGATCCAGCCATCGGTTCCTTCATAGCGAATGCCGTTTGTGAAACCTCCCGAGGTGTACATGGTGATGCCGTTTTCGTATTCGGCCTTCACCATAAAATCGCCATGCACATCCCAAAATCCAAACTTCGGGAATTGAGCGACCGCTTCCACAGAAACAGGACCGGTGTATTCGGTGTCCATTCCCCAAGCTGCCGAATCAAAATGATGTTGTCCCCAGCCGGTGATCATGCCCGCGCCAAACTGTTCGCGACGCAGCCAACCCGGACGACCGTAACCTTTTTGCGGATGAACCCCAATCTCGGTATAGGGCACTTCAGGAGTGGAACCCAGCCACATATGGTAATTCAAAGCGACGGGAACGGGCATCTCCGGTGCTTCAGGTCCTGACGGATCACCCGGCAAACCGACCTTTACGGTATGCAACTTCCCAATTCGGCCGTTACGAACCAGCTCGGCAGCGATGCGGAATTGTGGTGAAGAGCGTTGCTGGGTACCTACCTGCAAAATCACACCCTGCCGGTGAACGATGTCACTCAACTGGCGGCCTTCCTCAACGGTAAGCGAAGTGGGCTTCTGCAGGTAGATATCTTTACCGGCCAGCGCGGCTTCAATGGCCGGCTGTGCGTGCCAGTGGTCAGGCGTGCTGATCATCACCGCATCAATGTCTTTATTCAGCAGCATTTCGCGGTAATCTTCATACATCTTAACATCCATGTAATTATCACCCAGCTTCTTGCCATAAAAATCCTCCACCAGCGTTTTACCATCGGCCATGCGGTTTTTGTCCACATCGCACACGGCAATCACCCGGGCTACATCATACTCCATCGTCTCCGCCAAGTCGTGACCACGCGCTATCCGCCCACAGCCAATTTGGGCGATGTTGATTTTGTTACTAGGGGCATTCTTTCCAAAAACCGAAGATGGAACAATCGTTGGGAGGATCATTGTCCCGGCGGCTCCGGCTACTGTATTTCTTAAAAAATGACGTCGTTTCATAATTCTATCGTTTTATCGGTTAATTATTCATCTTCGAGCTTGGTGGGCGAATCATCGCATTTCAAATCACCCAATACATATTGTGCTCCGTCCAGGTAAAACTTCAGGAGTCGGCTGTCTTCAAAACTTTGGGCGTTGTGCGACGGCGAAACATAGAACACCCGGCCTTTGCCATACTTTTTTATCCAGGATACATATTTGATTTGCTCATCAATCTCCTTTTTCTTGTTGGTGAGCTTCGACGTATCCATATACAGCAGCGGACGAAAATTCTTCTGCGCGTAGGCCTTGCTGAAAAGGTAAGGTTCATCAATATGAACGAAAGCCTCGCCCCGGAATGCTTTCAACAAGGGATGGTTCGGCTCGGCAAGCTCAAGGGTGATTTCCTGCTGTGGCGGATGATAATCGAAGCTGCCGCCAACCATTTCACTAAAGGGCATCGAGTTGTTCTGCATGACAATGGCGCCATGCACCACCATGAGGCCACCTCCTTTTTTGACGTACCGAATCAGGTTGGCCTCAAGTTCGGCTGCTTTCTTGGCTCTTTGCTCCGCTGTCAGGCTTTCGTCCTGGTCCAAGACATCCTGAAACAGGTCTCTTCTGGGTCCCACAGAACAGTTGTTGTTCAAAACCACCGCATCATACTCAGCCAGATTTTTCTTTTCAAACTTGAAAATATCGGTACTGATTTCAACTTCAAAAGCACCGGTTTTTTCTCCCAGGACTTTCAACACGGCGTTGGCGTGCGGAATGACCCAGTGATCAAAACCTGTAAACAGGCTAAAAACAAGTACTTTTCGCGCCTTCAGGGGCTGAACTTCTGCTTTTGCAGGAGCTATCTTTTCTATTTTTTGAACCCACGCTTCGTCGCATTCAAAGGCCTTTTTTTGCCCCTTTGCCACTGTAACTGAAAAGGCAATTAAAATACCAAGCAAGATTTGTCTATACATAATTTGATTTGTTAGATTGTTAATAATCAGAAGCCACATCTTCCAGCCTGCTACTCAAAGCTTACTCCTGGAGGATAGGCAAATGCCTGCCAATATTGCTCAGCTTCTGCTTCGGTGAGCTGCCCGTCAAAAATTAGCATCCGGTACTTTTGCGAATACGTTTTGCCCCGTTCAATCACCCAGTCGTTATGGCGGATGGGGCAAAACTGAAAATACATATCCCCTCTTCCACCGTTTGCATCGACTGGCCAAACCCGCATCGGCTCCGGGTATTCCCGGTTCGAAGGATGACTCATAAACAAAATGCCGCTGCGCCCGGGAACTGATTCGCCCTCAACGATGCACCAACGGGCTTTGGTTCCATCGGCTGTTAGCCTGTCGTTTCCTTCGGAAGTGAGCACCGAGCTGTTGTCTTTGGTCCATTTTTCTGTAGCGCGAAAACCTATTCCGCCACCATAGCGGTAGGCATCGAGCAAAATACCCGAATCCAGGGGACTGTTCAAGCTACTTGTATAGTCCACCAGCCAAGCCTTTCGCTGGTTGTCAATGTTCCAGGCGCACACGTCCAGCACTTCGCTCAGGGCTAGCTGGTCGGCGCCTTTTGCTCCAAAGTCGATGTGCTCCTGCAGCGCGCTAAATCCAGTAAAAACCGGCCCTTCCACTTCGGACAGAAAATTGGCAAATCGGACCGTTCCCTGCCCTTTCAGCAGGTTCCAGAAATCCACTTCACGTCCCTTGATATGGGTTTTGGTCCAAGGTCCCCAAACGCCATAATGATGATAATGGTCGGGCGCCTGAATACGGGTCAGTTCCTCGCCTCCGGGCGACCACAACGGATGAATGAACCCAGAGCGCTTAAAAAGCGGATCGACGCCTTCAGGCGGATAAACTTCGTCCGATTGGTAATGCAGTATAGGACTCTCATTCAATACCAGCTTTAATCCCCCATGGGTTCTCTCAACGACTATTTTTGATTCTGAAACGACAGTCTCCGATGCTTTATATACATACTGACGAGTTTCACCCTTGGGCAATTCGCCGTTCAGAATAAAACACAAGCGGTGATTCTTGCCCGATTCCAACTGGCTGGCTACAGGGATTTCCTTTTCTCCATCGACCTGATAAAGCTCAAAATGGTGGTTGTTAAGCTCCAAAACTGCCGATGAAAGGTCTACACTCACCGGACAATCGAGCCGATCATACTCGCCGGCAGATACCTGAAACCGGAGTTCCTGCTGGGCAAATAAAGTTGCAGCCAACAACAGAAAGCAACAAACTAATGAAGTTTTTATACGCATAGCCATTAGATTAAAAAGTTGACCTAACAAATATATGCCAGCGAATCCATCAACGCCAGTATTATTTTTGCGTGTGTACGTATTATTCTCGCAAACTAAAGTGTTACCAAAAGATAAAAGGCCTGCCCTTTTTTGAGCAGACCTTTCCAGCAGTAATAGCAGTTGAGTAATAATTGCCGTTGTTTATTCGGCAGCTTCGCCGGGAACCGGGACAGTGACATTGTCA
>TARA_R110002050_G_scaffold100500_1_pt1 | contig 10585 bp, 10 predicted proteins | sample TARA_R110002050 | Tara Oceans TARA_R110002050 (sample SAMEA4396988) | marine metagenome | biome: Polar Biome; feature: [DCM] deep chlorophyll maximum layer (ENVO:01000326); material: water (ENVO:00002006), including particulate matter (ENVO:01000060) such as... | depth 25 m
AACAAAAGGAGAAAGAGCAAGACAGGAATTTGTCACATCTTATAAATCCATTCTGAAGGATTCAATGTGTTCAAGTTTTCATAAATAATGAAATTTAAAATTGTATCTCCATTTGATGGGTTTGTAAAAACTTCGCCTATATCTTGTTTTGTAGTGACTTTATCACCTTCTTTCACATAAACTTTTGATAGGTTTTTATAGGCCGTTATATAATTCCCGTGACGAATCATAACTACAGGATTTGAGTTTCTTATAACCACTATTCTACTTACTTCCCCATTAAATATAGCCCTTACTTTTGCTCCTTTTTCTGTAGCAATACGTACACCGTTACTTCTAATGGTTAAAGACTTATCAATTGGTGAAGGTTGTGTGCCATATCCAACGGTAACAAAACCCTTCTCTACAGGCCATGGTAATTTTCCTTTGTTGGATGCAAAATTAGACGCTAATACTTTTTCTTCAGCGGTTAAAGCAAAACCAATTGAGGACTCCGCTTTTCCAGCTTTTTTATTGGAACTTGCTATGGCTTCTCTAATAATTTTTTCTATTTCTCGGTCAATTTTATCGGCTTCTTGCTGTTTCTTTTTAATTTGAGACGCATACGTGTTTATGTTTTTTTTGATGGATGCTATAAGGTTTTGGTGTTTCCTCCGTTCTTCTTCTAATGTTTTTTGAACTTCTTTGTTTTCTGCAATTAGTTTTTGCTTATCTTCTTTTTGTTTTAACAAATTAACGTTAATTCTTTGCAATTCTTCACTTTTTGATTTTATCTCCTGGCCTTGTTGCTTTTGATGATCGGCATATTGCTTCATATATTGCAAGCGCTTGTAAGCCTGCTTAAAATTATTTGAAGACAATAAAAACATGATCCTGCTTTGTTGGTTTTTACTCTTATATGATTTAACAATCATAGCTGCATAATCTTCCTTTAGTTCTTTTAACTCATCACGAAGTTTGGTTATTCTCTTTTGGTTGGCATTGATTTCCCTTGTGAAAAGATTGGCTTGCTGATTGGTAACAGAAATCAAATTATTAAGAACACTAATTTTGTAATTAAAGCTTTCAATTAAAGATAATTGAGATTTTTCTTTGGATTTATTTTCAAGCTGTAAGGCATTTATTTTCTGAATTTCTTGACGTAATTCTTGTCGGCGGTCTTCAAGTTCTTGTTGTTTATTGCTTTGAGAAAAAACCATTGAATGACTTAACAGCAATAGTGCAAAAAGCATCAGGTTACATATGTTAATTCTACTTTTCATTAAAGCTTTATTTCTTTAAATCCGGAAGGAATTTTAAATGGGAAACGCAATTCCCCGTTCAAGGATACGCCTTTAAATTCCATCTCTAAAATTGTTTCATGCGTCGCTTCAACAGCAATTACTTTGATTTTTGCTGGTAACATTTGCTTATTCACCTCTTGATATTCTAGATAATCAATTTGAAGATGCCTTTCTTGCTGAGGTTGTGAAATTTGCTGTGATGTTATTTTGAAATATGCCGGGTGTATCAAATAAAATAATTCAAAAAGTGCTTTTTGCTTTTTAGGTTGAAGTATGTACTCTTTATCATTTACAGATAAGTTGTATGTATTATCCTTTAACCCAAACAAAGCTTCACCTAACAACAAATTTTGAACCTTTTGAAAATCCAAATCAATTCCCAATAAATCACTCAAATATTTAAAATCGCCTTCAAAATAAGTATTGTCTAATTTATTATAAAAGCTCACTTTTTCTGGAGTAATTAATGCTTTTACCAATGAAATTGGAGAGGACATTAACAATATTTTTTTATCCTTTTCTAAACGCAAGTTAACAGTATATCCATTCACATTTTCGCCTTGAAAAATATCTAATTTTACGCGTGCCGATAAGGTTTTAAAACGCGCTTCGTTATCTGTGTTTTTTTTGATAACCTGCTTTACGGATAAATTAAGATTAGCGTTGCCAGGGTTTATTGTTTTAACTGATTTACAGCTAAAAACAAACAAAAAAAGAAGATTGATAAAAATGATTAGGTGGCGACCTTTTAAATACATATAAGCGTTGTTAATTTGGGGTTTCTAATTGTTTTGCTTTATCACTAAACTGTTTTGCTTTAATGGTATTGTTTAACAAGGTATATGAAATACTTAATTGATTATAAAAATCAGATTCCATTTTAGTGTCATCAATAATATAATCCAATCCGGTTTCTAATATCCCTATGGCCTTATCGGCTTGATTTAATTCATTTAAAGCAACCCCATAAACTAAATAAATGATGGGTTGTGATGGGTATTTTTCAAGTGCTTTGCTGCACTTTTCTATAGCCAATTGATAATGTTTCAAATCTATATGTAACAATAAAATATTACGCAAAACCACTAAATTATTACTGTCAAAAGTAAAGGCATTTTCAAAATAATTTAAGGCTTCACTCTTATTTCCTTTGGTTAAATAATATTGTGCCAGTTCAATATTTGATTTTGCATTATTTGTGTCTCCGGCCAAAACCGTAGCTTCAATTAAATCTGGCTCATATTGCGGATTCTTTCCAACAAAATTGATGAAATCAGACAGCACTTTGAGTTTGGCTTCAGGCTTTATCTGGCTACTTTGTACAACAATTTTCATAGACGCAATGGCTTTTTTAGGCTCATTCCTATCTAGATAAAATTTGTATAAAGCTAAATGAACAAATTGTGAATTTGGCATTACTTTTAGCAATTCATTAGCGGTTTCAAAAGCTTTCTCGTTTTCATTATTTTCACTGTACCTATAAATAAGTGCTAAATAATTGGCTTCTTTATCTGGATGATTATCCAGCCGCTTTTCTAGATTTTTTATTTGATCTTTTTTTCTGCCTGTAGCTGCATAAATTTGATTTCGCATATAATCCCTGCTTGCAGAAATCCCTAATTCTGCATCCAATTCATCTAATAATTTCAATGCCTCATTATATTTTTTGGTAGTTATGTAAAGCTCCGCTAAATCTTGTTTATAATCCGGATGATATGCTACTAATTGTTTAAGTGTTTTTATAGCTTTATCATAGTTGTTTTGTTCTGCATACAGCCCATAAAGTGCATCTAAGTACCATTCATTATCTGGTTGTTTATTAACGGCAGTTTTTAAAGCATCTTCAGCAGCTCCAAAATTTTTAAGCTGAATATAATTTCTACCTAATTCAAAATATAAAACAGATTGTGTATTATCAACGGCTATGGCCTTTATTAGATATTCAACAGACCGGTCATAATTTTCAACACCTTTTTGTTTTAAAGCTTCAAAAAATAACTCCTGAAATTTATCATCATTATCTCCTAAATCGTCATCAGGTTTATTGTTAAGATCTACCTGGGCAAAGTTATGCTGCGGGAAAAATAAAATCCCGAAGTACAAAAAGAGTATGTAAAAATTATGTTTCAATTTTATAAATGCTTCTCAAAGGTTAAGATGATGATTCAAAAGTTATTCCAAAAACAAGAACCATAAGGAGGTCTAAAAAGTATATATTAACTGTCATTACGAGAAATTTTTATTTCGAAGTAATCTGTAAGTCAACAACTTATAATTTTCAGATTCCTTCTCCCGATAGCTATCGGGACTCGCAATGACAACTTTTTTAGGCAACCTCATTATTCCAAAACAGAATAATCTCCAATACTTACTTTTTTAAAATTACCATCATAAGATACATAATTACCAATCATGGCTTCATTTAATGACGCATTTTTAATAGTGTTATGTGTTTGAATCAGACTGTTTTTAATGGAGCTGTTCTCAATAATACAATTTTTACCAATAGACACATTGGGACCAATAGTTGCGTTATTTAAAACAACATGTTCACCTATAAAACAGGGCTCTATTATTTTAGAATTAGTCAATTTAACCGTTGACGCTACCAATTGCTCGTCTCCATCTGCTTGTAAAAACCCAAGCATTCTGGCATTGGTTTCAATCGTTACGGTTTTGTTTCCACAATCCATCCACTCATCAACCTGACCTGCTTTAAACACATTCCCCTTTGCCATCATGCCTTTAATACCATCATTTATTTGATACTCACCTCCGTTTACAATATTGTTATCTAAAACGTATTGTAACTCTTGTTTTAAAACGCTGACATCTTTAAAGTAGTATATGCCTATTACCGCCAAATCACTCACAAAGCTTTTTGGCTTTTCAACCAACTCAACAATATCTTCATTTGAATTTAATTTAACCACCCCAAAAGCTTCCGGTTGGTCAACTTGTTTAACCCAAATTACGGCATCAGCATCAGGATCCAAATTAAAATTTGCCCTAATAAGTGTATCAGCATACGCAATAACGGCCGGACCGGACAATGATTCTTTAGCACACATAATGGCATGCCCCGTTCCTAATGGTTGGTCTTGACGATAAATAGAGGCTTTAGCTCCAAGGCTTTTTGCCAAATTTTGTAAACTCATTACAACATCATCTCCAAAAAATGCAGGTTCGCCTAGAATAAACGCAATCTCATCAATGGGTTCTTTTAAAACTTTGGCTATATCTTTAACCAATCTGTGAACTATGGGTTGGCCAGCAACCGGAATTAACGGTTTTGGCACTGTTAAACTATGTGGTCTTAAACGAGAACCTCGTCCTGCCATAGGTACTATTATTTTCATATTTATGCCTGCGAAAGCAGGTATCTTTTAAAGGTTAAACTCAATTCCTTCTTTCGCAGGAATCTCAATATTTAAATTCTTAATTTATTATAATTAATATTCCAATTCAAACTTAAATCTGACCAACTTGGATTCATTTCTTCAATAAGTCGAATTTCCCAATCTCTTTTCCACTTTTTAAATCGTTTTTCTCTTGTGGTTGCTTCATCTCCGTTTTCAAACTCTTCAAAATAAACAAGAATATCACAATTATATTTAGCGGTAAACGATTTTGGATGTGCTTTTAATTTATGCTCTTTTACTCTTTCATCGATATTGTTAGTAACTCCTATGTATAATATGCCATTCGGTTTATTTACCATAATATAAACATACCAATGTTTCATACAGTTTATTATGAGATTCCTGCCTTCGCAGGAATTTATTTCACTCCTGTACTTCCAAAACCACCATCACCCCGAGAAGTTTCAGTCAACTCATTTACATCAATCCATTCCGCTCGTTCGTGCTTTGCAATGACCAATTGAGCAATGCGTTCACCATTTTCTATTATGAAATCTTGATTTGAAAGGTTTACTAAAATAACGCCTATTTCTCCTCTATAATCCGCATCAACCGTTCCTGGTGCATTTAAAACAGTAATCCCTTTTTTTGCAGCCAATCCACTTCTGGGGCGTACTTGCGCTTCAAAACCAATTGGTAATTCAATGAATAATCCTGTTTTTACAATGGTTCTTTCTAAAGGTTTTAAAGTAATTGGTTGTGTGATAAATGCTCTTAAATCCATGCCTGCAGACGCCATAGTTTCATAATTTGGTAATGGGTGGTTGGATTTATTGATGATTTTAATCTGCATGTTGTTTTATTAATAGTTTTTTTATTTGATTTTTTTCTGATATAAAAACAATGGTCAAAAATACGATTAACAACGATACTCCAACAGGATAATAGGCTCTAAATTTATAAAAAGATATCATTGAAAACCCAATTGAAAGCAACATATACATTCCTATCTTTTTAATATTATACGGAATAGGATAATACTTTCTACCAAAATAAAAAGACAACAACATCATGATTGAATAGGCCGCTAAAGTGGCAATGGCAGAGGCTTTATAGCTAAACTCCTTAATAAATAAAATATTTATTGTTAATGTAATGACGGCTCCAACGATAGATATATATGCACCAAACTTAGTTTTATCGGTAATTTTGTACCACACGGATAGATTGTGATAAATACCTAGACAGAAATTAGCAATTAAAATTATTGGCACCACCCACATAGCCTCCCAGTATGCTTCACTCCTTACAATATATAGCTTAATTACATCTGCAAAAACCACAACAGTTAATAATATAACCGATCCAAATGCTACAAAAAATTCTAAAATAATGGCATAATTTTTTTGTGGGTTTTTACTTGTTGCATGACTGAAAAAAAAAGGCTCTATCCCTAACCTATATGCAGTTGCAAATAAGGTCATAAACAACGCAATTTTATAACAAGCAGAATACATACCAATAGCAGTCTCTGCTATATTTGCAGGCAATAATTCTTTAAGTAAAATTCTATCAAAAGTTTCATTTATAGAAAAAGCAACGCCTGCAATTAAAACAGGAATTGCATAACGCATCATGGATTTCCAAAGAGTCTTATTGAAAATATATTTGGCTTGCACATAGAATGGAAACACAAATAATAACGTTAATGCACTGGCAATTAAATTGGCAATAAAAATATAACTGATTTCAAAATTTGGTCTATAAATACTTTCAAGAATTGAACCTTTTAAATCAAGGTTTTTTAAAACCAATAGGAAGAAAAGATTCAATCCAATATAAATAACTACATTAAAAATTTTAACAATAGCATATCGCATAGGTCGTTGCGTTGCCCGTAACCACGCAAAGGGGATGATGGCAAGGGCGTCTAATAATAAAATCCAAATGACTAAATTGATGTATTTTACATCAATATCTATAAATTCTGCTATTTGGTTTTGAAAAAGTAATGCTAAAACAAAAAAACCAAATGATGACACAATTAAGGAGATTGCGGAAGTGCCAATGACCAGATTTTTATCTTCTTCTTTATTAAAAAACCTGAAAAATGCCGTTTCCATTCCGTAGGCCAATAACACATTAAATAATACAAAATATGAAAAAATTACAGATACTTCACCGTACTCTGCGACAGAAGATAATACGCCTTTCGTGGTGTAAAGCGGCACCAAAATAAAGCTTAACATTCTTGGCAGAACAGTAGCCAAACCGTAAATAAATGTTTGCTTAAATAATGTTTTTAGTACGCCCAATGATAGGTTTTTATAAGGCTAAAAATACGTTTTTACCCATTGCAATCCAAAGATTAATATTGCTTATGATGTGGTGTCTTCAGAAACGCCGGTATTTTCTTTTTAATAATATCATCAATTTTAAAATATTTGATGTTTTCACCATCTATATAACGTATCACGCATTGATTATCCTTTAATTCAAAAGGAATTTCTTTTTCCAGTTTTGGGGGTTTATTACCAAATTCAGCATAAGGTTCATTACTCATAATAATATCCTCCCTTTGATTTATATTTGATTTAAAACGGCCAACAACCATGGATGGATGGATTGCTTCTAACTTAGCTCGTTTCCCTTGAAAATAGACGCTGTCTAATTCTATATGATTTAAATTAGAAATTACAGGGATGTACAAATTTACTCCTGAACCACCGCCTTTAACACCAGCTACCCAGTTTTGATAATACACCTCACCAATTTCTAAAGGGGCTTTTTCTTGAAGTTTTTTTGTGCTGGCACATTGAGAAAAACTAACCATAACAAAAGTTAATATGAGCAAAAATACAATAGTTTTTAAAGGTTTCATTTCTTTTAAATTATCAATTATAAATATACGGTTTCAAAATTAATGCCATAAAAAAACCTCACAAAAGGTGAGGCTTGATATAATTTATTGAAAAGACCTTTCGACTGCGCCCAAGGTGACAATTAAACATCGTTTTAGTTATTCAATGCTTCTGCACCGCCAACAATTTCTAAAATTTCATTGGTAATAGCTGCTTGACGTGCTTTGTTATAAGTTAATTTCAATTGATCTCTTAGCTCAGTTGCGTTATCTGTTGCTTTGTGCATCGCGGTCATACGTGCACCATGCTCACTTGCAAAAGAATCTCTAATACCTTTATATAATTGTGTTTTTAATGACTTAGGAATCAATTGCTCTATAATTTCGCTTTTTGAAGGTTCAAAAATATAGTCTAAATTCACATTGGCCTCTTTTTGAATTGGAACAATAGGTAAAAACTGTTCCGTCATAACTTCTTGAGTGGCGGCATTTTTAAACTTGTTATATACAATATGGATTTTATCAAACTCTTCCGTTACAAATTTAACCATTAACATTTCAGCTATTTCTGAGACATTATCAAAGGTTAAGTCATCAAACACAGCACTCTTATTGGCAATAACTATGTTTTTCTTTGAAAAAGCATCATTCCCTTTTTTTCCAATAGCAACTATTGATACATTCTTTCCAGCATAGTCATTATTAATTAATGACTGAGTTTGCTTAATAACGTTAGAATTAAAAGCACCACACAAACCTCTGTTGGAAGTGATAGGAACTATTAAAACATTTTTCACTTCACGTTGGGTAGAATATTTACTTCCTGAATCTGAGTCCAGGGTTGCACTTAAATCTTGTAACAGTTCGGTTAACTTATTAGCATAAGGACGCATAGCTGTAATAGCATCTTGGGCTTTCTTCAACTTTGCAGCCGACACCATTTTCATGGCACTGGTAATTTGCATCGTTGAAGATACGGATGATATTCTGTTACGTATTTCTTTTAGATTAGCCATAAAACAAGTTATAAGTTATGAGTATTGAGTTATGAGTTTCTAATAATTTGACAATAGAACTAATAAATCAACATTCATCTTAATTCACATTTTTTTTAGTGCTGAGTTATGAATTTTTGATTATTGCTACCAAAATTCTTATTAACTCCTCACACTTATTCTTCATTTCTTTTGGTACTTCCCTTCCAGTTGCTTCAAGAATTTCTAACCAATAAATGGTTTCATCAGCTTCTTTTAGTGCAATACCAAATTTATTTTTAAAATCCTTTGTGCTAACTCCTCTTTGTGCTTCTCTTGTATTGGCTCCAATACTAGTTCCGCTCCTTAATAATTGAGAGGCTAACTCAAAATCTTTTTGTGATTTTAATTTATCACAATATTTAACTGTTTCACAGGCAAATTCGAAACTCTTAATTCTTATAGGACTTTCGCTTAAACCCATTATTCTAGTTATAAGTTATGAGTGCAGAGTTATGAGTTAATTACTATTCAAAACTCCAAGCTAATAACATAATTTTTATTTTTTTAAAGTATGATTAAAAAAGTATGAGTGAGTAACTCTGAACTCATAACTCTACACTCTGACCTTTTTATTTATATTTTCCCGATAAATCCCTAGCAACCGCAGTTAAAGTATCTGTTACTTCATCTGTTAATTTCCCTGCTTTTAATGTACTTAGTACATCAGCATGTTTCGCTTTTAAGAATTCTAAATAATCTCTTTCAAATTCCTTGATTTTTTCAACAGGCACATCTCTTAATAAGTTTTTTGATCCTGCATAAATAATTGCGATTTGATCTTCAACTTTAAAAGGGTCATTTTGAGCTTGTTTTAAAATCTCTACGTTACGTTTACCTTTTTCAATGACATTTAAAGTAACGGCATCTAAATCAGATCCAAACTTAGCAAACGCTTCTAATTCACGATATTGTGCTTGATCTAATTTTAAAGTACCGGCTACTTTTTTCATCGATTTAATCTGAGCATTCCCACCAACACGAGATACAGAAATACCAACGTTAATGGCTGGACGCACACCAGAGTTGAATAAATCCCCATCTAAGAAAATCTGTCCATCTGTAATAGAAATAACGTTTGTTGGGATATATGCTGAAACGTCACCTGCTTGTGTTTCAATAATAGGTAATGCCGTTAATGAGCCTCCTCCTTTTACCAAAGGTTTTAAAACATCCGGAAGGTCATTCATATTTTTAGCAATGGCATCATCATTAATAACTTTTGCCGAACGTTCTAATAATCTTGAATGCAAATAGAAAACGTCGCCAGGATATGCTTCACGCCCTGGTGGACGGCGTAATAATAAAGACACTTCACGATACGCAACGGCTTGCTTTGATAAATCATCATAGATAATCAATGCTGGACGACCGGTGTCTCTAAAATACTCCCCAATAGCAGCACCGGCAAATGGTGCATATACTTGCATAGGAGCCGGGTCCGATGCATTTGCAGCTACAATTGTAGTATAAGCCAAGGCTCCTTTTTCTTCCAATGTTTTTGCAATTAATGCTACTGTTGAGGCCTTTTGACCAATGGCAACATAAATACAATATACTGGTACACCTGCATCATAAAATTCTTTTTGATTTAAAATGGTGTCAATACAAACGGCTGTTTTACCAGTTTGACGGTCACCAATTACCAACTCACGCTGTCCACGACCAATAGGAATCATGGCATCAATGGATTTAATTCCAGTTTGTAATGGCTCAGTTACTGGTTCACGGAAAATAACTCCAGGTGCTTTACGTTCCAAAGGCATTTCATACGTTTTACCTGAAATTGGTCCTTTCCCATCAATAGGCATTCCCAATGTATCAACTACTCGTCCAACAATGCCTTCTCCAACATTAATAGAAGCAATACGACCAGTACGTTTCACGGTAGATCCTTCTTTAACGCCTACTGAAGCGCCTAACAATACAATACCTACGTTATCTTCTTCAAGGTTTAGTACAATGCCTTCTAAACCTCCTACAAACTCAACCAATTCTCCATATTGAACATTTGAAAGTCCGTAAGCACGAACAATACCATCACCA
>TARA_R110002050_G_scaffold135959_5_pt1 | contig 10568 bp, 6 predicted proteins | sample TARA_R110002050 | Tara Oceans TARA_R110002050 (sample SAMEA4396988) | marine metagenome | biome: Polar Biome; feature: [DCM] deep chlorophyll maximum layer (ENVO:01000326); material: water (ENVO:00002006), including particulate matter (ENVO:01000060) such as... | depth 25 m
CGAAAATGGAATATTATTATATTTAGATCCTACAAAAACGGAAACTATTACAGGATTACCAACCCCACCTCGGGTTAATGAAGTTGAATCAATATTTTATGTTAAAGATAAAGAAGATGATTTTCATACGATTAAGAAAGGTTCATTCTGGGATAAAAATCAAATAAGATTATTTGATACTAAGGTTGATGTATCTTTATTTACAGGTTATAAAGAACCTGATACTTTTGCAGATGCAAGTATTATTGATAGAGCAGGTGTTGCACAAATGTATATTAAAGTTTTAAAAAATGTACAAGAAGGGTGTAGCATTTCTTTTAGTGATGGTGTAGATTTTACTGGTAAAATATTTGCTAATAGTACACTAGCAACAGTACCAGGTAAATCCTTTGAAAGATTTTTTAATCCTAATGGTACAATACAGGAAGTAGCCCAATCTATGGCCTCTGCCATTAATAAAGGTATAGATGAAAATATCAGATATTTTGTAGCTTCTTTTAATGATAGTACAGTTTATATTAAATCTAGATTTAGTGGCACTCGATTTGATAGATTAAATTTTAAAATGGATATTGACTATCCTGAAATGTTTACACAATTAGAAACTTACCCTATAACTTCAATCACAGTACCAGAAAAAAACTTTGTTGGTGGTAACGATGTGAAGAATAGTTTATTAAAAGTTAAACTAGGGGATCAAGATAGATTTATAGAGGGTAATTTTGTACAGACAACCGGTGGGTTTGCTGAAATAGGAGAATGGGTTCCTTATACTGATGAACCTATCTATAATGGGTTAGATGAAATAATTGGGTATACTGATATTGATAAGTATGCAATTATTACATGTAATAATAATCAAATAATGGTCACAAGATCTAACCAAGTAGCATTATATTCAGATTATAAACCTTCATTTGGTAGATTCTCGTTTTTTAATGTTAGGGATTTTGATTTTGATTTTTACAGTACACTTTATAGTGAAGAAGGCGAATTGGCTTTTGAAGAAGCAGAATATAATCAACTACAGCCTGGTGCAGTTAGACCGTTTGGAATAAATGATTATGTTGGAGTAAGCCAAAACCCAGAAATTAGAAACTTTTATGATAATGGTGGGTTTTATAATCTTATTGGATTATTAAATGATGCCGAAAAACAAAACCCTGAAGACGAATATATTAAAAGTGAATATGTTAGACTAGAGGAAAACTTTTTAACATCACAGGCTGCAATATCTAGAATTACACCTTACATCAATAAGTGGGGTTGGGTTAATGATGGAAAGGATGTTAGAAATCACCCTTATAGATTAGATGTTAATGAAGCGTTTGGTTTAAATAATTTTGCGCCGTCTAAATGGGATAAGATTCAAGAATCCAGTGGATATACACATGAGTGGTATTATTTGTCTGAATTTCCAGAATATTTTACACCGGACGCTATTAAAAGTTCTTGGAGTTATATTGATAAAGCTCCTACTGATAATACTGAAGCTAATTTGATAACGGGTCAGGTTTTTGTACCAGGAACTTTTCAAAATGTTAATACAAATTATTTTGATGATTATTTTATAATACAAAAATTTACTACTGGTGGAACTATTACAGAGATAGATAGACAATTAAGATATGGTAGATTTTCTGGTGGTAATGAAAAGAATTTTGCAGAAACATTTTTAAGAGGTGTTAGGGTTGTTGTTAAAGATAAAGCAATAGGTACCGAAAAGGCAGATTTTAACGCTAGGTCATTATCTTATGTAAATAATGGATTATTTAATGATTATAGGTTTTCCGTTATATATGTACCTAATTTACCAGATAAACCAGAATTTGAAATTAAGTTTATAAAGAACGAAAAGTGGAAAACTGTAGTTATGTTAATCTCTATTGCATATGCAGTAAAATGTTTAAATGAAGAAGGGTCATTATCTATTATAGATAGAACAAGTTTATATTCACTTAATAGTAATTATACAACGGACAACGATTGCGCACCAATAATCACGCAAAACTCATACAACTACGAACCTACTATAGTAAGAGGGGCGCCTTCGTTTGTATCATCAAGAGTAGACTCACAAGGTTTTACTATACTTAATTTTCAACCTGCTTCAAATGGCACATTACCAGAATTAGTAAATGATGTTAGGATTTTGGCTAATGGGACTTTTGGTACTATTAAATTCGAAATAGATACAGACATTTATGAAATAAGTAAAATTGCTTCCGTTATAAGTAATAATACTCTTAAGATAAATCCTGGTGGAGTTACTAAAAATGGTGCTGTATTACAACTACCAACAACATTTCCAAATAATGACATATTAAGAAACGCAGTGTATCAGATATCAGATGGTGGCTATCAGCAGTTTACTAGAAGTTTAAACAGTTCTTCATTTGGCGAATTGTTTGATGCAGTAAATCAAGGTAACCCTAGAATTATTTATGAAACAATAAACAGTAGTGGATCTCAAGTTAGAAATAGTAACGGTTCATTGGCTCAAACTTTTGGAATAGAGCTTAGGGCACAGGCTGATATACTTAAATCAATATATGTAGGAGTGCTACCTGATCCTGCTAAACCAACTACATTTAACTTAACTGATGTTGTAGGTTATGATTTATCTTTACAAGAAAAGCCTAGGATAACTCCATTTGCTAGGCATGCTGGTTATTATGCACCTTATGCATTACCATTACTTTCATTTAGAGATCCTTATCAAAATTTAGATTTTGATGAAGTTACTGGTGGTACTGGTGGCGTAATTATTAATGATGCATTATATAAAATAAAAGTAATGAACTTGTGTAAATATAAAAATTCACAATTTAATAGTTCTGATTTAAAGTTTGGGCAAATACAAAATTTCTTTTATCATAAAGTAAATGAAGAAGACCCTTCTACTGTTTTAGAATTATCTAAAGAAAGTGCATTTCCTAGTTTATACCCTCTTATTAATGAAATAGGAATTGATTATGAAGATTTTTATATGTTTTCTTCAAACTGGGAACCTTCTTATTTTACTAAAAGTATTGATAAAGCTCAAATACAAAAGATTATTGGTACTAGATCAATGCTTGAAAGAAAATCATTCTTTGGATCTAAATACCTTAAAATTCCAGAAGAAATAATATTAGAAACATTTAAACCTGATCCTTTTGTAAAAGGTGCTATTAGACAACCTAGTTTAATAGATGGAACATTTATGCACCAAGACCAACCTTCAGCAATAATTAGCAAAAGAATAATAAAATCAGTAGGTGTTTTAAATAATAGGGTTGTTAATACAAAACCATCAGCCCCGTTAGAAACATTCTATTTATTTAATGAAAAAAGATTAACAGAATTTTTGTTTATTCCAATTAAAAAACAATTTCAAAAATATGTAAAAGATTTATATGGGTGGGGTAATTTAGAAACCTTAGATGATGATGTAAATGAATATATAAGAGAAAACATATTAAAATTATATAAAGTAGAAAAAGTAGATTTTTATACTTTAGCAAGCAGAAGTAAAGCAGGTTCTACGTATAGCACAGCCGAATTAACTAATGCACAAAAAATTAGTAATGGCTTAACTATAAATAATAATGTAGGATCAAAAACCTTAAATACAAATGCATTTGATTTAAAGCTAATATATAATAAAAGAACAGGTTTCTCTGAATCATATGGGTTCAGTGTAACAATAGTTAAAAAATAATAGAAAAGAAATGCCAATCACTATACAAGAAATAATAGCATCGGATACTATTTCACAACTGGTCGATAAAACAAATTTTAATTTTGATCAACTGTTACTTAATGGTGGAGGGCCTGCTGGACCTGCCGGTATACAAGGGCCTGTTGGACCTGGTGGAGGAAGAGGGTCAAAAGGAACTACATGGTATGAAGATACTGCTACGACTGCACCAGGTACTACACCTACTGCTAGTTTTCCAACATTAACACCTTTACCTAATGATTACTATTTACAATTTAATGGTCAAGTATGGGAATATACTGGATTAGCATGGTCAATTACTACTATAGATTTACAAGGACCAACTGGACCAGCCGGGCAAAGTGGTGGGTTTGGGCTTAAATTTGGATCGCCGTATTTGAATTTAGAAACTGCAATCTATAATGGCCCTATAGGGGAAGGTGTTGGTGCAACTCCTGGAAATGAAGGTGTACCATCTATTATGATAGGCGGTGCCGTATCTTCAACTACACCATTGGGCACTATTCCATTAACTAATGCATATATAATACCAAATGCTATTGCTGAACAAGTAATATCTAGTAGAGTATCAGCTCTTATACATCAAAAAGATGCTACATCTAAGGCTATAGTATTTCATGGTGGGGCTGCTACTTCTAGTAATAACTTTGAACAATCAACATTTAATAACTTATCTAGTATTGCTATCGGTACAGATGATAAATTTGTAATAAATGGTGCAGGCTCAAAACCTTCAACAGACCCGGTGGCGAGCCTAGCAGATATAGTTGGTTTTAATGTTATAACAGAAAGAAGAGGCCAAAGCTATGAAGCAGGTAAATTTATAACTTTTTCTACTGGTAATGATAATATTCCATATTCAGGAATGACTACAGAGGATTCTTCTTTTAATATTAATGTAAACAACGGTTCAAGCTCGGCTGGTAATAGTTTTGAAGTATCGGTTAGCGGAAGCTTAGGAAATTCCTTGCTTAGACTAGGTAATATAGTTCCAGCAATCCAAACACCACTTACAACAACGGGTTCATTTGGATTAGAGGCTGGTCTAGTACAAGTAGCAACTTCTTCAGATGGTAAAATTAATTTATTTTCAGGTGGCGCTATTAGTTTAGATACTACAAGGAATTCTACATCAAATGGCTCTGGTGTTATAAATCTATTAACAAATACTGGAAATATTAAGTTAAGAACAGTGAGTCCAAATGATTTAACTTCACAACTAGGTAATATTAATATTACACAAGAAGGTTCAAGTGTTGGTGCCAGAGGAAATATTATTATTGAAAACAGATCAACACTCCCAAACACCACCACTGGTGGAGATATAGTGATATTAGGAAATAGTAATATTTCGCTACGAAAACAGTCTCCGATTACTACAGTAGGCATCTTAGCTTCACCTAGTATTATAATAGATTTTGGAACAACAAGCTTTCCTGAACATACAAGAATGGTAGGACAAACTACATACTCACCAGTAGGACAATTAAGCAGTATTCCACCTATATCTGTAAATGGTCAATATGATAATATACAACATTATTATGATGCCACTCTTCCTGCTGTTTCAGGATCTGATAGAACTTTAATGCAAATGGGTAGTGCCAGTGCAAATACTAATTTAGATAATGGTGCAGTTTATAATAAATGGATTAATACAGAGGGTGTTTTAGCAAATGCTAATGATGCACCATCAATAAGAATAGGAAAAGGGGGTAATGATACTGGTGCACTTGAACTGTCTGGGCGTGCTGATAATGCCGCTGGTGTACAAGGCAAACCTGAATGGTGGAATCTTAGTGAAAAGCAAGTAATGTGGGCAGTACCCGAAATTATTAATAGAGATTCAAGAAAAGGCTCTAATGCAGGAGGTTATGATAATGCAACAGTAGGAACAGTAGTTGCAGGTACTCCTAGTACATATGCATGGGATACTTCTAGATTAGGAATTGAAGAAGAAAGCATTATACCAAAATTAGAACAGCCTTTTATTGATGTAACATTTGGACCAAATTTAAAAGGTGCAGGTAATACTAATGAAGCTGAACTTCCTGAGGTTAACACAGCAAATTTTAATTATATTGCGAGAATGCCAATAGGAACAATAGCTGGATCAAGATATGAAATAGACATTCAGAATAGATCAGCATGCTGGTATGCATTAGAAAATAATGTAGCTACATTAAGAAATTATTGGGGAACTATACTATTTAAGGTTCCTATTATGAGGGCTAAGCTTGCCTCTAGTGCCACATGGCAACCTTGGGTTTATCAAGATTATGAAATTACTGCACCACAAGCAAGCCCAGGAACGACCGCCGGTGAAGCATATGTTGCTAGGCTAGCTGGTATGCTAACTTGGAATGGTGCAATAAGATCAGGTGATACGGGCCCTTATACAACTCCTGCAACATCTACTGTAAAGCAAGAAATAGATGTTCAAATGGGATGGAGCACTGGTGGGTTACCTGACAATGTTTCTGTTGTTAACATTCATGGCAGTTATATAGGCGCATAATTAATTTAATTTAAATAAAATGACAAGAAAAGAAATAAATGATTTAAATGGTTTTGTAAGCAGGTATAGGGAAATTCAACTTTCTTTAGATCTGATGCAAAAAAGTATTGAGAGTTTAGCAAAGAAAAGAGATGGTCTTTTTGAAGAAGTTGATGGAATGAAACTTAAAGAAAAAAAGTTTATTGATAAAATTGCTAAAAAATATGGTGCTGCCGAAGTAACACCTAATAAGTTAATGAAGTATATAAAATGATTTTAATTATTAAAAACATTCTTGGTATTCTAACAGACCCAAAGAACACTAGAATGTTTTTATTGGGAGGGATTGGAATATTATTATTTTTATTGGTTAGACAATGTAATGAAACTGAAGAAGCAAAAGGAGAGGTTACTAGATTTCAAAATAATCTTTCGGCTGCTAATGATACTATTCTTAATTATGTAAATGAGAACGGTGAATCTGTTGGTGAGATTAAAGGTTTAAATTTATCTTTAGAAGAATTGAGAGATAGTTTAGAATATGAAAAAGGTAGACCGCCTATAACAATTGTTAAATATAAAACAATCATTGAAGAAAGAATAGTTAAAGTTCCAGTTAAAACAAAAGACACTGTAGTTAAACAAGATGGTACTGAATTTGGTTCGGTATTAAGTTTTGACTCAAAGAGTGAATGGGAAAAGAGCTCAAGATTAATTGATGTATCTTTACCTTATACTTTTAAAGATAGTTTAATGTTTGGTTCTGCAACAATAGAATTAAAACAAAATATATGGTTAGATGCAACGCTATCACAAGATCAAAATAACAAGGAAGTTTTTATAAAATTAACTTCTGATTATCCTGGTACAACATTTAATAATACACAAGGGATTATGATTGATCAAAATAGCCTTGAGTTTAAAAGTATACAAATGAAAAATAGAAAACCTTTTGGTTTCGGAATTAATATGGGTATGGGTATTACTGGAGATGGTAATTTTGGACCTTATATTGGATTAGGAATTTCTTGGAACCCAAAGCTTTTGCAATGGTAAATAAATAGAATAGAATGGAATCATCAAGGTTTATACAAATATCTGAGCAAATACTTATAGAGTATGTTTATACTAGTCAGGCAACACCGACTACGTTTAATACTGCTACATACCCTATTGAGCTTATGAGGGATACTAATACTAAAGGAACTTATTTCTTTAATACCGATACAGTTTCTGCTGTGATGGGTAATTATAGAGATATTTCTGCAGTGTCTAATAATACAGCTAGAACACAATATGTTTCGCTAGATACTGATATAGGTGTTCCATATAATGACTTTAGTCCAGCTCTAACCGATTCGGCTAATCTTTTACAAACGTTTACTCCGGAACTTGATGTGGCTTATGACAAGATCAGAATTCATTTTATTTCTGGATTTAGTTTTGAAGGATTTGATGGAATTGTCTTTGAATCATTAGTGCCAAGGAGAGATGGTGTAATGTTAAATCTTTCATCTATTAATTTTAATAAATTAGATACCCCAACATTTAATCCTGATCCGTTATTAATTGCAGATAAATTATATGCTACTTTTATTGAATGGAGAGTTCCTTCATTATATTATATGAATAATTTATTTAATGCATCAGATCCAAATGGTGTTGCTTATAAATTAACAGAAGGCCAAGGGTTTCTTGGGACTCCTGCTATAACATTAAAGGCGAGTGGTATTTTTCAAACTATTACTGAGAATGCATATAGCTTTTATGAAATGCAGGAAATTAATTCTGTTTCAATTTTAAATAGAGATATTTATGATAATTTATATGCTGAAGTAAAACAATCAGACGGTGGAGATTATTTTGAATTGTCAGGGCAGGTTACAGGATCTACATTTAGCAATTTTATTGCTCAATTAAATTCATCAGGTGGTAACTATGTTGTTTTTCATGAAATAAGTGTTACAGAACAAGTTGGGCAAGTATTTTCACAAACAAGCTTTCAAGTAATATCACAGGATTCTTTATATGACGAGCCGGTATTATTTAGACCAATTATTAAAAACGCAAACAGTGCAGTTTCATTTTCTATTGCTTATGTATTAAGATTATATAATAGAGCTGACGCTACACAGATTATTAAAAATGCTAAGTTAACTTCATTTGATACTCAAAAATATGGACCTCAAATGATACAAATTAATTTAGGTGTTGTTCCAACTGTAGCTAATGTTTATAATCAAATTAATAATGATACAGGTAAACAATTGGTAATAGGAACCGGTGGAGCCGGCGCAGGTAGCGGTATAACTACTGCGAATACTTCGGAACAAATTGTAGAGAAATTAGTAGTAAAGACTAGTTATGTAACTACCTTTAGAGATAGAATAAAAGTTAAGGCTGCAATTTCTCCAGTTAAAATACAAACAATAACACAAACCAATGGCAGCGAAACAGAATAAATTATCAGTAGCCGAGCAAATTCAGAAAAAGGCTATAACAAAACAAGTAGTTGGTGGGGTGAACACTAATATATCATTAACCAAAACTGAAAAGGAATTTTACCAAAGATTTGTTAATCTTTCAGTTAATGAGATGCCACTACCGCAAGGAGATGGTATGATAAGAATATCTCCGTTTGACGATTATTTTCTTTTTACACTGTATGATGAGGTGGATGGTGAAGATACTCCAATTGATTTAAGTAATGTAGGAACATTATATTTAAACTTTATAGGAGATACTGATGATATAGATATAAAAAACCACACACAAGTAGAAGAAGTTGACTTATCACAAGGTGAAGTATTATTTAGAATAACGCGATCTGATAGTAAAAAGATATTAGCATTAAATAATAATAACTTTTACATCTCTACAAAAATGATTGATCCTAATGATGGATCTACTTCTGATGAATCAGTTTTATATCAAGGTATATGGCTAGCCGTTGATGATGCAAACAGAGTAGCTCTTACCAGACAAATTGAAGAATTACGTTTAGAATATAGTATATTACTAGCAAGCTTACAAGATGATGTAGCAATGATTAAAGCAGAAAATGCAGAGTTATTAAATTCTGCTGAAGAAGATGATTTAACTATTATAAGATTACAAAACAGTAATGACGAATTAACAAATGAATTAGCAGAGCTTAGTAAAGAGTTAAAATCTACAGTCATAGAACAAATTAATCGTAGAGCTAAGGATGCTATTGCATTTAGTCTCAAACAACAAAAAAAGAAGCAGCAAATAATAGCAATTAAAAAACGTGCAACAGTTGCACAAACAAAATCTAAACAAATAGGATTCTATACAAATGCTGCTAGGAATTTACAAAATTTTACAATAGGAAGAAATTCAATAGGAAACCGTTTTCGTGGATTCTTTGATAATGGATTTACAAACAACGCCGATAGAAGAAGATATTAATAAATTATGATATTAAGCGCAAGAAATAACCAATTTAAATTTGACTTCCCTAGAAATTTTATACCTGAGCCAATTGCTAAAAAGTATAAACCATTTCTTAATAGGATACCAGGCGGTTTAATAAAAGAACCTATAGATTATTGGAATTATGGTATACAGTCATTAAATTTACCAGGACCATCATTTGATCCAGTAACACAAGTAGATTATCCAGGTAACCAACGTGCATTTAGATCTAGCTTACCTAAGCAACAATTATTTGATAAATCATTAACTGTTACTATGCAGGCATTTGACGGTTATGTTAATTATTGGATGGCTGTTGAAATGTTTGATTACTATTATAAATTAAGTGGTAAGCATCCTTATTTACCTGAAGGTGTTGGTGTGCAAATGTTAGATGCAGATGGAACAGTATTTGTCACTATTCAATTAAAGGATATGTTTATTTCAAATATAGGTGCATTGGATCTAAACTTTTCAAGTAACACTATTGAATTCCAAACTTTTGATATTGAATTTAGTTATAATGTCTTAGATGTCGTTGTTAACGTAGCTTAATATATAAACAAATAAAGAATACAAATGAAAACCTTTAAAGATTATTTAACCGAAAGCAAAGAAGACTCTTTAGACATACAGGATTTATTAAATGAATCTCATGAGCTAACTAAAGAACAAGATGCTGCAATTGATGTAGCAGTAGAAAGAATTCTCGAAGCTCAGAAAGAAGGTAAAAACTTAGAAGACTGCGTTGAAGAAATAATTAATGAAGGTTTACTAGGAAGTATCTTTGGTGGTTTAACTGGTTTTGCTTTAGGTAAAACTATAGGTAAGGCTGTAGCTAAAGTATTAGGTGTTACTAAAGGTGTTCTTTATGATTTATTAACCTCACGTCTTGTAGGTGCTGCGCTA
>TARA_R110002050_G_scaffold110709_3_pt1 | contig 10561 bp, 15 predicted proteins | sample TARA_R110002050 | Tara Oceans TARA_R110002050 (sample SAMEA4396988) | marine metagenome | biome: Polar Biome; feature: [DCM] deep chlorophyll maximum layer (ENVO:01000326); material: water (ENVO:00002006), including particulate matter (ENVO:01000060) such as... | depth 25 m
AGGGGGATACATCAAGGGAACGCACTGGCGACGGCAGTTTCGATGTGGCCGACTCCGACGACGAGGGATCACAAGGGGGGATACATCGGGGGGAGAATTCGGAACGGCAAAGTTTCGATGGACACTCTGGACGTAGCCGTTCAACACACCGACAACCAGAACAAGACTTCTGGGCAGTTGAACCCGACGTGGGTCGAGTGGCTCATGGGATACCCAGAAGGGTGGACAGACTTAAAGGATTAGGAAATGCAATCGTGCCACAAATTTCCATGCAGATTGGTCTGGCGATAAAGGAGCATTTGGATGACTGAGTTACAAGTAATTAGGGCAACGATCCCTATGCAGTATAAGAAAGTTCAAGAGGCGATGATCGAGTACAAACGATGTCAGAACCTCAATCAACTAATTAAGAAAGAAAAACACTTGAAAGAACTCTTTCGATTGATTGAGGAAGAACTGAAACTTTCGTGCAAGTTTAACAGTCGGCGGCAGACGGGATCAATTCAATGATTTGGAAAGCAATGGCACTGATGTGCATCTTGGAGGGGGGAGAGAAATCTTGCCCCACCGTTTACTTTGAGGAGACTTTTGATAGTAAACAAGAATGTGAGGTCTGGCTTGTGAGAACTCGGTTCTATACATTGCCGAGTAACAAGAAAATAGTATTGGACGATTGTTACTTGAAACGTTAAGGTGTCTTATTGTTAATTCATACAAGGAGATGATAATGAGTACCAAACAACCCAAGCAAGAGTTTCGAAATGTGGCACTCTTGCTTGATACGCATGGTCGTATAAAAGAAATTGCCGACGCTGAACAACGAACGATAGCTCGGCAGCTAAAGATTATAATTGAACGAGAACACGCTAAATATTTTGGACCAGAGGAGGACGATTATGTTTAATTATAAATTTTCTATAGGATATATTTTATCTATTGTTTTAGTAAATATTGGTTTTGTTTATGTGGCTCCGATTCCACTTTTGGGAGAGATGTTTCCACCCATGTCTTTTGTAGTTGGAGCCGTCTTTATACTTAGGGATTATGCCCAAAGAGAAATAGGACACAAGGTTTTAGGTGCAATGTTCGTCGGGGCTGGACTAAGTTATTTAATGGCAGATCCTTTTGTAGCGATAGCATCTTTAACTGCATTTGTTCTTTCTGAAACAATAGATTGGGGTGTTTACTCTTTAACGAAAAAACCGTTGGGTCAGAGAATTTTAATTTCTTCGGCAATAGCAACCCCGATTGATAGTGCAGTATTTTTATACATGATTGGATACTTTAGTGTTCTTGGTTGTGTTCTTATGATTCTTGCAAAAATGGTTGCCGCCGGATTAATTTGGTGGAGATTAAAAGGTGAATAAATACACTTTTAATTTCACATGTATTTGTCCTAGCGATAAGGAAACTATTTCGTATAAAGCAATCATTGAAACAAAAGAAATGATTATGGTTGAGAATATTAACGATTATATTTACCAAATATCTGGAAAAGAATGGTTTCAAGAAAAACTTACAGAAAAAATAGCAAACGCATTTTCTATTACAGGAGAAGGACATGGAGTTAAGGTAACAACTTTTGGCACACACCAAGGAGTTGAGATTGAGTGTGAGTTAGGGAGTTCTACACTTTGATTCATTATCATGGAACACCTATGACTCCACGTTCCAAACTTTTACCAATGGCAGGGAAGCACTTTTGTGTTTCCTTTGCCGACAAAAGAGACGGGGATTGGTGTTTATTAAACGCACAATCTGTTATGTGGGATAACGGTGCTTTCACTGCGTATACGAAAGGTAAAGCTCCCGATTGGAACGGTTATTATAAATGGCTGGAAGATCGATTGTCTCATCCACATTGGGCAGTTGTCCCTGATGTTATTGATGGAACCCCCGAAAATAATTTAGAATTAATAAACCAATGGCCTCATCGTAAGGATTGCAGTGCCGTGGTATGGCATATGGACGAGCCGATAGATCATCTTTTGCACTTGTTGACTCTTGGTTTTGGTAAACTTTGTTTTGGTTCATCTGGTAAATATTGGCAAGTGGGATCGGACTCTTGGGAGCGAAGAGCAGATGAAGCGTTTAACGCTATATCAAAAGAAGGTGCTATTCCTTGGATTCACATGCTTCGAGGATTGTCGATGTCCGGGGACAAATATCCTTTTGCTTCGGCCGACAGTGCAAATGTTGCTCGGCATCACAACGAATTAAACATCTGTCCCGAACGAATGGCTCGACGCATTGATGCCGTTCAATGTCCTTCGTTTTGGAATTTAAGACCTACTCAGGAGGATTTTTTTGGGACGTAAAGAAGATAAGAACCAGTGTCCGAGGTGCATGAGTCTCACATCGTTTATCTTGGTTCATGGTCACTACCAATGTTTGATTTGTAAATCAGTGGTTGATGATTGTTGCCAAGGTGAAACGTGTGAGACGAGTATTCAAACTCCGAAAGATAAGTAATTATAACCCTTCTTCGTATTTGATACATGTATTGAGCGTATAGACGTGATACGGCAAGGTTTCGCAAATTGTTTTTGTTGGTCGAGTCATAGGCGACAGGTTTTTTTTTGCGTAAAAAATATGATTCCCGACTTGCTTTGAATAATTTAAGTTATTGCTCCAATATGGAGTGACATATTGTGCATGATAGTGTGTTACGTCTTTTCCAACCACACTTATGTACTCTCCATCTTTAATCATCATTTTGGCGAGTGCTTTTGATCTTTGAAACGCTTGAGGTTCTGTTGGTGTATCGGACTTTCCATCGCACCACCAGCTGAACTGACAACCCTCGCTATTATCTTGAAGAACAACCTCACAAACCGTATTTGGATAGTGCGGTGAGGCCACTCTATTAAGAGTAACCTCGGCAACAGCGATTTGACCGGCGATTGGTTCTGACCGAGCTTCGAAGTACATGTTCAAAGCAAGGCAAAGCAATGTTGTTTCAATCATTTTTGGTTTCCTTCTCTGAGTTCTTTTTGTTTTTTAATTTTCTGGCCATTTTTACTTTGCTTCTGCTGATGGAATTACCGTACCGAGATCTTAATTCAATTTTCTTTAGTGCAAACTCTTCTGCTATAGTTTGTTTTGTCATGTTTATTCCTCATGTTTTTTTTTTGGAAAGGGTATAACGTTATTTTCGTTATTGATTTCTTTCTTTTTGATTGATTGAATAAAGCTTCGAGCAACGCCAATGCTTAATCCGGTTAGTTCTTGAAGTTTTCTAGCAGCCTGTTCATTTGTTAGAAGACCTTTTTTATAGTCAACTAAGACATCAAGACTATGAGCTATGTATCCTTTATTTCCAGCCATTCTCTTGCTTTTTCTCCTAGTACTTGAGCACTTATGTTAATCTTTCCTCGAAGAGCTTCAACAATTTTTTCATCGATAGTTTTCTCGCAGATTAGATCAACATAAGTAACTGGGTTTAATTGACCAATTCTATGACACCGATCTTCGGATTGAGATCTTGTATCTAGGTTAAAGTCGTTTGTGTAGTATACGACTGTACTGGCCTCGGTCAATGTCAGGCCACGACCTGCTGTTGCAGGATTCCCTACGAAGAATCGAAGGTTCGAGTTCGGAGATTGGAACTCCCGAATTACCCTCTGTCTTTCGTCATCTGTTGTATCTCCGAAGAACGAAGCGGCTGCTCCTTCCCCGAATGTTTTGTTTAGCTGTTTGGTAATATTAATTATGTCGTACCGAAATCGGGACCAGATAATTATTTTCCCCGAAGTCTCTCCACATATATCAAGGAGTGCGTCCAATCGTTGTGTTGGAAACTCTATAAGTTCTCCCTCATCTGTTTTTAAGAACCCCGAAAGAATCTGTTGCAGCCGAAGCATTTGAGTTATGACAGCTGGAGCCGTAACAAGTTCGCCATTATCAAACATAATCATGGCTTGCTTTTGAATCTTCTTATACATGTCCGATTGTTCTTTGGAGAGTTCGATGTGCCTTGAGGTAAAGGTTTTATCAGGCAAATCCAGACAATCCTTTTTTAAAACCCGATAGCTAAACTCTTCGAGTTTCGTGGTTAGCTCGTCTATGTTTCGAAACCCGACAACCTTTTGAAAGGACAACGCACCCATTTTTACGCTTTTAAGAACTGCGTACCGTGCTTGAAATGCGTAGAAGGAACTAAAGCCCAACATATTTTCGCCTAAGAACTCGCACTGAGAGAAGAGATCCATAGGTGTATTTGTCACTGGCGATCCCGTTAGAATTCTTTTGTACTTAAACAACCTGGACACTTTAATCAAAGCCTTGGTTCGCTTGGCCTTGTGGTTTTTAATCGTTGTGGATTCATCAACGGCAATGAGTCCCTTGTCCCCGAACTTCTTACCAAAGAATGTTCCCGATTCCCGACCCTTGATTGAGGAGTAGGCTTCGACATTCATGACAAAAATTTTCATTTTTCCCACTGCACTTATCATACGTTTTATTTCAGCCTTTCGTCCCGAAGTCATTGGTGATTGCCAACTGGACATATACGTTGGTACGTCTTCCCAAAAATGAATTGGGATTTCCATCTCAACCCAGTTGCGATATACTCCCTTGGGTGCTATGATAAGAGCGAAGTCTATTTCACCTTCTGTATAAAGTCGTGCGATATCATCGAGTAGAACCTTAGATTTACCGGTTCCCATCTCCATAAAGAACCCGAACGATTTTTTTCCCGTACAACGCTCTAAAGCCGTTATTTGATGAGCATATGGTTTTGTTTTAAATTTGTAGTTGACTTTCATGTTTGTCCTCCGATATAGTCACTTTACGGCAATCATGAGATGCCGTCAACTGAAACTTAAACCTGAAGAGGATGTACTTGTCATGGTGACAGATATTTTTGATGAGAAGATGTTCGCGGACCCAGCATCATTTAGCGGTGTTGATACGCAGACAATGAAGACCCTCTCCACCTTGGTTCAACAGCTTAACAACGTTGTCAGCACGATTGCTGATAAAGAAGAAGAGTTGAAAGAACTTCGAGCGGAGAAGCAACGACTATCCATTGATATAATTCCACAAGTTATGGACGAGATGGGTACAGAACGTGTAGACGTTGAGGGGGGCTCGGTAAGTTTAAGACCGTTCATCTCCGCAAGTATTCCCAAAGATGAAGAGAAGAAGCAGAAAGCTTTTGATTGTTTGAGGGAGTATGGTTTGGAATCTATAATAAAGAACGATGTTGTTTTGACCTTTGCAAAAGGGGAAGACAATGTTGCCAAGTCGCTGATAGCTGATTTGGAACAAAAAGGTTTTGAACCCGAAACAAAAACACACGTTCATCCTTCAACACTGAAATCAACTTTGCGTACTTGTGTTGAAGATGGGAAACCAATCGATCTTGATCCGTTCAATGCGTTTATCGCTCGAACGGCTGTTGTAACTGTAAAATAGGAGGAATAGAAATGGCTAATGATTTAGAAAAGGGTAAGTCAAACTTACCAGCAGAACTTATGGACGATATTTTTGCGACAGCAGGTCAGGGGGTTGATTACGAAACCTCTGAATTGCAGATACCTTTCGTTCGTGTAATACAAGCGTTATCTCCACAGATAAAAAAGAATGATCCTTTGTTTATCAAAGGAGCATCGCAAGGAGATGCGTTCAACACCGTAACAGGCGATTATTGGGTTGGAGAAGAAGGGTTCGAAGTTGTGCCGTGTCTTCAACAAACCAAGTACTTGGAGTTTATACCAAGGGATCAAGGCGGTGGTGGATTTGTGGGAGAATTACCTTCCGACAGTCCAGAGATTGCGAAGGCTACGAGAACCGGTGGCAAAGAAACATTGCCCAATGGGAACGAACTTGTCAAAGCGGATCAACATTATTGTTTGCTGCTTGGTAACGATGGCATGTTTCAACCTGTAATCATCGATATGAAATCGACACAGTTAAAAGTGTCTCGTCGATGGAAGACACAAATTGCCATGCAGAAGATCAAGGCTCCTGATGGACAACTAAAAACTCCTGCACTCTTTGCTACGATATGGAAGTTTACAACCATAGAAGAAAGCAATGATATGGGGAGTTGGTTTAACTGGTCGATAGAAAAATCTAAGACGATTGACGACAAGTCTCTTTTTCTCGAAGCCATGAATTTCCGTAAATCAATTGAGAAGGGCGAAGCCAAAGCCGTCGTGGAAGATCACGGCGAAAAGGATGACGTACCGTTTTAATTAACCGGGGGAGAGAAATCTCCCCCTTTTTATGGAGAAGTATATGTCTGTGATAGACCGTTTTATGGCGGCATTTAAAGGGTCAGACCTTGCCCACGGACAAACAACGATTGGTAATAAAAGACGGAACGGAAAGACGGACGCAAAGAGTTTCATTGTTAAGCAACCACTAACACGAGACTTGATTGAGGAACACTTAAAGGGAGTTAAAGGTGTTGGGGCTATCCCGATTAACGACAGAAATATGTGTAACTTTGGTGTCTTGGACATCGACACATATCCCGTTGAACACTTAGATATTCTCAAGAAGTGTCGGAAGTTAAAGTTACCATTGATTGTTTGTAGATCAAAATCTGGAGGGGCTCATTTGTTTTTGTTTATGAAGACAGAAACAACTGCGTCGGAGCTTCGAGATTACATGGGTGAGATGTCTGCGGCTTTAGGATATGCCGGGTGCGAGATTTTCCCGAAGCAAGACCAGATTCTTGCGGATCGTGGAGACGTTGGTAATTTTATTAATCTGCCATACTTTGATGCTAAGAACACTGTTCGATACGCTATTAAAGATAATGGCGATGATATGACCCTGGAAGAGTTTTTAGATGAGGTGGACAAGAGACGAGCGACATTGTCCACTTTGGAGAAGATAGATTTTGGGACGCAAAGAGAACAGTACTCTGACGCTCCTCCTTGTTTGCAGATGTTTTTGACGATGGGAATCCCCGAAGGCACGAGGAACAAGGTCATGTTTAACTGTGGTATTTATTTAAAACGCAAGTTTCCCGACTCTTGGAAGGGAAAAATGGAAGAAATGAATCAAAAACATTGTCTTCCAGCCTTACCAGCTTCCGAAGTTGTGACACTGCAAAACCAACTGGATAAAAAGGAGTACTTCTACACATGTAAAGACGAACCTATGGCAAGTCATTGCAACAAATCATTGTGCAAGACAAGAGCGTTTGGGGTTGGTGCGTCGGAAACGGCTCCTCAAGTTGGGGGCATGACTATTTTACTTTCTGAACCCCGACTGTACTTTCTTGATGTTGACGGAAAACGCTTGGAGATCACAACAGAACAATTGCAAATGCCTATTCAATTTCAGAGGGCTTGCATGGAACAGATTAACTTTATGCCTCCATTGGTTAAGCCGAGCGATTGGCAACAGGTGGTAAACAATCTTTATGATAATGCAACGAAGATAGCGGTTTCAGAAGAACTTACGAGTGTAGGACAATTCAAGGAGCTTCTTGAGACTTTCTGTATGAGTCGGATTAGAGCTAAGTTCCCCGAAGAGTTGGCGGTTGGAAAGCCGTGGACCGAGGACGACACAACATATTTTACAATGAAAGGGCTACAGGAATTCTTGAGGCAGAGAGGATTTGCTTTATACAACAGGCCACAAATTCAAGAGCGTTTAAAAGAGTTGAACAACAATCAAGCGTGTCACGGACAGTATAAGGTGAAAACGGACGAGGGGAAATGGACAAACATAAGGGTTTGGTGGGTTCCTAAATTTGAAACAAGTGAGGTAGAAATACCTTCAAACAAAAAGGAGTTTGATGATGTCCCATTCTAAAGATTGGCGAGAACAAAGGTACATTAAAGTGCGTGAGTTATCGGAAAAGTTTGGTGTTGCTAAGTCTACCATATATAAATGGATGAACGAAAAGAATTTTCCTAAACCAGTAGTGTTTGGGGAAGCAAAAAAGAATGCCACGGTTCGATGGCTAGAGTCAGAGATTGAAGAGTGGTTAGAGTCACGACCAAGGGGGAAAGATGACTGAGAAACTTATACTCGGTCCCCCTGGATGCGGTAAGACCTACACTCTTATAAACATCGTAAAGCAAGAACTGCAAAACGGCACTGCTCCAGAGAGAATAGGGTTTGTGTCCTTCTCAAAGAAAGCTATTGAAGAAGCCAAATCTCGGACAACAGTGGAACTTGGATTGATCGACAGAGATGTGCCTTGGTTTCGGACTCTGCACTCAACAGGATTTCAATGGATGGGAATGAAAGCAGAAGAAGTTGTCTCCCGTTATGATTTCAGAAAGCTTGGACTGCTATTGGGAATGGCTTTTAGCAACAACACAGCGGCAAGTCTTGCCGATGGTATTTTACCTGCGGCTGTTCAAGAGGGAAACAAGTACTTGGAGATGATTGGACGAGCCACGCTGAGAATGCTTACGTTAGAGGAGCAGTACAATGACGCTCGTAACTATGATTTAAGTTGGCCTATGCTTAAAAAGGTTAATGAGATCTACACCTTGTATAAGGTTGAGAATAACAAATACGATTATACGGACATGATCCGATTGTTCGTGGAGCAAGGTACATCCCCCTCTCTTGAGGTGTTGATTGTGGATGAGGCACAAGATTTAACTCCGTTGCAATGGAAGCAGGTTGAGGTACTAAAGCAAACAGCAGAACGTGTTTGGTATGCAGGAGATGATGATCAAGCAATTCATCGATGGATGGGCGTTCGGGTTGAGCAGTTTATGGAAGCGTGTGATGAGGTTGAGATCCTAAAGCAGAGTCATAGAGTTCCCTCGTCAATACACAAGCTTGCGAACAGAATTGTAGGAAGAATAGATGTAAGGTTTGAGAAGCAATGGGCTCCGACCGAGCGTGAGGGCAACATTGATTATCATTCCTCATGGTACGATGTAAACATTGACCACGGTTCGTGGACTATCATGGCAAGAACCAATAAGATTATCAGCATGGTTGCAGAGGAGTTAAGGGAAAGCGGATACTTCTTTGAGCGATACGGAGTGCCAAGCATAAGTCCCGATTACATGAAGGGCATTGATACCTGGAATACATTGATCGATGGAGTTTCGATTTCTCTGAGTGATGCTCATGCCTTATACCGGATTGTCCCAAAACAAGGCGAGAACGCTGTTATTAAACGAGGATCGGCAAAGACGTTGGAGTATGTGGATCCAGAAGCCATGCTGAGTTATGAGGACTTGGTGGAGCATCACGGTCTTATTGCTCCAAAGGACAGACACGCAAACAGCATTGTAAATATGTCTGCTGATGACCAGAATTACATGTCGGCATTAATTAAACGAGGAGAGGATATAAGCAAACCTAGAATTAAACTATCAACCATTCATGCAATGAAGGGGGGAGAAGATGACAATATCATGTTGTTTACAGAGTCAGCTTATCCTTGCGTGAATAGTAAGTTCCCTGACGACGAGCACAGGATTTTCTATACAGGCATAACAAGAACCAAAGAAAATCTGCATATAATAGAAACAGGCGCAAAGTACAGGTATGAAATATGAAAAGAGAAGAAATACTACAAGAGGCCGAGAAAATGATCAACGGTCCGAGAGCCAAGGACTATGGTGATGCGTATCTTAACCATGAACGCATTGCTAAAATGTGGACGGTTTTATTGGGACATGACGTTACCGTTGAGCAAGTATATATGTGCATGATTGCCGTAAAGCTTTCTCGGTTGATTGAAACACCAACGCACGAGGATAGTGCTGTAGACATCTGTGGATATGGTGCTCTGCTTGGGGAGGCATGTGATGGTAAAGGGTAACAGTATGATAGATTTCTGGGAGCGTGAGGAGCTTAATCTTATTGAAGTTGATTGGACAGCCCCTGACGAGTTTCCTGATTTAACAAAGTGTAAGTATATGGCGATTGATTTGGAAACCTGCGATCCAAACCTTACAACCTTGGGGCCAGGGTGGACACGCAACGACGGTTTTATCGTCGGTATAGCCATCGCCGCAGGGGATTTTGAGGGATACTACCCGATTAAGCATGAGGGCGGTGGAAACCTCACACAGCGTCGTGTGATGGAATGGTTAAAGGTTCAATTGGCAACGCCCCATATTCCTAAAATCATGCACAACGCTACTTACGATGCAGGGTGGCTACGGTGGGCAGGTGTTCGTGTTGAAGGTAGAATTATAGATACAATGATTGCTGCTCCTTTGATTGATGAAAATCGGTTTAGCTACAGTCTAAACAACCTGGGGCGAGATTACATCGGTGTGGGCAAGAGTGAAGCAAGCTTACGAGCGGCGGCCAAAAGCTTTGGTCTGGATCCAAAAAAGGACATGTGGCGACTACCAGCAAAGTATGTAGGAGCCTACGCAGAACAAGATGCCCGAATGACCTTGAAGCTGTGGAACAGGTTTGAACCTGAACTTGCCTCTCAAGATCTAAAGACAATCTTTGATTTGGAAACAAGTCTCATACCATTAATGATCGATATGCGAGAGCGTGGGGTCAAGGTTGATGTTGATGGAGCAGAACGAGCTAAGAAGAAGCTCATGGGAATGAAGATAGAAATAAACACTGACATCAAAAGAGACTTAGGGTTTAACGTTGA
>TARA_R110002050_G_scaffold8931_1_pt1 | contig 10558 bp, 1 predicted proteins | sample TARA_R110002050 | Tara Oceans TARA_R110002050 (sample SAMEA4396988) | marine metagenome | biome: Polar Biome; feature: [DCM] deep chlorophyll maximum layer (ENVO:01000326); material: water (ENVO:00002006), including particulate matter (ENVO:01000060) such as... | depth 25 m
GCATCCGCCGCGTCAGGAGGTGATCAACCAAACTTTAATTAAGCAAAATGGCAGATACAGCAATGGGATTAGATTATAGTTTATCAGGTGATACATTAAACCGCATTAAAAATGCTGGTGTAACTAGAGTACCAAAAACAGGGATAGGTGAAGCTATTTCAGGTATAGGGGAGACTATAACTGATTACGCTACAGAAGGTCAAGATGCAATGGCCGGGTGGGATGAAGGTTTTGCTATACAAGGTGATAGAGGATCTTGGGCTTCGGGTGAATTATTTGATCAGTTTCAGGAGATGGAAGCTGGGTATAAAGAAGAGTTTTTACAGGCTGCAAAAAGGAGAGATGAGCAAGGAAAAGCTAGGCTACTTAAAGACCAAGGCGATAGATCATCTTCAATACAAGGGTGGAAAGATGTTATGGCGACAGCAAAACAAATCAACGACGGAGTTGGCTGGGGTAAAGGTTTGTCTAATGATGATAAGTATGCGTTAGGTGTTTTATCTAGGAATGACGGCGACGCAAGGGTCCGCATGGGGGATAAAGGCGAGATGGTGTTTGACATCCCGCTAGAGAATGGTACCACTAGAACTTTAACTAGAAGAGAGGTGGATAAAATGGTTGCGGAAGGTACGAACGACTATAAGTCAGAGTTAGACTTCATGGAGAACAACGATGCTTTAACTAAAAGTGGTCTAAACGGGGATTTATTTAATTTTGGTACTCAAAAAAGGAAGAACCGTATATCTCTAACTCCAAATAAACTCCCAAATTTAATGAATCAAGAGTATGCAGGTGGGTCTTTTAGAGAGCACATTAAAGATCACCCAGACTTTCAAGGTCATATTTTGCTAGACGGTCATGAGGACTCGAACAATGATGGTGTTATAAACCTATATGATCTATCTGCAGATGAAATGGATCTACTCATTGATGAGATGGAGAAAACACCTGAGATAGCTAAAGACTACGTGTCTGATTGGATGACATTAATTCAACAAAGGTCTTGGCAAACTGGACATGATGAGAAACTTAGAAGAGATGAAGAGCAACTTAGAAACAGTAGGTCAACTAGTACGACGAAGTTAACGTCTGAAGAGAGAAACAAGAACCGAGCTGAGAAAGATCGATTGAGTATGCAGCAAGCAAGAAGCAAACCTATCATGTTAAACGGGCTTAACTTTGGTCTTGTTACAGACTACTACAGAGATGAAACAACTGGGGAGTGGATGCTTGATATCCCTTTCGAGAGTGGCTATGGTGTCATCCCAGATGTCGGTGGCCCAATGAAAGTAGATGATATACCAAGGAGCCAACTCCCTGATCCTGATCTGCTTAAGTCAGAAATAGAAAGGTTGCAGGTTGAGCTGGATGAGAGCCCAGTTGATACCAGGACTGCAGATGATATGATAAAGCAATACAAAAACTTTTACTGATGAACGGAGCTGACGACGGTTTGGTTGCAAACCCATCCTTTAAAGAAGAGTTAAGGCAAATCGTCCAGGGGATGCTTGACGCTAACGAGCCTGAGGCTAATATAGCGGCTGTCATAAAGCAGTATAATGCAAATGAAGCAAAAGCCCTACCTACTAATGTCGATATTGAAAGACTATCGGGTGATGATATCAACGTAGAAGATCCTGTTCAACCACCTGAGAATATAAGTGCCCTTGAGCAAGTTAGTAATTGGGGAGCAAGCGCTGCGTCGTGGATCACGGATGGTGTAAGTAATTTAGTAAGTGAAACCGCAGACTTTATTGACCGCCTCCCGTCAGAAAAACAAGACTCACAAGAGCTCAAAGAGTTTAAAAGTAAATACACAGTCGACGCGAAAGACTTGAAGAATTTAAACCAGGGTTTATTTGGCTCAAGCGAAACAAGTACGGTTGAACATCTAGCAGGGTTTTTGCCAAAAAAAATAAACGGTAAAACAGTTAGCATTGAGGAATCGGAAGTTGGATATGACGCCGTAGAGATACGTATTGGTGGAGGTCGATCTCAAACTATATTTCTTAATACAAAAAAAGCCGGTAATAAAGGTGATGGCAGATTAAAGTATGACTCAATATATGAGGCTCAAGCTGACAAGATCAATAAGGCTCTCCAAGGTATGGTGCAGAGAGACGTGGACAGGAATAAACTACCTGTAGCCGAGCGGAAAAAGAAAGAGATTTCAGATCTTATAGACAGTAAAGGTCATAGCTTTTCCGCTGAGGAAAACATAGTTGCAGATCTTCAAGAGATCCTAGGAGAGAGCTATACGGTATCAGAAGATGCGCTTGAGAAGGCGAAAGGCGATGCGATAAAAGAGTCAACTGGGAACTCGTGGAACTTTAACAACGTAACCGTCACAAACTCAGATGGAGTTTCTTGGAGTGGCCAACTTAACCATTTTGGCGTAGGCCAGACTGGTAAAAAGGGGGATGGTAACGCGAGTATTCACAAAGACTTTAAGGACGGTTTAGATGATTTTTTAACGTCAGCGCCTACAGCAGAAAAAGCTTACGGTAAAGAGTGGGTTGAGCAACGTGATCAATTTGAAAATAACTACCTATCAGATGCGTTTAGCAAGATTGATCCAAAAGATATACGACTAGGCAAACTTACAGAGGAGGACATTGCAGAGAAAATTAAAAACCAACTAAAAGGCGTAGATCATGGAATCGTTGGGGGTGTTTTTGGTTTAGATAATTTCAAGGGGGTAGGGGAGAAAAATTATGCGCAACTTTCTGACAACAACGTATCTCAAGCGATAAGCTCTAAGTACCATAGCGTAAAGAAAGCTGAGACGATGAGGGCTTTTAATGCCTTGGCTGAGGAGGGTAAGAGAGCGGTGTCAAGTGGGAACTACTCTTATGTCAACGCTGATGGAGTGTCTACGACTGTTAGTTCTGAGGCAGAGTTTTTTGATGCATATAGAAGCAGTTTAATTTCAACCCTTGAAGATCAAGACGAAAAAGATTTAGCCACAGCGAACATGATGTTGCTTCATGGGAATCTTAGCGAAGAGGGGCAAGCTTTAGCAGAAGCCGCAAGGGAAGCCGCGATAGCAAAAATAAAAGATAAAGGTGACAACTATGAAACATTCATAGACTATAGAACCGGTATGCTTATTAATAGAGCTGACTCAGGAGACGCTTGGGCTCACGGGGAGAGCGCTGAACCTGAGATTGAAAAAGCCACAGCAAGGCTTAACGGTGAGCTAACACAGGAGGGTGTAAGTCACTTTGATTTAACTCAAGCACGTTTTGAAAAAAACGCCTTGATGATAGCCGAGACATACGATCAGTTGCGGGAGAAGCATGTCTATTCTTATGACGAGTACGATTATAAATTGGGCGAAGCTGGGGCGACAGGTGGGTACAACACTATCACTAAAACTTTAACCAATCAAGAAGCGCTTGACTTATCTTATGGAGAGTATGGTGGGGAAGATGGTAATCAAAGATGGTGGCATAGTGACGGGAATAGGCCAGGATGGACTCTGGATATCATGAATATGGCCCCTGTGGGTGAAGGCGGGAAAACACGGGACGATAGAGAGTTACTTAGACTTCAGCTTAGAGAGTTGCAAATTGAGCAAGAGGCTTTAAAGCGTATGTATCTTTTAAACGAGGATATTACCTCCGTAGAAAAGGACGGTTGGCAAGATGCTAGTATAGCTTTTAGAGAAGGTTTATTTTTTATGCCTGACCAATTAAACCCAAAGTATGGTGGTGGAGTAGGTACTGATATATCTAAGTCACATATATCTACTCGAGAAATGTTATCTGGGTATACTGATATACTAACCACCTCTGGTTTACCAATAACTGCAGAGGCCTCTCACTACAACGATGTTGGGTGGGGTCAGCAACTAGGAGAGACTGGCGCAGGCACGGTAGGTATTTTAGGTGAGTTTGCTATTGCTAACAAAGTCACCGCTGGGTTGCGTGCCGTTAGGCTTTTTGGTAAAGGAACTAAAAGTCTTAACACGGTTTTAAACGCTCGTAAAGAATCTCGCTTCACAGGTTTACTTACAGGGCAGCGTAGCGCTAAAACTGGGCAGTTTATAAAAAGCAAAAACACGGTTATGACAATGTCGCAGGTTGAAGCGGCGGCGGCGAAGGCTGGGATACCACCTAAGCAATGGCAGCTTTTGTACATGAACAACGCTACAAAAATTGCAGCTAGCCCGTGGAATAGGTTTAGCGTTGGGGTTGTTGAAGCAGGTATAGAAGGTTTAAAATTTGGAGCGCTTCCGTCTTCGGCAGGTGATAGATCTGGTGCCTTTGCCACTGGTTTTGGTTTCGGTGCGACTGGGCAAGTTCTTGGACCAATAATGGGTGGTTTTACTGAGGCTAGCTTTAAAGGAACTTCAAAAACATCTGTGTTCCTTAGGAATCACTCAAACCAAATCAACTCGGCATATCAGCTATTAGCAAAAGGCCCTACAAACTTTGTTGTAGGTAGCGAGATAGGTGAAATAACTTTAGCTTTAGCGGACGACTGGTTAGCCGACGGTGGAAGCTTTGGAGAATTTTGGGATGATCACTATAGTGACATGGACGATAACCTTAAGCGATTTGCTAGTAACTGGATAATGGGTACAGGGTTAGGGTTAACGCACGGGATCCCATCTATGAAAAGCATGGACGGTTTGAGGGAAGCTGTTTCAGCAGCTGAAGGAAAATGGAAGACCATAGCTACTGAGCATGTTGTTGAAAACATAGAGACAGGTGAGGTTTTTTCTCCGCCTAGTTTGAAAAACTACAAAACTTCAAAGTTTGAAATCATAGAGCGGAAGGGTGAAGAGATTTACCGGAAAACTATAGTAGATCCAAAAACTAAAAAAGAACGACCTATAACACCGGAGGAGATAGCAAACTTTAAAGAGCTGCATCTTGGGTTAGCTGAGCAATTGAAGAGAGCTGAAAGATCTCATGATAAGGTTGACGAGTTCTTACGAACAGAACATATGAAGCGTGACGCCGCTGAGTCTATGAAAAAGATGGGTGAAATGTCGGGGGTAGAGCAAGTTGTGGAGGTGGTCTCCGATATGGATATGGTAGAGGGCAAGGCTGAAGTAGGTGTTGACGGTAAAATCAAAACTTACGTAGACGCTAATGGAATCACAAGACCCGTAATGAAACCAGGAAGATCACCTAGTAGTGCAGAGGTTTATTATGTGGATAAAAAAGGCAATAAACATAACCATAGTCCTGGCGAGGGAAGCTTAGCAAAAGTTGTGTATAGATACAACGCTGAAAGATTTGAACAGGGTTTAACTCCACACGAGGTTGGTCACGCTGGTATGTCTATGCTGTTTGGAACAAACGCTAGGCTTAAAGCTGAATTTGTTCAGCGCATGTTAGAGGTGGCTGGTGAAATTCCAATGGGCATGGGAGAGACTTTGCGTGATCAAATGGGGGAAAGGTATAAGCAGTATAAAAAAGAAAATGATTTATCTACAGCAGATAAGATACATGAATGGGAGCTGTTTAGCCATCTATCTCAAGAGCTAGCCAAAGTAAAGAACTTTGATAGACTTAAAAAGGGTGGAGCATTTTCTAAGTATAAAGATCTTGTAACACAAGAGATGCGCGACAACCTTGGGCAAACTTATAATTTAAAAACCCACCAAGGTTTAGTAGATTTTTTTGGTAACTACGTGGAGAATATAGGTAAAGGTAGAAACCCTTTAGAAGACTTAAAGCACCTTGAAGACGTTATAATGGAAGAGGGGTCTGCTGAGATGAACGCTCTTAAAGAGGCTTACGCAGAGGCTGGTGTTGCATTTGATGTTGAAGGCCGCGCAAGGCTTCAGTCCGAATCTAAAGCAAAACTTATCGCAGAAAACATGCGGTTATTCACTGAGAAGCCAGAGGGGTGGGAAGCAAAGAAAGATGCAAACGTTCAGGCAATTGCTAAACTTAACAACGCTTTAGTTGTAGAGCGAGGACCTACAGATGGGAAAGAAGCTGATGACGTTAGGCGAGATAGAGTTAATCTAAACTACGCTAAAGCTGAGAGTGTAATACATGACAACACTATTAACCCAGAGTCTAGACAAGGTAGGTTTAAAGGTGAAGCTCAAGAAGCTATATTAAACTCTTATAAAAACGCTGTAATAGCTGTTGTTAACAGCAAGGTGGGTCCAAAAGGAAAAGTGAAAACCCCTATTGTTGAGACACCCACCTTTGAAAACGTTGGCGATAAAAATGAGTTTGCTTGGGAAATAACTAAGCCTATACTTAGAATGCACTTAGAGACCTTTAACAGAGACTTTAGAGAAGGCAACAAAGATGCTGTGAGAAATGATAATCTCGATGCATTTCTAAATTCATACGTCAAGAGAAAAGTAGGTACAGCCATTCAACAGAAGGGCATACAGAAGTCTGAGTTTACAGGTAGTATTTCCGAGCTGACAGCCCGACAAGAACCTGCCTACGTGGACAACGTAGATATAGTTCTCAGTAATAAAACCGATGCTAGGTTTAAGATCGACGCTAGAGAGAGAATCCTTGATTTTAACGTAGATAAGATACAGTTTTTACAAAGTGATTTAATAACTAGTAAGAGAGCTTTAGAAGAGGCGCAGAACAATAGTGACTTAAAAGGCGCGAAAGAAATTGAAAAACAAATCAAAGCTAAAGAAGCGGAGATTAAAAGCGAGGAACAAAGAAGCACGGATGTTAAAACTGGTATTGAGAAATTAAACAAGCATTTAATAGATTACATAGCTTCTACACCAGCTGAAAATCTTCCGTCTTCTTATGAGGGTCTTAAAGATATATCTATACCTAAAGAGATAGCGGATCTTATATTTGGTAAAACCACGAAGCAAAGAGTTGAGACTATAGGTCAAACTTGGGAGTGGGCCCAAAAAGCTAGTATACCAGAGGGAACTATAGTTACAAGAGCTGGTAAAAAACACATAGAAGGAAGATCAGTTGGAGTTAATAATGTTTTACAAACTGTAAATATAGCTAAGAAAGCTAATAAGGGTGAACCGAAAGTCCCAGCTAACAACAAACCTGTTTTGTATGACACACCAAAGAGGCCAGCTGAATTTACGTCTTCTAAAACAGGTAGAATGACAGCAGAAGCTGACGCTAGCGGTGCTGGAAATAAGCAGAAGAAGTTGATATCATTTGAAACACCAAAAAAGGGATTAGAAAGAATAGGCATCAACCTCGAGGAGCTTGGCGGTGGAAGAGTATCCTATGAGCTAATGACACCTAAGACTATAGAGGGGACTGTTATAGGAGAGTATATTAAAGAGCCAGGGTCCAAGTCTGCTGAGGAGATGATACGTAACTTAAAGATTACCACTCAGACGGCGTATATGAACGAGATGATCAGGAGCATGAAGTACCAGGCTGGTATGGAAGCGCCTAACTTAGATATGTTATCTAAAAAACTTGGTATAGCAACTGAGGTTTTAGGAAATCAAATAGGCGCTGGTAAGCCTAGGTTAGCTAGTGAAAAAATAGGTGGCCAAGATATATTAGATCAGATATCATTACTTCGAGGGATGGGTACTCGTAACTTTAAGAATCTTCTTGAGTCAAAGCTTAGAAATATACCCCGTGGCTTAGACGAGAAGCAATCAATAAAAGCTAGGGAGAGAGCTGTTGAAGCAACATTTAAAGAGTTTTTCAACGAGTACAAACTAAACCAATTAGCAAAAGGGGAAAGAGTTATGGACGTCTCCGCAAAAGATTTAGCTACAATAGGTAGACAACTTCAATCGCAGTTTAAGTTTAGTGAGATAGGTTTATTACAAAAAGCTCTTGTTAAAAGAGCTGAGAAGAGCATAGAGTACAAACAGGGGTCGTCTATAGAAAAGTACCTTGGGTTAGAGGAGTTGAGTATATCTAAAGTGTCTAACAAAGAAACTTTAATAGAAACTGAAAGAGCTTTGGTTGATGACGTGTTTGTGCCTTTAATTAAAAGACACGGTATTGAAGTTGTTGAGGCTATGCTTGGAAGCGGTCTTCACGCGGGTAGCGGTATTCTTGGGTACTCTTCGCGCGCTGATTTAATGGCTGGCACCAATAAAGGCGTGAATAGGTTAGCACTGTTTGAGACAGTGGAAACTTTTAGAGATGCAGTAGAGTTAGCCGTTAGGTCTATAGAGGCAAGTGGAACGCCAAGAGGAAAACTACCTAAATATACTGGGCCGTCTAAGTTGATGTCTGACATGGTAGGTGTAAGCGCGGGAATACAAAAGGTTTTAACGACGGACAAGGTTCCTGGTAAAAGAAACCTTGTACCGCGAAAAACATGGAACCTTGATAAGTTAAACGAACTTTTTGAAGCTGGAGAATATAATAAAAAAATATTAAACGAATCAATAGAGATAATAAGAGACTTGTACCAAGGTGGGAAGTTAAGTCAAAAAGCAGCTAGGTTAATTACAGAAGGTTGGTTTGCACCTATGAAAGGTTTAGGTAAAAAATCATCGTCTCTGGCTGGTCTACCTGACATGCCGTTGGTAGAGATGATTAGGGAGTTTGGAGAAATGACGCCTGACAACTATGTTCTAGAGCATATGACACCCGCTAAGTACACTAAAGAAAGAGTGTACGAATACATATTGACCCCAAAGCGTGTGGGTGGGAAAACAAACCCAGAGTTCAAACTTAAAAAAGAAGCTATGGAGCTAACCATGCTGGACTCGCACACTACTATTATACCTAAAGGCAAGGACACAATGGTTAATAAAACCTTGCAAGAAGACATGGGCATCGACTACGTTCCAGGGTCAAACCCGATAAGAAGTCGTTACTGGTCTAAGTTTCATCAGCATAGATTTGACTTTGGATTAAAAATACACCATGGTAGGTTTAAAGGTGATGTTTACAGCCGATCCCAAAGCCAAACTAGTCTTCAGCAAACAGCCAACAGAAAACTTTTAAATGAGTCTAGAAGGGACATGCTACCTAAGAGGCTTCAATCGGAAAGTCTTAGCGGCGCCGAAAACTTGAAGTTAATAAAAAACTTAGACCAAGCTCTTGCAAACGGTAGAAAAAGAAACGCTAAGCGTAAAGGCATGAGCACGTGGGATTTTGACGATACATTAGCTCACACTAAGTCTGATGTGTTATACACAACTCCAGAGGGAAGGAAAGGAAAGTTAAACGCAGAGCAGTTTGCGGAAAAAGGTGCTGAGCTTTTAGAACAGGGGTATGAGTTTGATTTTTCAGAGTTCAATAAGGTAACTGGTGGAGAGCCCGGACCGTTCTTAGAGAAAGCTTTAGAGAGAGCTAAGAAGTTTGGAACTAAAGATCAGTTTGTACTTACAGCTAGAGCTCCTGAATCAGCGCCAGCTATATACGAATTCCTTAAGTCTCAAGGCTTAAACATACCTTTAAAAAATATAACTGGTTTAGGCAATAGCACTGGAGCTGCTAAAGCTCAGTGGATGCTAGAGAAGTTTGCAGAGGGTTATAACGATATGTATTTTGCAGATGACATGATGCAAAACGTTGAAGCCGTTAGAGACGTTCTTAGTCAGTTGGATATTAAATCTGATGTTCAACAAGCTCGAAGACTTCAAAGCGAAAGCATGAGCGAGGGTTTAAATGAAATGATCGAGCGATCTACCGGTATTGACGCGGTTAAAGAATTTAGCGGGGCTAAAGCTAGAATGCTAGGTAAAAAGAGGTATACTAAATCTTTAGTAGTACCTGGAGCTCAAGACTTCATGGGGCTTATGCAAAACTTTTTAGGTAGAGGCGAGCAAGGGAATAAAGATATTAAGTTTTTTGAGGACAACCTAGTCGCTCCATTTGCTAGATCAACGAAAGCAATGAACGAAGCTAGGCAAACGTCGTCTGAGGATTTGAAGCGCTTGTATAAAGATATACCTAGCGTTAAGAAGAAGCTGAATAAAAACATAAAGAACTCCGCGTTTACATACGACCAAGCTATCAGGTCTTACTTATGGGAGAAGGCCGGATATGAGGTGCCTGGCTTGTCAGCTAAAGATCTGAAGCAGATGACAGACGTGGTTAAAAACGACGCAGAGCTATTAGCTTTTGCCGAGGGGTTACAAACCGTGAGTAGAGGTGATTACGTTAAACCATCCGAACACTGGGTAGCGGAGACGATAGTCTCTGACTTGTTCAACTTAAACAATAGGTCTAATAGATCTAAGTTTATAGAGGAATGGACAGAGAATAAAAACATTATTTTCTCTGAAGCTCACATGAATAAAATAGAGGCTACCCAAGGAGCTAAGTTTAGAGAAGCGCTAGAAGATATGCTATATAGAATGGAGACAGGTTCTAACAGGCCGTCTGGTTCAAACAGATTAGCTAATGCACATATGAATTTCATTAACGGTTCAGTTGGTGCTACGATGTTCTTGAACATGAGGTCTGCCGCGTTACAAACTATATCAGCCACTAACTATTTAAACTGGGCTGAGAACAACCCAGCAAAAGCAGCTGCAGCATTTGGTAATCAAAAGCAATATTGGAAAGATTTCAGCATGCTTTGGAACTCACCTATGCTAAAACAAAGAAGAGCTGGTCTAGAGTATAACGTACAAGAAGCTGAGCTCGCCGCGGCT